>Ga0182024_10002126_pt1 | contig 49806 bp, 39 predicted proteins | sample P32metaG_FD_120480 | JGI IMG/M metagenome (GOLD analysis project Ga0182024, IMG submission 120480) | Permafrost microbial communities from Stordalen Mire, Sweden - P3-2 metaG (Illumina Assembly) | ecosystem: Environmental > Terrestrial > Soil > Wetlands > Permafrost | place: Sweden: Stordalen...
CAATACGTTCGGGCCTCCAACTCCAACACCCACGCCCACCCTTTCACCTGGACGGCCACGGCCGATTCCATCTTCGCCAAAATCCAGCGACTATGTGAACGTATTTCCGGGACAGTACACTAGATGGCGGTGGATATAAGGCATCGGCTATGAAGTGGCTCCGAGAGCAAGCGCACCCGAAAAGCGCGATGGCCGAATTTCACAAAGCCGTCAACAACGGGTTTTTAGGGTAACTTTGTATATAGTTCCCCATCCAAGTTTCTAACGCAACCAAAACGCATTTTCAGAAAATGAGGTTTTACGGGGAATTTTCCTCTCGAATTTCCAGCAGGTAGCCGTTCTTGCCAACATTAAAGCACTGCGTTGAACCAATGCGGGCGCTCTCTCCCGTGCCAGCCAATTTATGCTCGCCCGCCTGGGTTGCTCACGCCCCACTTCCAGTTCCGAATTTCCGGCAAATCCTCCCCGTTCTTGTCAATATATTGCTTGTGCTCGATCAGCTTGTCCTTGAGCTGTTGCTTCAGGTAGATGCCCTTGTCGCCGGTCTGCGGGAGGCGATCAATGGTGTCCATGACTAGGTGAAAGCGGTCGAGATCGTTCAGCACCGTCATATCGAAGGGCGTGGTGATGGTGCCCTCTTCCTTATACCCGCGAACGTGAATGTTGTGGTGGTTGGCACGCCGGTAGGTCAATCTGTGAATCAGCCAAGGGTAGGCATGGAACGCAAAGATGACTGGCTTGTCCCTGGTGAAAAGCTCGTCGAAATCCGTATCGCTTAACCCGTGAGGATGCTCGCTTTGCGGCTGCAGCTTCATCAGATCAACGACGTTCACGACCCGAATCTTCAGAGCGGGCAGATGCTCGCGCATGATGGAGACGGCGGCCAGCGTTTCTAACGTAGGCACGTCACCACAGCAAGCCATCACCACGTCGGGCGCGACGCCCTGGTCATTGCTTGCCCATTGCCAAATGCCGATGCCTTCGGTGCAATGATTGATTGCGGCATCCATGGCCAGCCATTGCGGAGCCGGGTGTTTGCCGGCGATCACCACATTGACGTACTGCCGGCTGCGCAGGCAGTGGTCCATCACTGACAGCAGGCAATTGGCATCTGGCGGCAGGTAAACACGGACCACCTCCGCTTTCTTGTTTACCACGTGATCGATGAACCCGGGATCCTGATGGGTGAAGCCATTGTGGTCCTGGCGCCATACATGCGATGCCAGCAAGTAATTCAATGAGGATATTTTTCGCCGCCACGGGAGCTGCGATGTTACCTTCAGCCATTTGGCGTGCTGGTTGAACATTGAATCCACGATGTGGATGAACGCCTCGTAGCAATTGAAGATTCCATGCCTACCAGTGAGCAGGTATCCCTCAAGCCACCCTTCGCATTGATGCTCGCTGAGCATTTCCATCACGCGCCCGCTTGGCGCGAGAAATTCGTCATTGGGAATGGTCGCGGCGTCCCATTGGCGATTGGTTACTTCGAAGAGCGCTTCCAGTCCGTTGGACAGTGTCTCATCGGGCCCAAACACCCGGAAATTTCGCCGTTCGCTGTTGAGTTTTTCCACATCGCGCAGGAAGCGACCGAGCACGTGCGTGTCGCCTATGCCGCCCACACCCGGCGAGGGCACATCGGCCGCATAATCGCGGAAATCCGGCATCCGTAGATCGCGCAGCAGAATCCCACCGTTGGCGTGGGGATTTGCTCCCATGCGCCGTTGGCCTTTGGGCGCAAGCTCGGACAGTTCCGCTATCAAGCGGCCGCGCTCATCAAAAAGCTCCTCCGGCCGGTAGCTTCTCATCCATTCTTCCAGCATCTTGAGGTGTTCGGGATGCGTCGTTGGATCGGAGAGGGGCACCTGATGCGAGCGAAATGTTCCCTCCACCTGCAGGCCATCCACTACCTTCGGGCCCGTCCAGCCTTTTGGTGAGTTGAGCACGATCATCGGCCAGCGCGGACGCGATATGTTGCCGTGAACGCGCGCATCCTGCTGAATTTTCTTGATTTGCTCGATCGCGGTGTCAAGTGTCGCGGCCATGGCCTCGTGCATCAGCGCAGGCTCGTGGCCCTCAACAAAGTACGGCGTCCAGCCATAGCCCCGAAGTAACTGCTCCAGTTCCTCGCGGGTGATACGGGCAAGTACGGTCGGGTTGGAGATCTTGTAGCCGTTGAGATGCAGAACTGGCAGCACCGCGCCGTCGGTGGCCGGATCGAGAAATTTATTGGAATGCCATGCCGTGGCCAGCGGTCCAGTTTCCGCTTCGCCATCGCCGACGACACAGGCGATCACAAGATCAGGATTGTCGAACACCGCTCCAAAAGAATGGCTGAGCGAATATCCCAGTTCGCCTCCCTCATGGATTGATCCGGGGCACTCCGGCGACGCGTGACTGGGAATTCCCCCGGGAAAAGAAAATTGGAGAAAGAGCTTCTGAAGCCCGGCCTCATCCTGGCTGATGTTTGGATAAATCTCGCTGTAAGTGCCCTCAAGGTAGGTGTTGCCCACAACGGCGGGCCCTCCGTGACCTGGGCCGGAAACGTAAATCATATCAAGGTCGTATTTCTTGATGACCCGGTTTAAATGTACGTAAATGAAATTCTGCCCGGGCGTTGTCCCCCAGTGTCCCAGCAGCATGTGCTTCACATCGGCCGCCGTCAGGGGCCGCTTAAGCAGGGGATTATCGTAAAGATAAATCTGGCCGACCGAGAGATAATTGGCGGCGCGCCAATAGGCGTCCATTTTTGTGAGAATTTCCGGCGTGAGCGTATTGGTTGTCATGAATTAAACTCGTGAACCTCAGCTAGATCGAGGAACCGGATGACCGATCTCGCGATCATTAGCTCCTCGTTGGTGGGGATGACACGCACCTTGACCCTCCCTGTGTCTGCGGAAATCAGGGGTGCGTTCCTGGCATTGAGCGGATGACTCAATTCGATGCCAAGAAAATCAAGTCCGTGGCATATTCGCGATCGAATTACCGGGGAATTTTCACCTGTTCCCGCCGAAAAGACCAACGTATCCAACCCGCCTAGCGCGGCGGCGAAGGACCCAATCCACTTTCTCGCCTGGTAGCAGAACAAGTCCACCGCATCCGCAGCACGCTTGTCGGTGCGTTCGCGTGCCAGTAAGTCACGTAAATCGGAGCTAGAGCCGGAAATTCCGAGTAATCCGGATTCATGGTTAACCATTTGCTGAAAATGCGCGGCAGTCATGTGTTCGGTGCGCGCGAGATAGTAGCCTAGGCCGGGATCAATGTCGCCTGTGCGCGTGCTCATGACTAGCCCCGACGTCGGCGTGAAGCCCATGCTGGTATCCATACTCTTACCGTGGCGCACCGCAGCCAGACTCGCGCCGCTGCCGAGATGTGCGAGAATCACACGACCTTTCGCGGCTGTCGGGTCTACGCGGCCAAGCTCCTCCATCAAATAGCAGTAGGAAAGGCCGTGGAAGCCGTAGCGCTCGACGCCTTTTGCGATATAGCGCCTTGGAATTGGGAGCAACTTGGCGACTCGCGGCATGGTTCGGTGAAAGGTTGTGTCAAAGCACGCCACCTGTGGCACCTTTGGATGCCGCTTTCTGAACGCCTCGATCAGCGCAATTTCCCTCGGCAAATGATCGGGATCATACGCTGTGATGCGTCGCAGTTCCGCAAGCAGCTTGAGCGTGACGCGCGCCGGTTCTGAGTGCTTCATACCGTGAACTATCCGGTGTCCTACGGCTTTCAGCGACGCAAATATGGGCTGGGCCTCAAGCCAGCCCAGCAGAAAACCTACTGCCGCGGGGTGATCGATGGCGGAAGTCAGTTGGCGCAGAACTTCGACTTTCCCACCGGGGTCATCAACGATCAGGTTGGTTCCCGTCAATCCGATGCGATCGATCTTTCCATGAAGTCGCAACCGCGGTTGTGCGCCCGCTTCATAGACCGCGAATCGAATACTCGACGAGCCACCGTTAATTGTCAGGACGCTGGGCACGGCAGGTTTCATGAGCCAGCTCGCCTCCCTCATGGGGGAATTACTGGTCCGTTTGGTCAGGAATCTCCAGCAGATAGCCGCTCTTGCCAACATTAAAGCATTGAGTTGAACCAATGCGGTCGCTCTCTCCTGCGCATTCATGGATATGCCCGCAGAAAAGATAGCTCGGCTGGACGCGCTCAACCCATGCGCGCAACGTCGGACTGCCCGCGTGCTTCCCAGTCGCCACCTGATCCAACCGCGTCCCGGACGGCGGAAAATGCGCTACCAAAATTAACCGCGCTTCGTTCTGTAATTGACTCTCGAACTTCGCGAGCGCTTCGCCGATTTCCTCTTCGGAATATTCTCCCGGCGTATCGAACGGAGTTGGATTGCTATAGCCCAATCCCGCCCATGTGAAATCACCTGTAGTCCTTACCTGCCTTTGAAAATCGGTCAATCCATAGCGCCCACAGAAATCATGATTTTCCTGCTCGGTCTCGTGATTGCCGGGCAGCACCCAAATTTTTTCTCCCAGTGGATGCAGGATTTCCCCGGCGCGTTCCAATCCGCGCCCGAAATTCGACAGATCTCCTGCTGAGACATACAGGTTCGCCGGCCGCGAAATCAGCCGCCGCAGCGCGCCGATGTCCCCATGAATATCGCTGAAAATAAGAATCTTCATCGCATTTCGTCGAGCGGCGGCGTGTAACCTTTGATGTCGCGTCGCAAATGAAGGTGCGTCGCACCCACCACCCAGTCATCTTCCAACAATTTCCCCTGCGCATTCATCAGCACCCGGAACGTAAACGGAGGCACGCTACGATCGTGGCGCATTGCGAAGCGTACGTCTATGAATTCCGCGACCTCGACGCCGTTTTCCACCCGAGTGCGAAGCAGTGGAAATCGCGCGAACCATAAATAGGTTTGCACTTCTGGTAGTGCCAGCGCATGGGTCAATACCGGACTTGGCGAACTGTCGGCCAAATATGTAAATGCTGCGGGCTGTGCATCCGCGAGTGAAAATCGCGAATGGTAAACGCCCTCCTGCGTCCGGATCATCCCGTCCCAATACAATAGTGACGGAGGCAGCGGAATCGCTGCTTCGCTGATTGCCGTTAGCCCTTTAGCATCGGCGAATCCCCGCACGCGTTCCACCGCGGCGTGATGTGCGGTGGCGCATGTCAATATATAGGCCGCCGTCACATACAATCCCGCTCGGCACCATCTTGCGCGGGAAATTCCCGAGTCTGTGTTTCGCCACAAGGGCGCAAAGAATAACAACCCAAACACCACAATAAGAATCGCCGCAGCCAGCCAACCGAATCCGTCTTCCAGCTTTTGCGCCAGCTCCCACACGCCAATTGTGGCCGCTGAAAAAATGAGCCACATCGCCAAGGCTCGTATCGCAGCACTCCGAGGAAAGTGTCGCAGCGAGGCCGAATGGACCCACGCCAACACTTGCGGCGTCAACACGCACGCAGTCAGCAAAAAATCCACGATGAAGAGCCAGTCCAGCGTGTAACGATGCGATGAAATCGGATTCCATATTCGCGTGCCGTACGATGTCATCGTATCCAGCAGGATGTGACTTCCGATTCCCACGGCGTAGCACCAAAACAAGATCGCGAAGTTAGGTCCCCCCCGGACTCGCCGTCTCAGCAACATAATCGTCAGCAACGCTAGAGCCGCGGAGAAAACCGGCAGACCGATCAGCGAATGCGTGAACCCGCGATGAAACCGGATTGTCGCCAGCGGATCGTGGCTGAACGTGTCCAGAATCACGTCCACATCTGGAAATACCGACCCCAGAAATACCGCGAATGCCGCCGTCCGCCCGTGTTTTTCGAAAAAATAACTTTTGCCCAGCAGTGCGCCGGTTATGCCGTGGGTGATTGGATCCATGAACTTTCTGTCGTTTCCTGTTGTTGGTAACGATTAATCAAATAACGCGCAGCAGTGGTGAAGTGCCGCCGAGAACCCGGCCAATGGACAATGCTTCTACGTTGTTTTCCGTTAGCGCTTCGCGCGCTGCTGTCACCGATTCCGGCGCGATTGCGATTAACAGGCCACCTGAAGTTTGTGGGTCAAATAACAGATGCTTAATGTCGCTCGGAATCTCGGCGGCAATACCCACGCATCCCTCCAGCCACTCGCGAATGTTTTTAATTCCCCCGGGAAGATCACCTGCCCGCGCCGCCTCGCGGGCTCCCGGCAAAAACTTCAGTTTGGTGTGATTAATTTCCATGGAAACGCCGCTGCCCATTGCCATTTCCCGTGCATGGCCCAGCAAGCTGAAACCGGTCACATCCGTTACCGCATGAATCGGAGTTGCGCCCCCGGCCATGTCGTTCTCAATTTTTCGCAGCGCCGCGCACGCATCGCGATTCAGTCGCGCCATTGAATCCGCGCTGGCCTGAGCGTCCCTCTCGTTTGTGTGGCCCTGCTTCAACGCCGTCGCTAGCACTCCCGTGCCAAGTGCTTTCGTAAATAGCAGCGCATCCCCCGGTTTCGCGCCCACGTTTCGCCAAATGCGCCGCGGATCAATCAATCCCGTCACCGCGTAACCAAACTTCAGTTCCTCATCGCGCACCGAGTGACCGCCCACTACAGCGCATCCCGCTTCATCCATTTTGGAAAGGCCGCCGCGAAGAATCTGTTCCAGGATTTCTGGCTCGCCCGATCCTGGAAATGCAACAATTGAAAGAGCGCTGACCGGTTTGCCGCCCATCGCGTAGACGTCGCTTAACGCATTGGCCGCAGCAATCTGGCCGTAGGTGAATGGATCGTCCACGATCGGTGTGAAAAAATCCACTGTCTGCACTAGCGCCAAACCTTCTGCAATCCGATAGACGCCGGCATCATCGCTGGTGGAAAAGCCAACCAGCAAGTTCGGATCCGCGGAAGCCGGCAGCTTTCTCAGCACCGAATCCAATAGGCCCGGGCTGAGTTTCGACGCGCACCCACCCGCTTTCGCCGCTGCCGTTAAATTGTGTGGGAGCGCCATGCCAATCTCCTACCGTGCGAATTATTGGTCCTTCAAAGACGTTAGTATGCGCGGCGCCAGGCGGTGCGGAAGAGACACAATAACCAATCGCGCAGATGCTTCATTGAAACCGCGGCGCACTATTCGTCAAACACCGGCTTCATAGGTATTGCTATCGCGGTTTCGTTTTCGGAGATCGCAGGCACATAGCAGACACCATCCAAGACGCCGCCCGCTTCGATTTGCAGGTGCCCAGTATAAATGTCACCGGTCACACGGCCACTCCCCAATATCTCGACCTGCTCTGAAGCATAAAGCTTGCCCATCACTTTTCCCGCGATCGTAACGTGCACTGCGCGAACTTCACCGTCGACGACAGAGTTTTCCGCCAGGATCAATTTGGCCTTGGAAAAAATGGCGCCCTTCACCCACCCATCGATCCGAAAAGTGCTCTCAAGATGCAATATGCCTTCTAACCGTACGCCTTTTTCAATCAGGCCGCACCAATCGAACTCATCTTCCGCAAATCGCGCCAAAAGTTTATTTGTCATCGTAATTTACAATTAATACTACAATTGTAGTTATTTTCCAGCAAGTCTCTCATAAAGATTCACCAGTTGCGCATCATCGTAATATTCAATGGAGATTATTCCTGGTTGCTTGCTTGTCTTTAGGCGTAGGGTGACTTTGGTACCTAGTATGCGCTGCAGATCTTCGACCGCTGCTAGGGTATTGGCGTCTAATGCTGGCTCCGCCGTGGTTTCTTTCGACATTCGCTTCTTTGTCGTGAACCGTTCAAGCTGCCGCACGGTTAGCACGCCACGAGCAGCTTTTTTCGCCAAGGTCATTCGCATGGTGCTATCTTCAACTGCCAGCAGTGTACGCGCGTGCCCCGCGCTGATACTTCCCGCGGAAAGCATCTCTTGGATCGGACCTTCGAGCTTCAACAGGCGCAGCGCATTGGCTACCGTTGCCCGGTCCTTTCCAGTCTTTTCCGCGATTTTCTCCTGGGTGAAGTGGAATTGCCGAATCAGCCTTTCGAATGCCGCAGCCTGTTCAATAGGATTGAGATCTTCGCGCTGTAGATTTTCCACGAGTGCTATTTCTAATACCTGTTCCTCGGTTAAATTCCGCACAACCGCAGGAATTTTCCGTAAGCCCGCTCTTTGCGCTGCCCGCCAACGCCGCTCGCCGGCGACCAATTGAAATCGGTCGCCCTTCGCCATTAGGAGGAGTGGTTGGATAATCCCATTTGCACGAATGGACGCCGCGAGATCATCAAGCGCCTGGTTATCAAATCGCGAGCGCGGCTGTACTGGATTGGGATCTATGTTTTCAATGTCAATAAGGTGAATTGTCTCCTGTCCATAAATCTTGGCTTCAGTTGCCGACGATGTCTTCTCCTCGATTATATTCTCAGGCTCCCGAATCAGGGCGCTCAGACCCTTTCCCAACGCGTTTCTCGTCATTAGCTATTATCTCCTTTGCGAGTGCAATATAGCTTTCGGCACCTCGGCTTCGCGGATCATAAGCGAGAACTGGCTTTCCATAGCTGGGTGCCTCTGCTAAGCGGACATTCCGCGGAATCACCGATTCGAAGACTTGGGCTCCAAAGAAGCTTCTGAGGTCTGAAGCCACTTGGCGGGAGAGCGTGGTTCGCTCGTCATACATGGTAAGCACAATGCCTTCAATCCTCAGCTCCGGATTCAACGCTCGGCGCAATCGCATCAGCGTGTCCAGTAGTTCGGAAACTCCCTCTAGAGCAAGATATTCGCATTGTATCGGAACCAATATTGATTCGCTGGCCGCCAGCGCATTTACTGTAAGTAAATCCAAAGCTGGAGGGCAGTCAATCAGAATATAGTCGTAATTTTGGATGTCGGCCGCTAGTGCAGCTTTTAACCGATACTCTCGGTTTTCCATCGGAACTAGTTCCACAGCCGCACCTACAAGATTCTTGTCGGAGGGCAGTAAGTCCAATCCATGGCTTGCAGTCTTTAGGATCATTGACCCTACGGATTCCCCGAGGATTAGGCTGTGGTAGAGAGTTCGGCGTAATGGATCCCTGGGGAATCCCAAGGCAGACGTTGCATTAGCCTGAGAATCGGAGTCAATTAGAAGGCATTTTTTCCCTAAACTTCCGAGGGAAGCTCCTAGGTTTATGGCCGTGGTGGTCTTGCCTACGCCACCCTTCTGATTGGCAATAGCGATTACTCGTCCCACCTAGGTCCACCCCACACGCAATTTAACAGAAATGAGACTGGCTTTACAATGTGTTTCACGTGGAACAATCATGCTTCGAGATCTTGATTCCACGTGGAACATAAGTTGACATGACAGACTTACAATGTGGCTTACCGGACGATTTTGCCTGCCACGATTATTCTTTGATCAGTTTTGGGAATTCTATGGATCCTATCCCACCGCCAAGCTCTATTTTCTTCAAGTTTTCCAGCCTCCTCCTCTCCCACCCACAGCACAACTTTTCCGTCGGGACATAACGATCTCCCACAAAACTGTAAAATCTGGTCCCGTTCCGCCAGCGCCCGGCTAGTGACCCAGTCGTAACCATCCGGCTGAGTCTCCATTCTATTCAAACGCATCCGAGCCACATCTACGTTTGCCATTCCCAACCTTCGTGATACTTCCTCGAGAAAAACGGACTTCTTTAGATTTGGCTCAATGAGTGTGAGCTTAAGCTCAGGGACCATTATTTTCAGAGGCAGCCCAGGGAAACCCGCTCCCGAACCAACGTCGGCCAGCCGACCACCTCGGATGCCTAGCATAGGAATCACCGCGACGCTTTCCCCAAACAATACCTGAACTATTTCCTTTGCATCTATCAATGAAGTCAGTGACATACGACGATTCCATAGCAGCAGAAGGTCCAGATATTTCATGAATTGGGTGATCTTATCTTCCGAAGGTTCAACGCCGTACGGAGATAGCCAATTTCTAAGGTCATTTGCGGATCTCATCCCAATAAAATACTACTATTGTAGTTGTTTATACTTGAATCGTAATTGTGTTGCCCACTCTGCTCAAAACACGCGGAACATCGCGCCTCACGGGACACCGTCCTTGGAGGTTGACAGGCATATGCATGCCGCCGTATCTTGCCGTCACGATGAAAATACTTGTGGTTGGCGGCGGCGGCAGGGAACATGCGCTCATTTGGAAGCTTCGCCAAAGCCCTCTGGTAGATAAAATTTGGTGTACTCCCGGCAATAGCGGCATTTCCGCCGATGTTGAATGTCTCGGATCGCGGGCTGATGATGTTCTCTCCTTATTGGCGATTGCCGAGAGGCTTCGTCCGGATCTCACCATTATTGGTCCTGAGCTGCCTTTGACCCAAGGCCTTGCCGATGAGCTCACTCACCGCAATCTTCCCGTTGTCGGTCCAAGCCAGCGCGCCGCCGAACTTGAAGGCAGCAAAGTCTTCGCCAAGCAGTTCATGGAGCGCCACAACATTCCGACGGCTGGCGCATATGGAGTGTACGACAATGCCGTGGATGCTTACACGGCTTTATGCTCCGCGGATTGGCCCCTGGTAATTAAAGCCGATGGACTGGCTGCTGGAAAGGGTGTGTTGGTTACTTCGTCGCCCGATAGCGCCACTGCATTTATCGAACGCCTAATGGAGCAGCGCGAGTTCGGTGATGCAGGCCGGCAGGTGCTATTCGAGGAGGGATTAGCCGGCCGGGAAATCTCCTACATCGTGATTACGGACGGGGAACGCATTTCCCCGCTTGCTCCAGCGCACGACTACAAGCGCGTAGGTGACGAAGACACGGGTCCAAATACCGGTGGCATGGGCGCATTTTCCTTAGAAGGATGGCTACCACCCGAGTTGGAACAGCGCATTCTCCGTGAAATTGTTCACCCTACAATTGCGGGGCTGGCGCAAGAAGGACGCCCCTATCGGGGTTTTTTATACTTCGGAATTATGCTCACCGCCAACGGCCCGAAAGTTCTCGAATTTAATGTCCGGCTGGGTGATCCCGAAACGCAGGCTTTGGTGATGCGGATGGATTTTGATTTGGCGGACGTCCTCGCGCAGGCAGCAGCGGGGAGGTTGGACCCACAATCGCTTCGCTGGTACCCGGGAGCTGGCGTCTGCGTCGTGATGGCTGCCGAGGGTTACCCTGGGGGGCCGCGAACGGGTGATCGCATTGAAGGATTGGCCCAAGCCGCTGCGCTGCCCGGCATCACCATTTTTCACGCCGGAACGCGCCGTGATGGCGATGACTATTACACCTCCGGGGGCCGCGTCTTGACAGTCTCATGCGCGGATAATTCTCTCGTATCCGCTGGCGCGCGATGCTATGATGCCGTGCGTCTAATTTCTTTTTCTGGCGCGCACTATCGTACCGACATCGGGAAGGATAGGGGATCCACAACGCTAGGAGGGGATCGTGGCTGAGGTCGCCCACCTGTTTCTCTGCAAAGTTCATCGCATGCCCATGGCAGAGGTTGAATGTGCGGATGCCATAGAGAATAAGGGTTTCCGACATTGCATCCATGGGCGGCCCCATAGTCGCCGCCAGGTTTCTTTAATGGATATTGAAACACTGGAAGAGCTCGGCGTGAATCCCGGGCAAGTGAAGGAAAACATCACTACTCGCCGTTTTGATATGCGCCGCCTCGAGCCTGGTGTTCAGCTTCGCATTGGCCAAAGCTTGCTGGAAGTGACTTTGCGATGTGATGCCTGCCCACGCATGGATGAAATTCGTCAGGGTTTGCAGCAGGAACTTGCCGGCCAGCGCGGATGGCTCTGCCGTGTAGTGGAAGCGGGCCCTGTTCGGCGGGGCGACACGATTGAAATTGTAAAATAGGAGCGAGGCGAATGGCAGACAAGTCTCAGCAGGCGAGGCCGCTGGTGGGTGTCATCATGGGATCCGACACGGACCTGCCCGTGATGGCAGAAGTTGGCCTGACGCTCGACAGCTTCGGCATTCCCTATGAAATGGAGGTCATGTCTGCGCATCGCACGCCGACGCGCACCCATGAATATGCTTCCGCGGCCGCGGAGCGCGGCCTCCGGTGCATTATCGTCGGGGCGGGCGGCGCCGCCCACTTGGCCGGAGTTGTTGCGGCCGTCACCATACTGCCTGTGATTGGAGTTCCCTTGGCTACCAGCGCCCTCAACGGGTTGGATGCATTGCTTGCCACTGTACAAATGCCCAGCGGCATCCCAGTTGCTACCATGGCGATTGACAAGGCCGGCGCCGTAAATGCCGCAATTCTCGCGGCCCAGATTATCGCTGCGGGGGATCCCGCCATGCGCCCAAAACTAATCACGCACAAGGAAAAGTTGGCCAAGTCGGTTGCTGAGAAAAACGCGCGTTTACAGGAAAAGCTCGCCGCTGAAAAGTAGGCCCCCTTTTCTAAGCGCCATGTGCCAATTCCGCCTGACTACGGCTTTGTCAGCGTCGGCGCGCCGGGAGGCCGCTGCTTCTGGGAGCCTGCCGGTAAGGATTGCTTGACTACCCAGGCAAATCCAGTTTTCTCGCCGATTGCCGCGATTGCGAAATTTCCCGGCTCGCCAGAAGACGTAAGTGTCGCGCGCATAAACGCTACCGCGTCATTCGCGTCCACTTTGCGGGTATCTCCCGCGAGTATTGCCTGCTTTACTTCCGCGACAGCAGGCTGACCATGCGCGGCGTCCGCTCCACGCATCAGTTCAGCTTCTCCTCCCGCCCCTCCCTGCGCTGTTGGGTAACCAAGAGCCAATAAAGAGTGCGGCTGGCCTTTTTCAGGAGGCCACAATTGTGTGTATCGCGGCCGGTTTGCGTGAGTTTCCAAATAACCCGAACCCGTGCGCATTTCCCCCTGCGCGAACGAATAATCCAACGTCCAGATTTCCGGCCCATAGTCCTCCACGTAGTCGGCGAGAATGATTTGCAGCACCGATTGCCCGGTCCCCCCTTGGAGTGGCTCATGAAGCATTTCCGCAAGTGTCCTTAGTCGCTCGAAAACGCCAAGTCCCATCCCCTCAATATCCGCCGCCACACCTCCCGTGGCTTCCCGGTTTAGTTGTGGAGGTGCCGCGCCAGATAGTGGATGCAGCCGTGAAAGCTCATCAGCAAACGAAGCGATTTGCCGCCCAGAATCTGGGTCCTTCCATTCCACTGCGCCCATTAGCACGCCAAGCTTCCGGTCCGCCAGTTGAACAATCCGCGGAGGAAGGGAGCCAGACTCCACAGGCGTGCCAGCTACTCCCACGATAATTCCACTTTTTGCGATGAGAATGTAGACGCGGCCGGTTGCTAGGGTGGCAACTACTTCTGTAGTGCCTTGATCACTTGAGGGGGACTGCTGGAGGCTATCGCGTTGAGGCGTCGGATAGACTGTCTTAGACGAAATTGGTTCGGACGAAAAAGCCAATGCCGACTGGGGAATATTCGGCGCTTGGACTGCTGCCAGGATTATTACGCCGATTACCATTCCAGCCAGCGCGATTCCCGATCGGATCGCGAGCCGCATCAGATCCGCTAGGCGTAAATTCCGCGCAGTTTTAAAGCCGTGCCCACGCGATCAATTGCCAGCATGTAGGCTGCTATGCGGTTGTTCACCGAATGCGTTTCAGCGTATCGGACCACTTCCTCGAAACTGTGGTCCATCACGTCCTGCAGGCGTTCGTTCACTTCGCTTTCGCGCCAGAAAAATCCCTGGCGGTCCTGCACCCATTCGAAATAGCTGACGGTAACGCCGCCGGCATTGGCAAGAATATCGGGAATGATGAACACACCGCGAGAATCCAGTACAGCATCAGCTTGTGGTGTAGTGGGGCCGTTCGCGCCTTCGCACAAAATGCGTGTCTGCACTCTCTCCACGTTTGTACTGGTGATCTGGTTTTCAATGGCCGCCGGAATCAGAATGTCGCATGGTTGAAAAACGATATCCTGTGCGGAGAGCTTCGTGCCTCCCGCCGGAAATTCAGGCAATGGGCGCCGCTGTTTATAAACCCAGTCAATAACTTGAGGCACGTCAAAACCGTTTTCGTTGTAGAGCCCTCCATGAATGTCCGCCAATCCGGTAATTTTGTATCCGGCTTCATGCATCAGCATCGCAGCCATCGAGCCGACGTTGCCAAATCCCTGGATCACCACGCGGCAGCCGGCGCGCGACATCCCCAGCTTTTCCAGCGCGCGATTGCACACCATCATCACTCCGCGCCCTGTGGCCTCACGCCGCCCTCGCGAGCCGCCCAACTCCAAAGGCTTTCCCGTTACCACCGATGTAACGGTGTGGCGCATGTGCATCGAATAGGTATCCATGATCCACGCCATTATTTGATCATTGGTGCCAACGTCCGGCGCGGGTACGTCACGCTCCGGCCCGAACCAGTCCACCAGCTCTGCCGTATAGCGGCGGGTGATTTTTTCCAACTCCCGCTGGGAAAGTTTGGTGGGATCGCAGATGACTCCGCCCTTGGCTCCGCCGAACGGAATGTCCACTACCGCGCATTTCCAGGTCATCCAGGACGCCAGAGCGCGAACTTCATCAAGGGTCACGTCAGGAGAGAACCGAATTCCTCCTTTGCCGGGGCCGCGCACCGTGGAATGGTGGACGCGATAGCCGGTGAAAATTTCCAGATGTCCACTATCCATGCGGATGGGGATGTAAACGGTAATTTCCTTGCTGGGGTAGCGCAGATAGCGATACAGCCCCTCTTCCAGTCCCAGCTTCCGGGCGGCAACCTCAAAGCGCGCTTCCGCGCATTCGTATGGGTTAAGCTCATTTTTTGGCAAAAAGGTGGACATGAAATCTCTCCCTGACGGTCTATCCCCACGACAGTGCGGCGTCTGCATCTTGTTTTCGGCAACGCGCGCCAGTATACGAACTGTCGTGCATGGGCGCAAGCAACCGGAGTCGGGTTCTACCGGGTACGCGAAAAATCAAGAAGATCGCTCGTGGGGGAAGATCAACCGGGCGATGATGACTGCTGTCTTTCTGCTTTAGGCAGAGACCCCGAAATCACCGTGGATATGCCTGTCGGCGCCTCTGCCGGTAAAGTCCGGGTCGTAACGACTCGGAAAAGCCTTTCCAGCAGTGGGCGCTTCCAGGTGCTGCCCTGGAGTGGGAGGGTGTGGCTCAGTGGTAGCGCTCAGAAATCAACGTGTGCGCGCAGCGTCGGAACGACGATTGGCCCTCGCGCCTGGTTGTAACCGGGGTTCCAGATGCGCTGCAAGTCAAACGACGCAAACGCGCCTCGCCACACGTGCGCGGTGTAGTAAGCCTCCACGATTTCTTCGCGCGCGTAATCCAGCGCCCCATCACCCAGCAAGAATCCCAGGCCTCCCAGGGCCAGATATTCGCGGTGGTCGCCGGAGATGGCGTTTTGCGACCAGGCGAATCCCGCATGATCGTTTTTTCGCCGCGGAATATTCGTGAATGCCGCGCCTAATTCCAAAGCTTCATTCACTTCCGTATAAGCGAACGATTCGTGATGCCCTTCGTTCCATCCCCAGCGCCCAAAGAATTGAAGATGCGGTAATAGCTGCTGCTCCACGTTCACGCCGAAGCCATACTTGATGCGCCCTTGCTCCCGCGTCTTTGTAATGTCTGGACGGGTGCCTTCTCCATTTAGAAAATCCTCAATCGCCTCACGGTAATCGCCCATATTCGCGTGGTTTACATAAGTCAAAAATCGCAGGATGCCGGGCAGCCCGGGAAGGAAATTATGTCCATAATCCATTTCGAAGTTTTCAGCGCGGGCCCGGGCGATGTCAGCATCCAGAAAAGTACCATTAGCCACCTTCGGCATCAGCGTTTCGGCAAACCGCGCGGCAAAATTGTGGTCGTCATATTCCACTATCACCCCGTCGGTGTAGCCCCGGGTGTTGGCGGCGTAGTCATAGGCGCCATTGTTGTCCACGGTCCAGTTAAGGAATTGCAAATGGCTGTCGGTGCCGCCAGCGTTGAGATCGAAGAAGTCCACCATGCCGAATTTTCCGAAGCGGATTTCAATCCGTCGCGCCGGCAGCGAAGTCGCCAGTTCCAGCGGCCCGCGTTGCGCTGCCACTTTCTCATCGCTCAACGAAATGATCTGGCGGATCATCAGCCGGGCTAGATAAGGGACTGGTCCCAATTGCGGATTGCGCACGACATCCAAGTTCGTAAAACCCGCCAAACCCAGCGCATTACTCAATCCCCTGCCACCGGCGCTTTCGATGTCGGCGAATACTTCCGTGCTATTGGTCAACTCATAGCCGGTGAACAGCGTATAAACCCGCGAAGTCGCGTTCTGCGCGTGCGGACCAAAGCTATCCTGCCCGCTGTATGTCGCTGGAAACGCTGGATTCCACTGGGACACAATGTTGGCCTGCCCCGAAATCCAATAGCGCGCGGTATCCGAATGAGGAAACATCGTCACGGATGAATCGCTCGATGAATCCGAGTTCGGGGATGGCGTGACGGGTGCGTTCTGCTGTGCCGCAGCGCTTCCCTGCGTTCCGGCGCTTCCAGGACTGCTACCCTGCGCCCCGCCAGCTTGCAACAAATCGCCAGCCTGCCAATCACCGTTCTGCAAGTTAGCACTCTGCGAATCGTCCGTCTGAACGGCTTCCGCTGAGATAGCAGAAATCTGTGCCGGAGCGGAATTGCCGGAGTTCTGCCCCCACGCAGCCAGCGGCCACGCTAGTGTCAGGCCCAAACAAAGCATTTGCGTTCTTACCCTCCACGCTGCCATGTTCTTCTTCCCTCAAACCGCGCTTTCCGTGTCGGCATCGATCGTTGATCTCAACTCAGGCCTCGGCTCCAAAGAGGATATTATTGGATGGGGTAATTGCTGGCGCGTCAAAGTTGGCCTGGGCCCTTTTCTTTATTCCAGAGATTTGATACCATACCCCCCTAGGGTAGTCAAGAACAAATGTCGCATTTTTCCCGAGAAAAACTGGATCTGGTCAACCGGACAAAAAAGATTATTGGGCAACTTGAAGCGGCTCTGCGTGCACTGAACGAGGATGAGGCCTGTGCCAATGTTCTCCAGCGGCTTGCCGCCGTCAGGGGGGCAACCAACAGCCTCATGGCCGAGTTGATGGAAGACCACATTCGCAATCACATGCCACGCAAGACCAAGTCCTCGGAAGAGGCTGCCGATGATCTTATTGAGATTGTCCGCACGTATCTGAAATGATTCTGTGTGTGTGTGACTGGTGTCTGTGAGACCGCAAGTCCGTAGAAAATTCGTTATCTTTTCCGCGCTTGGTCCATGGAATCCCATTCTTGGCCCGAAAGCTCTAGCAGGTCGTTGAATTCCCCCGCTCCGCGTAGCCACTGCCCGCCGTCAATCACAACGCATTCGCCGTTAATATATTGCGCGGCATTGCTGAGCAGAAACGCTGCCAAATTGGCGAGTTCTTCATGGCGCCCAAGACGTTTCATCGGGTGCTGCTCCAGCGCGCGCGGCTCGAATTCCCGCGAAGGCATCCAATTGTGCTCGACTATCTTCGCCGCGGCTTGCTCAATTCCAGGATTCTTCACCGTTTGCCTCCTGCCGGCGTGAATTCGTCATTTACCGAATGACCCGATCCAGTCAAACATCGCATTGCCTGTCCGCTGCATCTCTAGTAACCTTGTCTAACCCGCGTTTTTCGATCATGGGAGGTAAGGCGTCCCGTTGCGCCCTGTGTGCATTTGCAACTGTCGCATGATGTTCGGGTTGGATATTGAATGGCGGAAGCTTATAACAGAGGTGCATAACATTGAATATAAACGACTTACTTAATCGGGAGCGGCGAGCGACCCTCCGATCCATCCTGTTTACGTTGGCTGTGCTGACCTTGGCGGTTGGCGAGATTTCCTGTCAGCAGGTGGCCAACAATCCTTCCCCCAGTATCACTTCGCTTTCGCCTGCTACCGCCACTGCCGGCGGCACCGGATTTCTGTTGACAATCAACGGAAGCGGCTTCGCGCCGCAATCTGTCATAGCTTTTAATGGTGTCTCCCGCACCGATACAATGTTTCTTACCGGCAATCAACTCACCACGATGATCCAGCCCAGTGATATTGCCAACGCGGGAACCCTCAACGTTGGGGTCACCACTCCCCCTCCCGGCGGTGGCACCACCAGCACCTTGCCATTCGTGATCGGCCCAGGTCTTAGCGGTGTCCCCCAACTCAATTCGATTTCGCCCACCAGCACGTTCGCTGGTGGCACGGGACTGATTCTCACCGTTACCGGCACTGGTTTTAATTCCACATCCGTGGTCACTCTTAACAACAGTAATCGCACCACCGCTCTCGTGAATGCGGGGGAATTGCAGGCCGAGGTTCTCTCCACAGACCTAATGGCTGCTGGAACTTTTGCTGTCGGCGTGACCAACCCTCCTCCTGGCGGTGGCGCGTCCTCGACTCTTCTTTTGATCGTAACGAATCCACCGCCGGTCATTGGGGGACTTGCTCCCGCCACTTTTGCCGCCCAAGCCGTTGGAAATGCCGGCACCACTCTCAGTATCGTCGGCTCGGGCTTCGATGCCGCCAGTCAGGTTTATTTTAATGGCTCTCCGCGAACCACGACGCTCGGAACTCAGGATTCCATTACTGCGCCGCTTCTTTCCGGTGATTTAACCACCGCTGGCACGTTCCCTGTTACGGTGGTAAATCCCACGCCGGGCGGCGGCACTTCGAATCCTTTTGGCTTCTCCGTTATCGCCAGCACAACCGGGCTCGGATTGCCGGAGCAAATTGACGTGGCCACCACCGGCGTGCAAGCCAACGCCGGTACCACTGACACGACCACTTCCGGTCCGGCCATTAGCTCCACCGGAGAATACATCGCCTTCGCGTCGCCGGCCACGAATCTAGTTCTCAGCGACACCAATGGCGTGCCCGACGTTTTCTTTCAGAACAACTGTATCGGCAACACCACTCTTCTCTGCACTCCGTCCACGATCATTGGCAGTGTGTCCGGTTTTGGCAGCCTTTCGAATGGCGCCAGCTCCCAGCCCACTGAGGATTCTACCGGCCGCTATCTGGCCTTCGTCTCCACGGCCACCAACCTGATCCCCGGCAATAACCGCTTCACCGGTATCCCGCAGGTGTATTGGCGCGATACCTGTACCGGTCTAACCACCTCCTGCACCCCCTTCACAATTCTCGTTTCAGTCGCTTCCGACGGGGTCACCCCCGGCAATGCTGCCAGTGCACAGCCTTCCATGAGCCCCGACGGGCGCTATGTCGCATACAGTTCCGCAGCCTCCAATCTCCAAGCCGCCAACACCAGCGGAGTCGCCCAGATTTTTGTTTTCGATACCTGCCTTAACGAGATAAGCTGTGCCACTTCCACTACGCTAGTTTCCGTTGCCACCGATGGGATCACGCCCGGCAATGCCGCCAGCATCCAGCCATCTCTGGGAACGACTGCTTCTTACGTTTCGTTCACGTCGTCTGCAACAAATCTTTTGGCTTCCGGTCTGAACGGGCTCCAGCAGGTTTTCCAACGAACGACCTGCATTGGAGCCACCGGCTGCACTCCGCTCACCATCCTGGCTTCCTCGCCCGATGGAACCACTGCGGGCAATGGCATCAGTTTTCAGCCTTCGATGAGCGCCGATGGCCGCATCGTTTCGTTCGCGTCTAGCGCCACCAATCTCATCGCTACCGCTTCCGCCGGAATCCAGCAGGTCTTTCTCCGTGATACTTGCACCGGCGTTTCAGGATGCACAACCTCGACTTCGCTTGTGTCCCTGGCCGCCGATGCGGTAAACGTCGGCAACGCCGCCAGCGAGAATCCCTCCGTGAACGCGACGGGCCAATACGTGGCCTTCGCCTCGTTTGCCAGCAATCTGGTTGCGGTGGATACGAATAATCTTGAAGATGTCTTCGTCCGAAACACGTGCGCCACTGCCAGCGGATGCACCGCCAGTACAGTGCTGGTCAGTATTTCCGCGGCCAATGGCGGCGTGGGAGTGCAGGGCAATGGAAACAGCCTCAGTCCCGCCATCAGCTCCGACCACACCACTGTTGCGTTCCTTTCGCTCGCGACTAATTTGGTTCCGCAAGGCACGGCGGACCAAAGTAACGTCTTCCTGGCCTCCACCACTTTCTGACCGTCACTTTCTCGGTCGGTTCTAAATTTCAAGCCACTTTTCTAAGCGTTTGCGGAGAAGGTTCCCTTTTGTCGCGGGCTTATGCGCTGGCGCCCCACGGCAAGGCCCACTGAAACCTCGATAAACCTGTGAAGCGCGGTAATCCATGCGCTATCCTTATGCGCTATCAGCATCACAATCGCCAACGTTATGGAGGCATACCGGTAGGCGGCCCGGTCCGCAGAAATGCCGGCGCATAGAATTCCAATAGCAAAGACCCCGACGCCGAAGGCAAGCGGGTTATCCATGTAATGCGTCGCCACCAGGGCGCCGATGCGGCATCCAGCGCCGTTCCCGCGAGACGATGTGCGGAGACTCGCAACGCCGCCCCCCATGTGGACTGCATTACAATCAGCGTGGATATTGCCGCCCAATACCCCTCTGGCATCCGCATTAGCCGCGCCGTCAGCAGCGAAAGCCCCCCCCCCCGCAACCGCCGCCCGCGCCGCATTCTGGATCGTCGCTGGATTCTCCTCACTTCGAATCCATTTCATCATCCCTTCTGTCATCTCTGCTCTCGATTACACCTACTCCGCTGGGACGCGGTAGGTCACGTATCTGACGAGTGGCTGGTGCGCTTCGACGAAGTGATTCAAGAGGCATCCACGAAATTGAAAACCCTCGAAGAACTTAGGCGTTTTGCGGAGAGGCAAACGGGAAACGGCGCGGCACTGAATGTCGGATGAGAGCAAAGTCCGCCCTGACTCGGGGGGAGGCTGCGACGCAAGTAGAATCGGCTGGACACACCCACGCACGAGATTTGGAGAATCGACCGCTGCGGGGGCAGAGAGAAACTTTTATTTACTGCCGCCTTTTTTCTTCAATGTCCTCCGAAATCGATACGACTCGTTCCCGGTCTCGATGATGTGCGCCTGATCGGTCAACCGGTCCAACATGGCCTTGCACAACCTGGCATTCGGGAACATCGTGGTCCATTCCGAGAACGGCAAGTTGGTCGTAGCGATTACCGCTGCTCTCTCCGCTCTTCCTGCGATGATCTGAAACAATAACTCGGGGGCTGCTTCCGGCATCGCGACATAACCTAGCTCGTCGATCACCATCAACTCGTAGCGCATCCACTGGTTGGTCACCCGGTTTAGTTCACTCTTGTTCTTGGCTTCGGTCAGTTCGTTCACCAACTGCGCTGCGGTCGTGAAGCGTACTCGTTTTCTCTGACCACAGGCAGCTATCGCCAGCCCCGTTGCCAATTGCGTTTTACCGTTCCGGTTTCCCCAAGAAAAATAACCGGCTTGCTTCGGCTCAAGTAATCGCCCTCTGCCAGGTTCCGAATCTGCGCGGCGGGAAGGTGTGGCGCATCGCAGAACGCAAAGTCCTCCAGCGTTTTCACCTTGGGGAAATGGGCATCCTTGATCCGCCGCGCTACGGCGCGGCTCAGGGGAAACCCTTCGCTACAGTGTCAGGGTGAACCTGCGAAGGTGGCCACGTTAGCGATATCGCTACGCGCAACAGCCAGCGCCTGGCTGACAGTGCCGAGATCGCGATAACGGCTGATTTCCACTTTCTTGTGGTCTTCGAAACCAAACATCAGCTTGCGGCCCGAAAAATCGTACTGATAGTACGAAGCCAGCCAGATATCGGGCGTTACGGGATGCTGCTTCAGGACGAAATAGCCGCCGCGATAGACTTTGCCGAGGAACCCACCACCGAACGAAATATCGTGGATGATTTCCGCATCGCCCCGCACAACCTGGCCGGAGCGCTGGTCAATCCAAAGGGTGACGCGTGCGTGGCCTAGAATTTCGGTCGACGCATCGTGGGGACGAAAATGCGGATCAGGATCGAGTTGGAGCTTGTCGCAAAGGTAGCCATCCTGCATTTCGCGTCCAATCCACTTGGAAATGTATCCTTGCAGCGTGGCGTCCACGATTTCGTTTCGCTCGGTGCGGCGCGCGACGGCCCTGGCGAGCGCGTCTTGAATTTCAGGGTTGTGAGGATCGAGGGCCATTTCCAACGTCTTTTCCCAGGTCTCCAATTCGCCACGATATGTGGGGACGGAGACTGTTACGCTGTTCGCGCGCAACTGCAAACGAAGCGTCCCCGTGCCCGTGGGCACGATTCGGTAGGTCTTTTCGTCTGTGATGCGAGGCTGCGCACCACCGGTGACCTGCATCTGGCGCTCGATGCGCTCGTATCTCTCTAGTGCGTCATCGTCCCGATGTTGATTGGCAACAGCGCGGCCGCCGATTGCCCGCACGTCGGCGGACGCCGGAGCCGATTGCGAGACTCGATGGTCGCCACCTGATGCCATGACGAGCGCCTGCGCTGAAGCCGTCATGGTGCCAAGCGCGGCCAAGGCCGCAAGCACAAGATGACCGGGAAATGGAGGGCGCCACATCTCTATTGGATTACTGGGCGAGTGATTACGTCGCCCGAAACGCGGATGCCAGTGATTATTTCGAGAATTATCGCCGCAATAGGGTGACAGCAAGGATAGATGGGCCTTAACCGCGACGAGTTTTGGCGTCGAAGCGAGTCTGCGCCCTGCTTCTATTGGGATTTGTGTCCGTGTTCGGAGGCGGCTTGCGCGGCGGTCCATGGTGGGGTCACGCCATTCATGCGCGCGTAGGCAATGGCCTGGCCGAGATGTTCATGGGTGTGCGTGGCGATATGAAACAAGATCGCGCTCACTGGCATCTGGTGTCCGAAAAAATTCCGCGACTGGCTCATTTCGGAGTCTGGGATCTTTTCCACCGACTGCTGCAGGAAATCGAAGGATTGATTGAGCAGCATGATGGTCTTGGCCTTGTCGGGAGTGGCTTTGCCGCTCCAGTCCATTCCCGATGGCGGCATCACGCCCCACATTTTGGGGAACATGAAATTCGCGTTCGCGATGTGCAAATAGGTTTCGCCCACCGACCGAACACCAGTCCCTGGGCGCCAGGTATACTTGTCCTCGGGCATAGCCTGCGCAAGACTCACTACTTTTTCGCGGGTGTCCTTCAAGTCGTCCAGGAACAGCGCCCGCAAGTCAGCGCCCGGGGCGGATTTGGTTTTCGGTTGCGCGAAGCCTTTAATTGGGGTGACCAGCGCTAAAGCCACTAACAGCGAACCTGCTAAAAATCGTTTCATCGAACCGTTCCTCCAGCCAGGGTGTGCCCGGCAATCCTAGTTTGTATTGGTTCCCTGTCCCTTGTCTGGTACCATTTTTACTCCAATTCCCCAAAGAACCCAACAAATACTGCAGGGATGCCATAATTCTTGAAAACTTGGTATTGGCTAAACTAAAGGATTTCTGCGATTGGCCTAAACTTTTAGGACCTTTCATGCGTCTATATTAAGGCATGGCGCCAGCCCCCCTGAAGCTTTCCGCCACCCAGGCCCGCGTCGCGCTGGGCGAGACGTTCCGTCTGGCGCTGGACGCCTTGCGCGCTCACAAACTTCGCAGTTTTCTGACGCTGGTAGGAGTGATTCTCGCGGTCACCACGCTGGTCTCGGTCATGTCTGTGATTAACGGGCTCAATCTCTACATCTCGGATAAGGTCGCCAATCTGGGCGCCAACGTTTTCGTGGTTGACCGCTCCGGCATTATCACCAATTACGATGAATGGATTAAATCGCGGAAGCGTCCAATACTGACCCTAGATGACTACGAATTTCTGAGCCAAAACTTACGCCTGGCTTCGCAGGTGGGCGCAGAAGAGGACGCGAACTCGGACGTGCGCGCGGGAAAGAATCTCGACGAGAACGTCACCATTTCGGGCGTCACGCCTAACTACGCCAGCATTCGCGACTTCGAAGTTGCCAATGGCCGTTTCCTTACCGATGCCGATGAAGATCATCGCGCACAGATCTGCTTTATCGGGCCCGACGTCGCCAAGAAGGTACTCGGCGATCTGGACCCCATTGGCAAAGAAATACGCGCCGGTTCGGAACAATACCAGGTGGTAGGGGTCGCCAAGGCGCGCGGTAGCGTATTCGGACAATCGCAAGATAACTTCGTTCTGCTGCCCCTGGGGACCTATCGAAAGGCTTGGCACACGCAGCAGGATTCGGTGGATATGTTCGTACAGGCGCGCGATGCCGATTTCTTCGAGGCATCCGAAGATGAAGTGCGCGCGCTGCTGAGAGCACGCCGTCACGTGAGCTATGATGACCCCGATAATTTCGCAATCATTGCGCCATCGTCAATCATGGGTTTTTGGAACAAATTGACTGGCAACATTTTCGCGATCGCGGTCTCGCTGACATCCATTTTCTTTGTGGTCGGTGGCATCGTCATTATGAACATTATGCTGGCAAGCGTAACGGAGCGCACTCGGGAAATCGGCCTTCGCAAGTCGCTGGGGGCGCGGCGCCGCCACATCATTATGCAGTTTCTGGTGGAATCGTCATTTCTCGCCGCCGTTGGGGGCATTATTGGGATCGCAGTGGCGGTCGCGATCGCAGCTTTGGTACGAGCCACCACGCCGATTCCCATCACGACTCCGCTAAACGCCGTGTTGATTTCGATTTTTCTGGCGACTTCGGTGGGTCTTTTCTTTGGAATATTTCCGGCGGTACGGGCTTCACGACTGGAACCTATCGAGGCCCTGCGGGCCGAAGCATAAAGACATGGAGTGGCGAGCCGCAGCATAAGGCAAAAAGTATGAAACACGACTATCGCGAAAACCTGGGCCTGGCTTTCGACACATTGCGAACGCACAAACTGCGGAGCTTTCTAACTGTAGTTGGGGTGATGATTGGTGTGGGCGTGATCATTTTGGTGGTGGGTCTGCTCGATGGTTTCAAGGACACCATCAATCAGGAGATTCTGGCCTGGGGCGCCGATACCGCCTATGTGGACAGGTTTGACTCTGACGTCAATCACGATCATCCCTCTAAAGATGAGCGCGCGCGCAAACCACTGACCCTGGAAGATGGTGAAGCTCTGTTAGCTAGATGCCCGGCCATTGAACGGATCGCAATCTCTGTTTTTGAGTACGAAGATATTCACAACGTTCGGCGCGACAAGAACCAGGTGCAGGGCGTTGAAATGCGGGGAACATTTCCGGCATTTGTTCAGGTATATGGCAATGCCGCAATGAAATCTGGCCGGTTTTTCACCGACACCGAAAATGATCATCGCGAAGACGTTGCCGTAGTGGGTGAAGACGTGGCCAAGGCGCTGTTTCCCACGCCCGCAGGGGCTGTTGGGCAGGATGTGAATCTGGATGGATCAACGATGAGGATTATTGGCGTCTTCGAGAAACCCAAGGGTGGGTTCGGAATGGGCGATACAGACCGACGCGTTGTGCTGCCTTATTACACGTTCCGCAAAATCTATCCCGCCGCATACGAACACGGCTATCGTATTCAGGGCTATCCGGGTCAACTTGACCGCGCGGTGGACGAAGCCCGGGAGGCGCTACGGCGATTACGCAATGTACCCTACAACAAGCCAGACTCATTTTCCATCACCACCCAAAAGGAGCAGGTGGAAGAGTTCAACCAAATTATCGGTGGCGTGGTGCTGGCGATGATCGTCATCAGTTCCATCGGGCTGCTTATTGGCGGCGTGGGTGTAATGAATATCATGCTGGTATCGGTGACCGAGCGAACGCGGGAAATTGGCGTGCGAAAAGCCATTGGCGCGCGACGCAGCGACATCACCTGGCAATTTTTATTCGAGGCCATGACGCTGACTGGCACCGGCGGCGTGATCGGCATCATTCTGGCGGTAAGCATTGTGCTGCTAATTCCCATGATTAGCTCGCTACAAACCACGGTCTCACCAGGGGCTATTCTGGCGGGCGAAGTCGTTTCGATCGGAATAGGTTTGATCTTCGGGGTTTGGCCAGCGGTTAAAGCTGCTCGGCTGGATCCCGTAGAAGCCCTCCGCTACGAATAGAATTTTTCCGCGAATTCCCAGGCCCGAATGGAAGAGTGGCCAGATTGTGCTCGCTAGGGGCCCGTTGATTGTCTTGCAGGAGCTAGTTTCTGGAGCGCGCTATCTGTTTTGAGCTTTTCGGCGAAATGCTGTTCGTAGTGGTAAGTCTCCGGGCACCAAGCAATCTGATGCATCCAGTTGAATCCGTTGGAGCGCATCTCAGCGAAGGCTTCCTTCCGTGTCCATCCATCTTCGGCCATGCGGTAGGCAGCAATCATCAGGCCGGTACGGTCAATACCAAATTCGCAATGCACAAAAATTTTCTTGTCGGGGTGCTCTCGCACCAAGCTCAGAAATCTAGCCACATTCTCATCATGCGGCTTGCGGCAGTTTGAGGGGATAGAAACATATTCGATACCCAGCTTCGTGACCGCGGATTCTTCGCCGATGCGCGCGGCTTCGCTTGCATAGCGCAAGTTCACCACGATTTGAACTCCCAGGCATTTTAGCTGCTGGAATCCATGCTCATTTGGCTGAGCACCTCGATAGAGCAGCGGGGTCACCTGACTGAAATTCTTGATGCCAAGGACGGAACGACGGTCCGAAGTACCCATCGGTTGGCAGGTGATTTGTTGCGCTCCGGCACTGGCCGCAAAAAGGAACGAGCTGGACAGAAGGAGGCACAACCCCGTAGGGACTAGAAGCGCCATCTTATCGCAACAACCTGTCTCTTCATTCCCATTTTAGGGTTCTGGGCAGGCAGCGAGCAGCCACGATTTTCCAACGTGGTCTAATTAACATAGCATGATAACGAAGTGACATGTTGTTTTGCCGTGGCCGCAACAACCGCCTTCCGGTGTCCCGCGGTGAGCGATTATCGGCAGCAACCGAAATGGTCCAAGGCATTATGCCGGTCGATAGGATATGAACCACTAGATATAGAACGAGTTAAAAAATTCTGTGTACATGTTGTGGTTTTTCCTTGACATAAATAACCACAGGCGTAAACTCCGCTTCGGGGCTGGTCGAGTTCGATCCGCGATTTTCCGGCGGCCTGCAGCGACCGTTGTGCGGTTCGGCCTCAACTTCGCGTTCCACGCTTAAGATCACCACTGGAAGAATTCCAGCGAATTACGCCACGGGCGAAGCGTTCAGATATGGCTATTAAATAGCTGCTTCTGATTGCCAGCCCGGTGTCGGGCATTTGCGCGGCCTTCTCTTGAAAGAGATGGCGGTCATTTGTTTGTTGCACCATGCGGATTCACAAATTCTTAGTATTTTAATAAGACGGGGCCGGCGATGCCGGACCGTAGGAGAACATGACAATGGCGGAAATTATAGCGGCTTCACAAGTTCAAGAAAGGGCGACGCAGAAACAGTCAGCGGCAGGATTGAGGTTTCAGCGCCATTTCACCAATGGCAGGATTGCCCCGTTTGATGCGGTAGCGTGGGAGAAACGCACCGCGCAGATCGGCAACGAGAAGGGCCAGACAATTTTCCGCCAGGAAGACGTGGAGGTGCCGAAGTCTTGGTCGCAAACAGCGACCAACATCGTCGCGTCGAAATATTTTCACGGCAAGCCCAACACGCCACAACGCGAAACGTCCGTACGCCATTTGATCGGCCGGGTTGTGAATACGATCGTCGGGTGGGGCGAAAAGGGCGGCTATTTCGCTTCAAATGAAGTCCGCGATATCTTTCGCGACGAACTCACTCACCTGCTCGTCGAGCAGAAGATGGCCTTCAATTCGCCGGTGTGGTTCAACGTGGGCGTGCAGGCCAAACCGCAGTGCTCCGCATGCTTCATCAATTCGGTGCAGGACAACATGGAATCCATCATGGGCCTTACCAGGACCGAAGGCATGCTTTTTAAATGGGGTTCCGGGACGGGTACGAATTTTTCCACGTTGCGCGGCAGCCATGAAAGTCTGTCGGGCGGAGGCATCGCTTCGGGGCCGGTCAGCTTCATGAAGGGATTTGACGCGTTCGCTGGCGTGATCAAGAGCGGTGGCAAGACGCGGCGCGCAGCCAAGATGGTGATCCTCAATATTGACCACCCGGACATCGTCGAATTTATCGAGTGCAAGATGAAGGAGGAGCACAAAGCGCACGTGCTGATTGAGCAGGGCTACGATCCTGCGATTGACGGAGAAGCATACAGCTCGGTATTTTTTCAGAACGCCAACCATTCAATCCGCGTGACCGACGAATTCATGCAAGCTGTGGAGGAAGACCGCGACTGGTGGCTGCGGAATGTCTCCGATGGCGCTGCGGATGCAAAGCAGAGCGCGCGCGATTTGCTGCGCTTGGCCGCGGATTCCGCTTGGCATTGCGGCGATCCGGGAATGCAGTACGATTCCACAGTCAATCGCTGGCATACCTGCAAGGCAACGGATCGTATTTATGCGTCAAATCCTTGTTCTGAATATATGTTCCTGGATGATACGGCCTGCAATCTGGCTTCGATTAATCTACTGAAATTCCTGTTGCCCGGCGGACAATTTGACGTGGAAGGCTTCCGCCAGGCCGTTGACATCACCATAACCGCGCAGGAAATTCTGGTGGATAATGCCAGTTATCCCACCGACAAAATTTCCAAGAATTCGTTTGCTTACCGGCCGCTGGGGCTAGGCTATGCAAACTTGGGCGCGCTGCTGATGTGCATGGCCGCGCCATACGATTCACTCCAAGGGCGCGACATTTGCGGTGCGGTAACCGCGCTGATGACAGGCGAAGCGTACTATCAGTCCGCGCTCATTGCGGAGTGGTTGGAACCGTTTACGGGCTATGCGCCGAATCGCGATTCAATGCTTGACGTAATTCGGATGCACCGCGACTCGCTCCGTCCCATACACGAAGAGTACGTGCAGCCGTCGCTGCTGGCGGCGGCGCGTGAATCATGGGACCGTGCGCTGGAGGCCGGCGAGAAATTCGGCTACCGCAATTCGCAGGTAAGCGTGCTGGCGCCTACGGGAACAATCGGTTTCATGATGGATTGCGACACCACAGGCATCGAGCCAGACCTTGCGCTGGTAAAGCACAAGCGGCTGGTGGGCGGTGGAGTCATCAAGCTGGTGAATAACACAGTTCCACAAGCATTGATGGGCATTGGATATTCGGCTGAGCAGGTTGCCCGGATCGTGGATTTCGTCGACCGCAATGGCATCATCGAAGGCGCACCGGATTTAGATCCGCAACATGTCCCGATTTTCGATTGCTCGCTGGCCACGGTTGGCGGTGGACGCTCCATCGCTTGGCGGGGACATCTGCAAATGATGGCTGCCGCGCAGCCATTTCTTTCCGGCGCAATCAGCAAGACTATCAACATGCCGGAAGAATCCACTGTGGAAGACATCATGGAGGCATACACCGAATCCTGGAAATTTGGACTCAAGGCAGTGGCCATTTACCGCGACAATTCCAAACGCTCACAGCCGCTATCGGCCACGGGCGTGAAGAAGGAAGATCCAGCGAAACAGGTTTCCTCCATCGCATCGCCGACCTTTGCATCGCCGCTTGCCGTAGGCGAAGCCATTGCAATTCCTGATATGGCCTCAGCGCCGGTTGCACCCGTGGGACCCGAGCAGCAAGAGCTTTTTGTTCAATCGAAACGTCATCGGCTGCCGGATGAGCGGCACTCAATCACCCACAAGTTTTGCGTTGGCGGACAGGAAGGCTACATCACCGTTGGGATGTATGAGGACGGAAATCCCGGCGAAGTGTTTATCAAGATGGCGCGCGAAGGCTCGACGCTTTCCGGGATCATGGACGGCCTCGCGGTATCCATCTCTATCGCGCTACAGTACGGTGTTCCGCTGAAAGCTCTGGTGGACAAGCTGATGAACACGCGGTTTGATCCCGCGGGCATCACGCAGAATCCGCGAATTCGCCTGACGTCGTCGGTGCTCGATTACATCGCGCGCTGGCTCGGAGGACGCTACATCTCCGCCGATTACTTAAAGCTGAATGGTTCGCAGGGTGAAGCGGCAACCAACGCATCTCGCATCGCACCTGCTTCGGCGACGTCAACAATTGCAATCCCCGGCCTTGGCGCAGCACCGAACCTGCAATATCCAAGCGAGAGCGTGAGCGAAGTGCGTCTGAGCCCCGGGCTCGGAGACGCGCCTTATTGCTCCGAGTGCGGAATGCCCATGGTACCCAACGGAAGCTGCTACAAATGCGAAAACTGCGGTAGCACTTCCGGCTGCAGCTAAAAAACCGCTTTCCACATTCGGTCTAAAAGGAATCGACTGCCGGGAAGAAAAGCCCGGCAGTTTTTTTGTGCATTTTACAGATGCGAAAACAAGAAAGCCAAAGCACAGAATAAATGTTGCGGGCGATGCCTGGGCGATAGCGGATGTTACAGGTGCGCGTGATAAAAATTTTTGCGATTTCATATTGCTACTTGGCATCACTGCGGTTAAGCTAATTTCCGGAGGTGACCATATGGCCACTGCTAAGAAAGCTGCAAAGAAGAGCACCAAGAAAGCATCCGCAAAGAAGGGCAAGAAGAAGTAGCAGTCCGCTGCTGGTTTTGGGGCTGAGTTTGACCGTCAAAAGCGGATAGCGGCAATTCCGCGGCCGCGTTAGGGTAAGGAAGTTCGCGTCGCGCAAGCGAATCAATTTTCGAATCGCCCATGCGAGCTTGACGACGGAAAACTCAGATGATGCAAAGCCAATCAGCAAAAGATAGTAAAGCACCAAAGAAATATGCGGGAAGCAGCGGAAGGCTTCCCGGCGAGGCATGGCGCGCGGAGGCTGTAGCGCGGCGGGATCGCAGAGCGGATGGGCAGTTCGTATTTGCCGTACGCTCTACGAGGATTTTCTGCCGCCCAAGCTGCCCAGCGCGCCGGCCGCGCCCCTCGCAAGTGCTGTTTTTCCCTACGGCGGCGGAGGCCTGTAGCGCAGGTTATCGCGCGTGCCTCCGCTGTCGCCCAGCGGAAGAACAGAATTTCTCCCAAAAAGAAAATCGTGAAGCGCTCGCGGTGACGTCAGCCTGCCGAGCGATCAGACTTAGCGTGACTTCCGTTGAAAGCGACACGTTAACTGCACCCTCTCCGGAACAGAGCGGTGCCTTAGGGACACGCGAGCTTCGCGGCGCGTTCCGGAAGTTGCTGGGGGTGTCCCCGCGGCAGTACCGGATGGCTGAGAAAATGCAGCGCTTGAAGCAGCAATTGAAAAAAGGCGCGGACGTTACGACCGCGATGTACAGCGCGGGATTTGGCGCGAGCAGCCGTCTTTACGAACGGACGCCGCGAGAATTGGGAATGACGCCGGCTACATATCGCCGCGGAGGAGAAGGCATGCGCATCGAATACACGATTGTTCAATCCACGTTTGGAAAAATATTAATCGGCGCGACGGAGAAGGGTGTCGCTGCGGTATATCTAGGCAATTCCCAGGAGAAGCTAAAGGACGTGCTGCGAAAGGAATATCCGCGCGCTGAAATTGCTCCCGGGGGAGGGCGGTTGGCGACCAGCTCGAAAGCATTGTTGCAGCATCTCGATGGACCGATGCGCGAAGTGAATCTCCCCCTAGACGTGCAGGCGACAGCTTTTCAGCGGCGGGTCTGGCAGGAGCTTCAGAAGATTCCTTATGGGGAAACGCGCACCTATCAGCAAGTCGCGCAAGCAATTGGTAAGCCCACGGCAATGCGCGCGGTGGCTCGCGCGTGTGCGACGAATCCAGTGTCGGTGGTCGTTCCATGCCACCGCGTGGTAAGACGTGACGGAAATCTGGCCGGATATCGGTGGGGGCTGGAATGGAAACGGGCGCTGTTGAAACGGGAATCTAACGGTGCGGAACGCCTGCCTAGGAAATAGGGATTACACCAGCGACGGGATGCCTAGAAATGATGGCCGTGCAATGACCCGACAGACTATCCAACCGGCGGAGTGAATTTTTTGGTTCCCGCCGGCCAAACATTTGTGAATCGCGAATCATCAATTTTAGGATTGCGCACAACATTCGAGTAATGCACTTCGAAGTAATCGTCCGACCCAGCCTCAAAGAATTTTTGTTCCACCGCCAACCATGAATTTTCATCCAGCCATAACTGGATCTTGGAAAACTGTTTCCGGACGTCGTCCGATTTCGGATGCAGTTCCAGCCACGCAGTTTTCATTCCGTCCACGGCGGACTCACCGAGCAGCTTAACCGTAAAGGGCTGTTGCAGCGCGCGCCCCGATGTGCCAAATCCGAGCTGGAGGAACTCGTCCACCATATCGCGATGTTTTCCCAGGTCGTATTCCTCAACGCGCTTCAAACCAGCCGTATAAATATAGAGTTTGTCGCCGCGGCGCAGGATCGTGCGCACATCGGGAGAGGTGAGCTCCAGCCTCATGTCTTCGCCGCGAACCCATAGCTTTCCAGATTCGGTGGACCGATCATTGACGATCACGGTCACTTTCGTTCGCGCCACGTCAGCCGTCAAGCTTCGAAACGTCGCGGCATTGGCATCGAGGTGGTGGAAAATTCCCGCGAGAGAAAGGGAAGCCTGAAGTTGGGACGGGCCAGCCTTAATGCCGAACGGGCAGCTCACGGCAAGAATAAAAAGTAGACCCGATAAAATTCCACGCATGATGGTTGACCTTATCCTTCTGGGAGAATTCCAAATTCTATCACTACAATATTGTCAAATGGGATTTCAAAATCATCGTGAGAATCGACAATCATTGGCACCTGCGGAATCTAGGGCATCGTGACCGTGCGGACTTTGACGTCGTAGGACTGAATCGCACCGGAAGAGGCCGTCACGGGATGAATCAGCTCCACTTGGAACGTGCGGCTTCTCAATTCCGGGGCCGTACGACTGAGAAAATCGTGAATTTGCTTCTCCAATTGCGCCGAAGATGTGGAGTTATTCCTGGACCGGGAAAGGAGCGCGGCGCTTATTTGATACGTGTAGACCGAAGTGTTGGAGTCCTGAGGAATTTGCGCAATGGCAGGGGAGTTTGGGCTGGCCATTAAGGATTGATCGTGAAACCAATGGCGAGGAGTGGCCAGAACAAAGAGCAGAATCGCCGCGACCATTACATCATAGGGCCAGCTTCCTCGTTCGTAGGACCAGAAAACAGTTCGGCCAATCGCTCGCCAAAACTCGCGCATTTCAGGCCGGAATGCCATCCACAATCAGGCCATCGCGCATGTGAATCACCCGCCCGGCATAGGCGGCAGCTTCGGGATTGTGAGTGATCATCATGATGGTTTGTCCTAGATCGCGGTGGAGCTGGCGAAGGAGAGCGAGCACAGCATCGGAATTGGCGGTATCCAGATTTCCGGTGGGCTCGTCAGCCAATAGGATTTTTGGTTCGTTGATGATAGCGCGAGCAATAGCGACGCGTTGCTGTTCGCCGCCGGAGAGCTCGGACGGCCGGTGATGCAGGCGGTGAGAAAGTCCCAACACGTTCGTGGTCATTTCAAAGCGGTGAGGATCGAACTCGTTTCCATATATATGTTGTGCCAGACGGATATTTCCGCGGACGTCCAGGGTGGGAAGCAGATTGAAGCGTTGAAAAACGAATCCCACTTTACAGCGGCGAATCTGAGTACGCTCGGCATCCTGCATATTCGACAAATCATTGCCGTCGAGCAGGACGCTGCCTCGGGTGGCTTGGGCCAGTCCACCCAGTACGTGTAGTAAAGTGGACTTGCCGCAACCTGAGGGCCCCATAATGGCCACAAATTCGCCAGGCATAATTTGTAGACTTACCCCGCGCAGAGCTGGAGAATCAACTTTGCCAATATGGTAAATCTTCCAGAGATTATCGGTTTCTAATATTGGTTCCAAAGAGAATTTCCCCGCGGAGGTGTGCCTGGGACACCCGCCGTTATTGTAATGGGCGAACGTCCAAATTCCTAGCGGGACCCAGCTATGGTATCTTCAACTGCTTTATTTACAATACTTCGGCGAGGATAAGTGAAACGTCGTCGGTAGGAGGACCTTCGCGCCAAGCACCGACACGGTCAAGGATCCCCTCCTTCATATCCGTAAGAGGAAGATTGGCTACCTCGCAGACAAATTCCCGTACGCCTTCAACCCCAAGCATATCTCCACGCGAATTGAACACCTCGGTGATTCCATCAGTGTAGAGCACGACGCGGTCGCCAGGTCGCAAGTCCACATCAATCATGGCATCCCCATCCACTGCATCGGGCCACGAACCCAGGACCATGCTGCGGGAATCCAGCAGCAGCGGCTTACTTCCCGGTTGGACAATCATAACGGGAGGGTGTCCCGCGCCAGCCGTAGTCATGTGGCGGCCGCCACGATCAAGTCGCGCCGCGGCAACCGTGAAGAAGAAACCCGAGCTGCCCATATCCTGCAGCACAAAGCGGTTCAAATGGCGGAGCATTTCGTCAAGGGGAACGCCAGCGCGAAGCTGCGTGATGGTTTCTGTGTAAATGCGATTAGCCACGAGGGCCGAGCCGATGCCGTGACCCGAGACGTCGCATACCAGCAGGTCCAGATGCGAATCTTCCCCCTGATTGGTCACAGGTGTGACCAGGCCGAAATCTCCGCCTATCGTGCGGGCTGGCTGGTAGAAAGTTTCCACGCGCACGCCAGTCCAGACCAGTGAGCGCGGGGCAAGGCTCTGCTGGACGGAAGCAGCCAGAGCGAGATCCACCTCAGTTTCCTTACGATATTCCTTGAGCTTGGTATTGGCCTCGCGAAGCTTGGCTTCGGCGGCTTTTTGCTCCGTTATATCAGTGAAAGTAACGACGGCGAATTCACTGCCATCAGGGTCCTCAATGGTTCGCGCGCTGATAACCACTGGCAACCGGTCACCCGCCTTGGTTGGCAGAAAAAATTCCTGGCGGCTACGGCCGGTCTCGCGAGTTTTTTTCCGGCTTTCTTCCAGAATTGCATAGTCTTCGACTCTGTAATATAACTTGCCAGCATCATGACCGATAACATCATCTCGAGCGATGCCTGTCATTTCTTCAAAGACCGAATTGATGAAAAGAACATGGCCGCAACTATCCGCGACAAGCACACCTTCGTTCACCGTCTCAAGGATTCCCTCCATCCGTTCCAGCCATTCCGGCTTTTCGATAGTCATGGAACTCCCCAGCCGTTTCTCTTAGTTGGCGAAAATACTCCCGCGGATGAAACGCCGGAATAAAGTGAACTATGAAATTTGAGCGGCGACCATCATGGCCTACTCGTAGGCCAGAGATTCGATGGGATCGCGGCGGCTGGCCAGCCAAGCGGGATAGGCCGCGCCCATCAACCCGCCAACAATCGCGATCAAAATTGCGCGGAAGACCCATTCGGGCTGAATCAGAATCACAAGAGTGGGGAAAGCGTGGACCAGGACATGGGTGATAACGAAGCTGGCTACCGCGCCGACGGCGGCACCGACGGTGCAAAGCAGCGTGGTTTCCCCGAGGACTACGCGCACGATATATGCCTTGGAGGCGCCAAGGGATTTCAGCACCCCTATCTCACGGGTGCGTTCCAGGATAGTGGTGTACATGGAGAGAAAAATCACCATGAAACCAATGCACACGGCGAGGCTGATCATCACATTAATAAAAATCTGCAGGCCGGGAAGATTCGAGGAAGTCATCAGCGACATATAGTCCTTCAAGGAACGAACCACATAACGGGGAAGCATTTGCTGGATTTCGTCGGTGACGGCGGTTGCGTCGTCAGGATGGTCACACTTGATAAAAAAGACAGAGGCTTTGTCCTGAGCGCCAGAAAGCTCCTGCAGGGTCTTTAATTGGACAAAGAGACGAGCGCCTTTTCCATGTTCCACGACTCCGGCTACATGAAAGTCATGTTCAAGAATGCTCATCGAATTGCCAGCGTGGAGGTTTCTGGCCTTGGCGTACCAGTCATCAACCAGGATATCGTCTGGATTTTGGAGGTCATGTCCTTCGTGGAAAACGAAGCCGCCGGAAACGAGCGCGAAACTTTGAGGATCTATTCCGTAAACAATGTCCAAGCGTCCCGAGGAGCTGAACTGGAGCAGAACGGGAGCAACGTAACGAACGTGCTTCAGTTCCTGCAGCTTGCCGGCCAGCTTAATGGGCATGGGCGCGCCGCTAAAAGCCATGAATACCGAAGCCGAGGGCGGCTGCACCATTACGTCAGCGCCGATTCCCTCCACACGCTTGGCCGAATCGGTAACCAGTCCGTGGGTAAGGCCTACCACAACCAGCACCATGATTACTTCCACGGCGACTGCAACCACGGTGATAAATGTACGAATTGGGCGATGGAGGATATTTCGGGAAATCAATTCGAGCATCATTGCGAAGGACCTTTGGGCGCGGGACTTCCTGCATTGTCCGCGACGCGGACAATCTCCGCACCCGGCGGCTGTTTGACGGTGAAATGATCGGCGGTTATTGGGGTGTTCAGGGTCAACCGCTTGATGTGAATGCCGATCTGATAGCCGTCGTGGGGGCGGTTTATATGGATGTCGGTCGGATAGGAAATACCTCCACCAGTATCGTGCCAACCCGCGAAGTGAACGTCGGAATCGAGCCTTCCACCGGGTCCATAGGATTGCAGTCGAGCCAGAGTAAGATCGGCGCGGTCGAACCAGATTTTGCGGGCAATTTCCAAGTGGGCCGGTTCGGCTGAAGATCCAGCTGGCGAAGAATCGACTGCGCTAGCCAACGAAGTCAGAATGTAAAAGCGAGTGTTTCCTTCGTCCCATTCCTCAAATAACACGGCCGCGCCGGATGCAATTTCTGGTGGCAACAATGCTTCGACCAGGTGCTGAGGGCGCAAGTTCTCAATGGGCTTGGCCGCCACGCGCTGTAAATTGGCTGGTCCCATGACAAATTTATTTTTCGATGGGATGAAAATCTCAAACGTCGTCCCATCACTAGCCATATCGAAGATGTTTTTGGAAATGACAGGCGCCTGCCCAATAACGCGGATGTCGGCAGGGCGCATGGCCAGGATGAAGCCTTCCACCTCATGATATTGCTCGATCACTCCCGTGTAAGCGGATCCGGCCGAGGGAGTCATTTCTACGGCCACATTCACGGTTTGGACGCTACGAGCGAATTTATTGTATTGAGCAAGAAGATCCGACTCGGTGGCGTCTCTGGCCGTGAGAACCTGAGCCGGAGGCACAATGGTCTTGTGGCTGACCGCGCACGAGCACAGGCTGCATGCCAGAACCGTGGCCGCGATCGTTAATCTCCAGTTGTCTTTGGGGCTCAGTTTTACCTGTTTATTAATGAATACCAAGGATTCCGCCTCAGGCAACAATCCACAACCGTAACAACCGCTCGCCTGAGTGTCAACGCGCCTGACGGAATGGTTATAAGGCTAAATAATCCTATTTAGGAAATTGGAAGACAATACCGATCGTGGAATTTGACCATGACGGGTTTTCCATCGAGCCTGATTATAGAATAGCGCCATTGCCGGACGCATTTATAGCGGAATCGGCGAGGGCCTTGGGGCCAGACACATATTGGATATCTCGCGCGTGGCCGTCAATGCCAATGACTATATCCAGAACTACAGTTCCATGAACTCCTGCCCTTTCCGCGGCCTTGGGATACTTGGGCTGCACCATGTGAATTAGGCGTGCGGGAATGACGGTAACCTTCTCGTCGGGTCGACCGCCTCGCACGGTTTCGGTTCTGGCACTAGAAACGGCGGGATGCGACGCGCCGATCTGATGTTTCGGCGCCGCATTAAGGCCCGCGGCGTGAATTGAATAGCAAACCACGCATAATTCCCCGGTAACGCTGAGAATCAGCGGTAAGGCGTGCCTACACGCTCCTCTTGTTTCTCGCAGAATTTTATGGCGAACCTTTGTACTAAGCCATGGAGCTTGGATACCCATGCTACGCGCCGAGGAAGCGGGCATAGAGGGATCTAGCAAGAGCGGGATCTTGAGTGCCAGTGATAATGGCGCGGCCATCGGGGAAAACGGTGAGTTCGCAAGGGGGCACGCGGAAGCGAAGTAGAAATGAGTTCTGACGAACGTCTTGGGCAACGCCTCGAAGGCGGTCAGCGAGAACGACGAGATCTAGCTGGCGGCGGCGTTCGTGAATTTGGACAGAATTGCGTCCGCACATGGTGACGTGCGGCTGGTCGCGACCTTCCAGCCAACGAAATTGATGATGAACGCAGGCGCGGCAATCCGGTCGGCGCGGAATCCGAAGAAACTGCGAGCGGCCAGTCCATATATCAAAGGAAAGCAAGCGATGGTGAAGCGCTTCCGGGTGACCGGACAGAATCTTTAGGGCTTCGGCCGCTTCCAGGGAGGCAATCACTCCAACCGCTGCATTAAGCACCCCAACCGTATCGCAGGTAGCTTCCTCGACTGGCGAGGCGGCTTCGTACCCTTCGCGAAGACAGGCGAGGCAGGCCGTCTGGGCCGGGAGAATGGTCATAGTCAAGCCGTAGCTGCCCAGAACGGCCGCGTAAATCCAAGGCACGCCGGCTGAAACGGAGAAATCGTTGACCAACAAACGCGTTTCAAAATTATCCGCACCATCCAGAATCAAATTGAATCCATCAAGAAGCTCGGGGGCGTTGCCGGAGGCGAGATCGGCGATATGCGGCTCTACGAGGATATCGCTATTTATATCTCGAAGGCGGCGCGCCGCGGCAATGGCCTTAGGGAGCCCTTCGCGGGCGTCAGATTCATCAAAGAGCGACTGGCGTTGAAGGTTTGAGGGCTCGACAAAATCGCGATCTATAATGCGCAAGCGACCGACGCCGGCACGCACCAGCAGACTGGCGACCATACTTCCGAGAGCGCCGCATCCAACGATAACGGCGGAGGAATTCAGAAGCTTCTCCTGGCCCTCTTCGCCGATGCCGGGAAACAGGATCTGCCGGGAGTACTTTTCTCGTTGCACGAAGTTCATCCACAAATAATAGCGCGTGATGAACGGAGAAGCGACGCGTGGGAACGCTCCGCGACAAGCAGCCAATCCGGATTTGAGCGTGAGGCATTGAGCCCAGCAATTGGAGTTCATGTCCGCGACTGGCGGCGAGCGAGGCTATGCTAACCTCATTTTTGTTGACAAAGGCGTGATAAAGGGAGTCGTCGGCCGGTGAATGCTATAAAGTGTGCAACAGTTGCGGCCCTATTGCTGCTGACCACAGCCGCGCGGGCACGTGCACAGAATGGTGCCGGGTATGAAGGGGCACAAGTGACCGCAGTGCGGGTGATGGACCGCGGAGGTCATGATGCGATGTCTTCGCAGCTTTCTCTACCTTTGAAGGCGGGACAGCCGTTTCACATTGAGGGGGAAGAAGAAAGCCTGCGGCAGCTCTACCATACTGGGCTGTACGCCGACATTACAACGGTTGCGGTGCGCAACACAGGTGGCGTGGAACTGGATTTCGTTGTTCAGCGAAATTTCTACAATAACATCGTTCAGGTCGAAGGACTGAAAGAAGACTTATTGCAGGGGCGCGTGTTCGCCGCGATGGGACTCTCGCTGGGAAATATTTTTGAGCGTATCGCGGTGGACGAAGGGATTACCCGCGTACAGATAGTGATGCGGGATGCCGGATATTACCAGCCCGTGATTGCGTTCACGCTGCAACCCCATGAAGAAACACGAGAAATGGACGTGACGGTCCATATCGCGCCCGGTCCTCGCGCGCGAATTGAGCGAATTGGCTACGACAATCAATCCCCCTATTCCGACGAGGATCTGGCCAAGCGTTCAAAAGTTAGAACGGGACAGGACGTGACCAGTGCGCGGTTGGAGCGTGCGCGCGACCGCTTGCGCAAGTATCTGTTATCCAAGAATTATTTGGGCGCGCGAGTAAGCCTATCGCGCGGCCAATACGATCAAGCCAAGAAAACCATTTCCTTGGCATGGACCATTGAGGCTGGGCCGCGAGTCCGCGTAAGCGTGGAAGGGGCGCGGTACAGCCAGGGGAAGCTGAAGAAGCTGATTCCGGTATTTCAGGAAGGAAGCGTGGATGAAGATTTGCTAATTGAAGGCCGGCGGAATCTGCGCGACGACCTTCAAAAGCAGGGCTACTTCGCCGCGCAAGTAGACTACGGCACGCAAATCACCCCGGATAAGCAGGGGGAAGATATCACGTACAAGGTAGTGCGCGGCAGCAAGCATCACCTGGTGGCGATTTTCTTTGCGGGAAATTACTATCTGCATACGGGATTGCTGGAAGGGCGGCTGACGATTCGTAAAGGGTCACTATTCAGCGCCGGGCGGTTCAGTGAGGCATTGCTCCAGCAGGATGCGGACTCGATTGGAGCGCTCTACCAATCAAACGGCTTTAGAAACGCGAAGGTGGCCACGGAAGAAGATTCAGACTATAACGGAAAGGTGGGCAATCTGGGAGTGACCTTTCGTATAACGGAAGGCCCGCAGACGCTGGTCGGCAGCCTGGCGCTAGATGGAATCCATGCCATCAGCCGCGCGAAGCTCCTTGCCTTAGTAGGTTGCACGCCCGGGCAGCCCTATTCCGACGCCAGCGTCGCCAGCGATCGGGACAATGTGCTCGCATATTACTTCAACGAAGGGTTTCCACAGGCGAGTTTCACTTCGCAATCCGCCAATGCCGCCCAAGCAAACCGTGTGAATGTGACCTACCACATCATTGAGGGGCCCCAAGTGCGCGTAGCCGGGGTGCTCATCGCGGGTTTCAAGCACACCCGGCTGGGAGTGATCCAGCGGAAAGTGGCCGTCACAGCTGGCCAGCCTCTTCGCCAAAGTGATGTCATCGAAACCCAGCAAAAACTTTATGATCTGGGGATTTTCAATAGGGTGACGGTGGCGCCACAAAATCCAGATGGCACCGATCCCGATAAACAAGTAGTGGTGGATGTTGATGAGGCCAAACGTTACACGATGGCTTATGGTTTCGGTCTAGAGGCCCAGCGGCTGCAAGGAGTGGCGGGCGATCCGACGGCGTCGAAACTCAGCGTAAGTCCGTTAGGCATTTTTGAAATTAGCAAGAACAACGTGGGTGGACGGGGCCAAACGGTAGGCCTCCAAGTGCGCGGGAGCACCCTGGAATATCAGGGTCTGGCGAGCTATTTGATTCCGGATTTCTTCGCGCACCAGCGGTACAGCCTGGAATTTACGGCGCTGGCCGCGAAGAGCCAGGAAGTGCAGACATTTATCTCCCAGAGATATGAAGGGACCGTACAGGTTAAGAATGCCGTGACGCCATTCACCTCGTTGATCTATCGCTATAGCTTTCGGCAGGTGCTGGTCGACAAAAATTCCCTGCAGATTCCGGCGGAGGAAATCCCTCTCCTGAGCCAGCCGACGCTGATTTCCGGTTTTGGGTTTACCTGGCTGCGTGATCATCGGGACAATCCCGCAGATGCGATTCACGGCAGCCTGAACACGGTGGATGTAAGTCAGTCGGCGCGTTCGCTGGGATCGGGAGCCGGTTTTCTGCGGATATTTTTGCAGAATGCCACGTTCAATACGCTGCCTCACTCGCTGGTATTTGCCCGCTCGGTACGATTTGGCGTGGAGCAAGTATTTCCCGGAACGGAAAATGAGGATATCCCCCTGCCGGAGAGATTTTTCGCGGGGGGCGGCACATCGTTGCGGGGTTTTGGCTTGAATGATGCCGGGCCGCGCGATCCCATAACCGGGTTTCCCATTGGCGGCCTGGCCGAACTGGTTTTCAATCAGGAAATACGTTTTCCCATGCACCTGCCCTATGCCGGCAATCATATCGGTGGAACGGTATTTTATGATGCCGGAAATGTGTATAGCTCATTGGGTAAAATCACTTTTCGGACCACGTCCAAATCAGACCGCGATTTGGAATATCTTTCCCACACGGTGGGCGCGGGGCTCCGCTACGCAACGCCCGTGGGGCCAGTGCGGGTGGATTTCGGATACCAACTTAATCCGGCGAATTTCACGGTATACAATCAAACGACTCGGTTCGACGAAGTGCATCAACTTCCCCATTTCCAGTTTTTCTTCAGTATAGGTTCGGTCTTTTAATGCAGCGCGTCGTGGTATTGATCATATTATTGGCTGGCATAGCGGGCCGGATTGCCGCTCAGGCTTCCCCCCCTCCAGTACCCTCTCCGCATCCACCGGCTGAATCGAGGTTACGGCCCGACGCCGTTCGAGAAGGCGTGGTCATAGATGGAATTGCTGTGCGCATTGAGGATGACATCATTCTTGAGAGCGAAGTGACGGAATTAGCCGCGGTGCAGAAATTGCTTGATGGGAAATCGCGCGGCAGGGCTGACTTGGTAAACGAACTGGTTGATCAATGGGTGCTTGGGCGTGAAGGCGAGACGGGAAACTTTCCGAAGCCGTCGGATGCCGAGGTGCAAGCTGCATTTGATCGATTGGCGGCGAACTTTTCGTCCGCGGCAAACCGGAAGGCCAAGCTGGAAGGCCTGGGACTGGACGATTCTATTGTCAAGCGCCAATTGCGCACTCAGATCTATCTCTCAAGTTTTATCGAATATCGGTTCCGTCCAGGCGTGGAAATTACCGACAAGGCAGTGAGCGACTATTACCAGACCGAGCTGGCCGCGGAACTGATGAAAAAGAAAGAGCCCGCGCCACCACTGGCCGGCGTGACAAACAATATTCGCGAACTGCTGACGGAGAAAGAGGTAAGCCGCCGCGCGGATGAGTGGATTGCCGATGCGCGATCGCGTTTGCGAATTGACGTTGTGGCAGACGATGAGATCGGTGGTGACCGCCATGGTGATACTGGCGGAGTCAAATGAGGCGAACCCTTCGCTACGTTCTTATTTGCTTATTGGTTGTGGTAGCGGCGCTGGCGGTGAGTTTAATCGTCGTGGTGGAAAACGGGACGGCGGATGCGCGCCTCAAGCGGATGGCTATTCAGGAGATCAATCAAATTACCGGCGGGCGCGCGGAAATTGGCTCATTCCATTTCCATTGGCGCGGCCTGCGCGTGGAAATTGGCGACTTTACTCTTCATGGACGCGAGAGAGAAAGCGCCCCGCCCCTCTTTCATGCCCGCCGCATCCTGGTGCGTGCGCGGCTCCTTTCATTCTGGAATAAGCGTGTAGCTCTCGATGAAGTTATTGTGGAAAACCCCGCTGTTGCGGTGGAAGTGGACGCCGACGGCCAAAGCAATCTGCCCGTGCCGCCGGTTCGTCACGCGGCACGTCCATGGCGCCAGGATCTATTTGACCTGCAAATTGGCCATCTGGAATTAAAAAACGGCACGGCTGTTTACAACAACCGGCAGGCTCCGTTAAGCGTTATTGCGAATAAATTTCACTTCGCAATGGCCTACCAGGTAAAGGGCGGCGAAGACGCCTACGCCGGAAATTTGGGAATGGAGAGCGCGGAAATTGCATGGGGCAAGGATGTGCCATTCCAAGCCAGCTTACAGTCGCGTTTCACTCTTGGGCGCGAGGGCTTTTCGTTGGACGATATGCAAGCCGATTTGGGGCGATCGGAGATTCACTTGCGCGGCGATCTGGCTAGCCTGGCGAATCCCGTATGGCGATTTAATACTCGCGCGCGTCTCGATTTGACGGACCTGGCGCGAATTTTTCGCCTGCCTAGGGTCCCGCTGGGTACGGTGGAATGGACCGGCGAAGGAAGTTACTTTAGCGGCCAGTTTTTGGCGGAGGGGCACTATCAGGCTTATGGGCTCATCTTTCGAACCCAATGGTTTCACGCGGCCGGATTGCAAAGCTGGGGACGTTTTCGCGCGACCCGGGATGGGGTCGAGCTTCCGGAGTTTGGAGCCTATGGGCTCGGGGGATCGCTCGCCGGCCGCATGCGCCTGACGTTTACAGGATGGCGCTTTCACACAGAAACCACGGGGACCGGAATCAGCCTGCCCGCGGCCATCAACGCTGTGAATAATAAATCACTTCCCATAACTCCCCTGCATTGGAACGGACGCATAGCGGTGACTTCGGTGAACGAATGGGAAAACGCATTTGAACATTTTCGTACGCGCGGAGATTCCAAGTGGACCGGTGTAAAGACGGCAGGCGATGGCCAGATTCCGGTGGCGGCGGAAGTCCATTTCGACTATGTGGGTGACAATCACACCATGACATTGAAGACCAGCAAAATATGGACCCCGGACAGCACGATAGTATTCCAAGGCACTTTGGCTAAGAAGAATTCGCGGCTGCAAACGGAGGTCTCCGCCCATAACCTCCTGGAATGGGATGACTTCATTGATAAGGTGAGGGGCGCCGGTTCGGAGAAAGTTTCCATAGGGGGCGCGGTGCAATGGATCGGCCAAATATCGGGACCTCTCTCAGGTCCGAAATTCAAGGGGCATGTCAACATAACGGGGGCACGATATGGTGCGCTGTATTGGGACGTCCTCGCCGGGGACCTTACTTACTCGCCGGACGGATTGCACTTCACTAATGTGACGGCGGTGCGCGACCGATCCTCCGCGGAGATGAACCTTTCGTTAAGCTTCGACGGGGACTGGGGTTTTGTGGATGACAGCCCCTGGTCGCTGGATGCTCTGTTGAGAGAAACACCGGTGGATGGACTACAGGAGATTTTCAGGACGACCTACCCGGTGAGCGCACAACTTTCAGGGCGATTCCACGGCGGTGGCACGCGTGCCGAACCATTTCTGACCGGCGAGTTTCGCGCCGACAGCATTGTGGCCCGCGGCGTACAATTCGATCAATTCGCGGGCCACCTGGATGTCGAGCCAGAAAAGGCTTGCATAAACCACGGACTAATACAGGCTGGCGGCGGCCAGATTGACGGGCATCTGTGTTATGCGCTGCAAGAAAAAACAGTCAATTTTTCAGTGACAGGCAAAGGTTTGGCTCTGGCCCAATTAGTTCCTGAACATTTGAACCGGCCGGCGGTGACCGGGCGCCTGGAGTTTCAAGCCGAAGGACACGGAGCGCTGCTCACCCCGGTTGGAAGCGGCTATGTTCATATTTCATCGCTCAACATTGGCGGGGAGCGAGAAGGAAATATAAATGCGCAGGTGACCTCGGACGGCGAAACGCTTCACGGCATCGTGGATTCCTCCGTAAGCGGGGAACTGCGCGGCGATCTTGGAGTGACCTTGGGCGGGGAATATCCGATAACTGGGCGCGTGGAGGTGCGGAAAGCGGACCTGGATCCGCTGATTGAGTCGGTGCTTCACCTGCAAGCCGTTACTGGACACAGCAGCGTGGATGGATCGTTCGTATTGAGCGGTGGATTGCGCGACCCGCGCTCGTTGAAAATCGAGGCCATCATTTCACGTCTTTCTATCGAATACGAATCGGTGAACCTTCAGAACGCCGGAGCGGTCCGCCTCACTTATAGCGGCGAGACGGTAGGAATCGAGCAGGCAAATTTTCACGGTCCGAATTCGAATTTTCATGTGGGCGGTGAAGCGCATTTTTCGGGTGACCGGTTACTCAATATCCAGGTGGAGGGTGCGATCGAGCTTCGTCTGGTGCAAGCGTTCGCCCCTCAGGTGGAAACGCGGGGAGCAGCGCAGATGAAGGCCAGCATAGCTGGAACCCTGGACAGGCCGGAAATTACCGGGCAAATCAACCTACAGGATGCCTCCGCGCAATTCGGGGAGTTTCCCGTCGGCCTCAATCATGTAAACGGGGCGCTGGTTTTCAATGGCCATCAGATGGTATTCAGCAACATGTCCGCGGAATCAGGGGGCGGAATTCTGCAATTGAGCGGTTTTATGGCATATACCGCGCGCCCATTGCGCTTTCAGGTCAGTATGACGGCGACTAACGTGCGAATAAGATATCCGGCCGGGCTAAGCTGGCTGGGGAGTGCCGATCTCCGGCTAGCGGGCACATCGGATGCCGCGCTGCTTTCCGGAAACGTAACGGCCGACCGGCTGTTGCTGACCTCTGACTCCGGACTTGCAGGGCTGCTGGTGGCCGGCGCTGGCGTGTCGGTTGGTACGACATCCTCTGGGTCGCTGTTTCTTCGCAATCTGCAGTTTGATATCGCCGCCCAGACCAGTCCCGGCGCGCGAATGGAGTGGACAGGGGGCCAAATTGACGTGGAAGGAGCGCAGCGGTTGCGGGGGACGTGGGATCATCCGGTCTTGCTGGGGAACGTCCACGTCCTAGCGGGCAGCGTGAATTTCCAGGGAACGAAATATGAAATCAGCCGTGGCGATATAAATTTTGCCAATCCGTTTCGCCTGGACCCGGTAATGAACCTGGAAGCTACAACCACAATTCAGCAATACATCATCACTCTGGATTTTGCGGGGCCGATGAGCCATCTTTCCATTGCTTACCGGGCCGATCCTCCGCTGCCTAGCAGCGATATTGTCGCCTTGTTGGCCGTTGGCAGTACCGGGCAGGGGAATGCGCTGCGGTCCGCAAGCGGGCAATCACAAAATTACGGCGCGACAGCGCTGCTATCGGCGGCCATTTCCAACCAACTCGGAGGACGAATTGAAAAGCTTTTCGGCGTCAGCCAGTTCCGGGTGGATCCATTTCTTGCCGGCAACACAACCGAGCAGAACACCGCCGCTAGGGTGACGGTGCAGCAGCAGGTGACGCATAATCTCACGGTCACATACAGCAGCAACGCGACGTCAAACCAGCAGCAAGTTGTAGAGATTGAATATGCCATCAATCCCCGCGTTTCCATCGTGGCGTTGCGGGACATTAACGGCATTTACAGCATGAACGTGAAATTTAAGAAGCGGTTTAGGTAGCGCGAACGCGCCAAACCGCCAGCGGTATTCATAGAGGGGATTCCACATGGACCAGTTGCTTAAACGCCGGGCCGAATTTCCGATTCTCGGGGAAACAACATATTTAATCAGCAACTCGCTGGGCGCCATGCCCAAGGGTGTTTATAAGAGCCTGCACGATTATGCGGACTCATGGAACCACCTGGGGATCCGGGCCTGGGAAGCAGGCTGGTGGGAGATGGCTGTTTCCGTCGGTGACAAAATTGGGGCGCAGATCGGAGCGCAGCCCGGCTCGATTTCGTTGCACCAGAACGTAACGCTGACCCAGGCCATCATTTCCTCTTGCTTCGATTACGGCAAGCGCCGGAATAAGATTGTAATGGTGGACCGGGAATTCCCGTCGGTTGTCTATTTTTATCTTGAACAGCGCAGACGCGGCGCACACGTGAAGATGGTCAAGAGCGAAGACGGCATGCGTGTTCCAATGGAAAAATTTTTGGCGGCGATTGACGAAACCACCCTCCTGGTGCCGATTTCACTGGTACTCTTTCGGAGCGCCACGATTGTGGATGCCCGGGCGATTATCGAACGGGCCCGGCGCGTGGGCGCCCACGTGGTGTTGGATTGTTTTCAGGGCGCGGGCACGATTCCGATTGACCTGCAGGAACTAAAGCCGGATTTTGCAGTGGGAGGCGTACTGAAATGGCTGTGCGGCGGTCCCGGGGTCGCGTATCTATATGTGCGTCCTGATCTGCGCACCAAGCTGAGGCCGGCCATAACGGGATGGCTGGCCCATCAGCGCCCGTTTGCATTTGAAGTGGGGCCGGTGGATCAGCGGGAAGATTCCTACCGCTTTCTGAATGGCACGCCACATATTCCGGCACTCTATGCATGCCAGCCGGGTTTGGAGATTATTGCTGACACCGGGATCGATAAAATCCGCGCCAAATCACAACGGCAAACGGAGCGCTTGATCCAGGGTGCGTTAGCGCGGGGATGGAGCGTCAATACGCCACGCGATGCCGCGGAGCGTGGAGGTACTGTATCGGTGGAATGTCCCCATGCCGCGGAAGTGGCGTATGAACTGGTGGGCAGAAACATCTTGGTGGATTACCGTCCAGGGGCCGGAATTCGCCTGTCACCACATTTCTATAATCGCGATCAGGAAATCGATTTCGCGCTGGCGCAAATAGAAGAAATTATCGAGATGCGCCCCTGGGAACGAAAGAGAAAATCCGCGTGATTCTGGGACAAGATATGGCTGCTCGTAATTTACCGCTAGAAAAAATTCCGGACGAAGACCTGCCGGGGGATGAAAAGTTTCGCGAAAAGCGTCTGGAAATGGTGGAGATGCAGGTTCGCCGCCGGGGAATATCCTCAAGTGGCGTGCTTGCGGCCATGCGTGAGGTTCCGCGACATGAATTCGTCCCACTCGAAGATCGCGAAATGGCCTATGCCGATAAGCCGCTGCCGATCGGCAACGGGCAGACCATCTCGCAGCCGCTGATAGTTGCGGTGATGGCTTCAGCGTTGGAGCTTACTGGCATAGAGCGCGTGCTGGATGTGGGCACCGGCTCCGGCTATAACACGGCTATTCTGTCGCATCTCGCGCAGGATGTTTTCTCGATTGAGTGGCACACGAAGCTCGCTGAGGAAGCACAAGAAAGGCTGAAAAGCCTGGGATATGAGAACGTGCACGTTATTGCAGCGGACGGCGCCGAAGGATGGCCGGAAGACTCGTTGTTTGACGCAATAAGCGTGGCCGCGGCGGTTCCGGCAATCCCGCCGCCATTACTGGAACAATTGAAGGAGGGGGGCCGTCTGGTCATTCCGGTCGGAAGCATTGACACCCAGGAGCTATTGCAGGTTATCCGGTACCCAGGTGGCGATGTCCAGCAGGCGTTGTGTCCGTGCCGATTTGTGCCGTTGATCGGGCGTTACGGTTTTTCCATGGCACCTGAGCGATGACCGGCGAACCGCCGGATCTCTCCATTATCATTCCCGCCTACAATGAGGAGGCGCGCCTCCCCCGCACATTGGCCCGAATTCAAGATTACCTTGATGCGCAGAATTTCAGCGCGGAAGTTATTGTGGTTGACGATGGTTCCACAGATCGCACGGCCGAAACATCGGAAAAATGGCGTGCCGGTCAACCATCGCGCCGTCTACTGCGAAACGAGCGAAATCGAGGCAAGGGGTTCAGCGTGCGGCGCGGGATGCTGGCGGCCCGCGGACGCGTGGCGCTTTTCACGGATGCAGACTTATCATCGCCGATCGACGAGGCCAAAAAGCTGTTGGAAGCCCTGGCCGAATTTGACGTGGCCATTGGCTCGCGAGCCATGAATCGCGGTTTGATCGAGGTGCATCAATCCGAAATGCGCGAGCGAGCAGGCATGATTTTTAATTTCATTGTGCGAATCATGACCCGCCTGCCCTTCTCCGACACCCAGTGCGGATTCAAGGCTTTCCGCCGCGAACGTTGCAGGCGGATTTTCGAGCAACAACGCGTGGAAGGATTCGGATTTGACCCGGAAGTCCTCTTTCTGGCAGAGCGGCACGGATTACGAATCGCGGAAATCCCCGTTCGCTGGGCGGACGATCCGGCGACAAAAGTACATGTCGTACGCGATAGTCTGCGAATGTTCATGGATTTATTCGTCATTCGCTGGAACCAGTTGGCCGGCCGTTACCCCACTCGGATTCCCGGTGTCAGTTAGCTTTGCAATGTAAAGTACTTGACACTTTGCAAATTCGGTAACACAATGTGGGTCGGAGCCCAGCATGACTCATAACAACCCCGTTCCCTTCACCCAAAACCCATCTCACCCACCCTTACGCCTGGATCAGCACGCTCAGGAAAATCTTCGCTTTATACGCGAGACGATGGAGCGCGCAACGTCATTTACCGCCGTCCCCGGATGGGGCGGCATCGTATTGGGCATTACCGCCCTTGGCGCGGCGGCGGTAGCCAATTCGCGGAAGACGCCCGGCGCTTGGCTGTTGACGTGGCTGGCCGAGGCCGCGATAGCGATGGCCCTGGCTGGATGGACAGCACTGGGCAAAGCTCGCGTTGCGGGGGTGCCCTTACTGACCGGTCCCGGACGAAAGTTCGTGCTAAGTTTTCTGCCGGCGATTTTTTCGGGAGCCTTGCTGACCATAGTCCTTTTCACCGGTGGGTCTATCACCGCGATACCGGGAATGTGGCTGCTGTTATATGGCACTGGAGTGGCTACTGCTGGGGCGTTTTCGATACGAGTGGTGCCGTTAATGGGCTTGTGCTTCATGGTGCTGGGGGCGGTCACACTTTTTATTCCGTCATATTGGGGAAACGTGATGCTG
>Ga0182024_10002127_pt1 | contig 49792 bp, 49 predicted proteins | sample P32metaG_FD_120480 | JGI IMG/M metagenome (GOLD analysis project Ga0182024, IMG submission 120480) | Permafrost microbial communities from Stordalen Mire, Sweden - P3-2 metaG (Illumina Assembly) | ecosystem: Environmental > Terrestrial > Soil > Wetlands > Permafrost | place: Sweden: Stordalen...
TATTCCTGCACCGATTTGGCGCGCGGGTCGGTGTCCTTGAGGCTCTCGCCGTCATAGACCCGCATTTTCGAGTGCAGGTTCGAATTCTCATGCGGCTTGAGGCGCGACAGCACGCAGAAGCGCGACAGGATATCCAAGGTCGAGGGCGCGCACGCGGCGTTCGACAGCTCGCTCGACTGCAGCAGCTTCTCGTAGATGCGGCGCTCCTCGGTCGAGCGCAGGCAGTACGGCACCTTGATGACCGAGATGCGGTCGATGAAGGCTTCGTTGTTCTTGTTGTTCCTGAAGGTCTGCCATTCGGCCTCGTTCGAGTGGGCGAGGATGATGCCCTGGTAGGGGATGCCGCCGATATTTTCGGTACCGGCGTAGTTGCCCTCCTGCGTCGCGGTCAAGAGCGGGTGCAGCATCTTGATCGGCGCCTTGAACATCTCGACGAATTCCATCAACCCCTGGGTCGTCCGGTTGAGGCCGCCCGAGAAGGAGTAGGCGTCGGGATCGTTCTGCGAATACATCTCGAGCTTGCGGATATCGACCTTGCCGACGAGGCTCGAGACGTCCTGATTGTTCTCGTCGCCGGGCTCCGTCTTGGCGACGCAAATCTGCTTCAGCCGCGACGGCTGCATGCGGATGACCGAGAATTTTGAGATGTCGCCGCCGAATTCTTCCAGGCGCTTCACCGCCCACGGCGAGATCGTGCCGGTCAGCCGCCGGCGCGGGATGCCGTAGCGCTCCTCGATTTCCTTGCCGAGCGTGTTCGGGTCGAACAGCCCAAGCGGGCTCTCGAAAATCGGGCTGATCTCGTCGCCGGCCTTGAGGACGTAGATCGGTTCCTTCTCCATCAACAGCTTCAACCGTTCGGCGAGCGAGGATTTGCCGCCGCCGACCGGCCCAAGCAGGTAGATCACCTGCTTGCGCTCTTCCAAGCCCTGGGCAGCGTAACGGAAGAAGCCGACGATCCGCTCGATCGTCTCCTCCATGCCGTAGAAATCCTCGAAGGCCGGATAGATCTTCATCGTCCGGTTCATGAAGATGCGGCCCAGCCGCGGGTCCTGGCTGGTGTCGACCATGACCGGCTCGCCGATCGCCGACAGCAGGCGCTCCGCCGCCCCGGCGTAATACGACGGGTCATCCGAGCAGGCGCGCAGGTAGTCCTCGAGCGAATATTCGACCCCGCGGCGATTCTCATACAGCCGCGAATAAAGCCCGAAGATCCCGTCGTCCGACCGCACCATCGCGCTATCCGATCGCATTGCTCACCTCAATTGACGAAGCCGCCGACCCTGGTGTCACCGAAACGCGCACATCCAACGCGCCGCGAGTTAAAAAATTCGCGGCGCCGCATGTAAATTTCAACTCAAGGAGTCGTACGCCCCTGTCGCCGCGCTTCGCGGCGGCTATCCCTCGTCGACAAAACCCCGATCTACTGACGCAAGCCATATGCCAAGGCTTTATGGCAACACTAGGGTCATCGAGTGCGCCGGCGTTGCCGTGCCAGGCGTCGCGGCGCGAGCCGCTGATGTACCGATCGAATATGGGTGCCGTGGAGGACATCAACAACATTTTGTGGTGCCCTGTCGCGTTACGCGCAGCATATATGAACCCGCTCAGAAACCCAAACCGATTCTACCGGAACGATGGCGCCACTAAGCGGTTCCCGGGCAAGGTAGAATTTAGTTGGACGGCTTCGCGTCGTTTCGCCGCACATGCTGCTGCCGCGGCGAATAATCGCCCGGCAGCCCTGCGACCGCATCGGTGGAGCCATGCGGCCGGCGCACGAGCTTTTCGCCCGATTGCCAATTGGCTTCGAGCGCCGCAGCGAGGTCGATCGCCAGGCAGGCATACCCGGCGTCGGTCATGTGCAGGCCGTCGGCTCCGATCATCGCCGGAGCGTCGGGCGGGTGCGTGCGCTCCCAGTAGCGCATCAAATCGAAGCGCCGGAACAGTCCGACATGAGACTCGCCCGCGGTATCGGCGATGAGGTCTTCCATCACGCCGTAGGACGACCGGTCGACGACTCGCGGCGCGTATTGCAGATCCATCAGCACCACGTCGATGCCGGCCTGCTTGAGTAGGGCGACGCCCTGGCGCATCCATTCGCCGTCGGTAGAAAGGTCGTCGCGGCGCAGCACCGCGTTGGTGCCGACCTGCCAGATCACCAGATCGGGATGTGCGGCGATGACGTCGGTGGTGAGCCGCGCCAACTCCTCGGGTGCGTCCTCGCCGCTGCGGCCGCGGTTCAACACCTCGATGGGGAGGCCGGGGAAATGACGGCTGAGCGCGACCTCGAGAAGGTGAGGATAGGTCTGCTCGGGGTTCGACGCGCCGACCCCGACCGTGGAGGACGAGCCGATGGCAACGATACGCAGCGGGCCGCCCGCGTTGATCCGCCCGGCGGTGCGATTAAGCGGCGACTGGATCGCGGTCCACCCCGACGGCGCGCCGCACCATTGCGGATCGGCGGCATGAACGGCCACGGGGATGAACGCGGCGAGGGCGGCCGCCGCCGCCAGCAAGGTGCGATTGCGCATCACTGAACCGCGCGCCGGATGACTTGGGCCAATTTTTGGGCAAGGCAGTCATAGACCCTTGCCGCCAGCTTGGCGCGGTCGTCGGGGGCCACGTCGTCGAAATTGAACACGTTCTTCTCGCTCCAGTAACGCATCATCTCGTAGCGCGGCAGCACATACACCTCGGCCACGTCGCCGACGCGATGCAATGCCTTCAGGTACGCTTCGAAATTGATAAGAGCCGTGGCACTCCGCGAGAATTGCATGTCGACCAGCATGATGTCGATTGCCCGGTTTTTAAGCTGATCGACGCCGGTCTGCAGCGTCGTTGCGAAGTCGTCCACATCGGTGCCCCGCACCGCATCGTTGATTCCGGTTTCCCAGATGGCGACGACCGGGTCTTCCGCAAAGACGTCCGTCGTAAAGCGTTCGAGCATCTGCTGCGCCGACTGGCGCGGCACGCCCTTATTGACGACGCTGATCGACGCGTCCGGGAAATCGTGCGCCAGCAGCTGTTCGAGCTGGTGCGGATAGGAGAGATCGGGCGAGCCCGCCGCCTGGCCGATCGTCGAGGCGCCGCCGATCGCGACAATCTTCGCCGGCTGGTGGGCCTTGAGCCGCTCGGCGAGATGCGGCAGCTGGGCCTGAGCCTGCAGCAGCTCGGCCGGCGTCGCGCACTCGTCGGGCTCGGCCGCGGCGGCGAGGGAAATCAAGGCCGATGCAATAAAAACCCCCACCAGGGCCGCCAAGGCCGAGCCGGCGGAGCACCGCCTACCCCTCATCAATCCTCCCCGCCGATATGTTCGTGTCCTGCCGCCGGTACCGTCTCCGGCAATCGTTGTATCGCTCTATACCAGTCCAGCATCGCCGCCGTCAGGCACATTGCGGCGATGCCGACAAGATTGACAACCACCTGCATGCGCAGCCCCGAGGCGAATTCCGACATCAGGAAGTGGCCGAGGGCCGACAACAGGATGCTCAGGCAGAAGATTTCCAGCGAGTGCGCGCCGCACAGCACGACCGGCCGCGCGATCGCGGAGCGCAGGAACCGTGCTTGCGGCGATATCCAGTGCGCGACCAGCACGAAGAGAGCGAAAAACGACGCCAGCCGGATCGGCGCGAGATTGCCTTTGTTGACCGGCCACAGCTGACGCAGGAACAGCGCCGGGAATTCCTCGCGCAGCCCGTGGAACATCCAGCTTAGGCGAATCGCCAGCGCCGCGAGGGCGATCGCGACAGCCGCCGGAAAGGCGAGGCGGAGCAGATCGGCGGCGGCGCGCCGGCGCGGGTCGGTCTGGCCGAGCACGGCGCCGAGAACGAACAGGAACTGCCAGGCAAGCGGGTTGAACGTCCACACGCTGCCCAGCGGATAGGCCGGCATGTCGACGCCGAAGATCTGCACCTCGACATAGACCAGCGCCGAGGGCACGAGCGCCAGCCAGACGTTGCGGCGCAGCGCGATCAGCACCAGCGGAAAGATCAGCAGCAGCACGATGTAGAGCGGCAGGATGTCGAGAAAGGTCGGCTGGAATTGCAGGATCAGCGCCTGGACCACCGCGACATGCGGGTGCTCGAGAAAATCGCCGACCCCCATCTCCTCGTTGTACATCGGGTTGTTGAACGCCTTTACCGTGTACGACACCTCGGCAATGAAGATGACGAACAGAAAAATATGGGCGACGTAGAGCTGCCAGGCGCGGCGCCACACCTGGATGGTGGCGAACAGCACGCCCCGCATCGCCAGCGCCCGGCCATAGACGAGCGAGGCGGTGAAGCCGGAGATGAAGATGAAGACCTCCGCCGCGTCGGAGAACCCGATCGCCGACAGGGTGAAGTAGTTCAGGTAGTTTTCCGGGATGTGGTCGATGAAGATGCAGATCAGCGCCACGCCGCGGAAAAAGTCGAGACGCAGGTCGCGGGGGGCGGATGATCGCTGGGCCGGCGATGACGCGGCGGTCGAGGCGGTTGTGACGGGGGCGCGGGGCACGGTCGCGCCAATCTAGCACAAACCGCGGCTACCGCCGTCGATGCGGCCGGGACGGCCGCGGTCCAATTCCGTCAGCCGATGCCGTTGCCGAGCGCGAAGCCAGCTTCGGTCTTGCCCTGGATTTCCTGCAGCGACACTTCCGGCGCCAGCTCCAGCAGGGTCATACCGCTGCCGTGCCGGTCGATCTGGAACACGCCGAGATCGGTGATCACCATGTCGACGACGCCGGCGCCGGTCAGCGGCAGGGTGCAGCGGTGCAGCAGCTTGGGTTCGTCCTTGGCGGTGTGTTCCATCAAGACGACGACGCGCTTGACCCCGGCGACCAGATCCATCGCGCCGCCCATTCCTTTGACCATGCGGCCGGGGATCATCCAGTTGGCGAGATCGCCGTTCTCGGCCACCTGCATCGCGCCGAGGATCGACAAATCGATATGTCCGCCGCGCACCATGCCGAAGGATTGCGCGCTGTCGAAATAGCTGGTGGTCGGCAATTCGGTGATGGTCTGCTTGCCGGCGTTGATCAGGTCGGGGTCCTCATCGCCCTCATAGGGGAACGGCCCCATGCCGAGCATGCCGTTCTCGCTTTGCAGCTGCACGGTGATCCCGGACGGGATGTAGTTGGACACCAGGGTCGGGATGCCGATCCCGAGATTCACATAAAAACCGTCCTTCAGCTCGCGGGCGGCGCGCTGCGCCATCTCTTCGCGTGTCCAGGCCATCGATGGACTCCTTCAATCAATCAGGCGCGCTTGCGCACGGTGCGCTGCTCGATGCGCTTTTCGTAGCGGTCGTATCGGACGATGCGCTGCACGAAGATGCCCGGCGTGTGGATTTGGTCGGGCTGGATCTCGCCGGCCTCGACCAGATGCTCGACCTCGACGACGGTGACCCGGCCGGCGGTCGCCATCACCGGGTTGAAATTGCGCGCGGTCTTGCGGAAGACGAGGTTGCCCTCGGTGTCCGCCTTCCAGGCGTGGACGATCGCCAGGTCGGCGACGAGGCCGCGTTCCATCACATAGGTCTGGCCGTCGAAGTCGCGGGTTTCCTTGCCCTCGGCGACGAGGGTGCCGACCCCGGTCTTGGTGAAGAAGGCGGGGATGCCGGCGCCGCCGGCGCGGATGCGCTCGGCCAATGTGCCCTGCGGATTGAATTCGAGCTCCAGCTCGCCCTTCAGATAAAGGTCGGCGAAGAGTTTGTTCTCGCCGACATAGGACGAAATCATCTTCCCGATCTGCCTTGTTTCGAGCAGCAGACCGAGCCCGGCGCCGTCGATCCCGGCGTTGTTCGAGATCACGGTGAGCCCCTTGACCCCGGATGCCTTGATCTCGGCAATCAGCTTCTCGGGGATGCCGCTGAGGCCGAACCCGCCGGCCATGATCGTCATGCCGTCATGCAGCAAGCCGGCGAGCGCCGTCTTGGCGTCGGGATAGGTTTTGTTCATGACACGCGCTCCTGCTCGCAGCGGTGATAGGCTCCGCCGGCGGGCGCTGTCAATTTCGCGAAAAAAAGGCCGCCCGAAGGCGGCCATAAGGCTGAGGGGAGGATGCCCATGCGGGCAGCGCGCCACGGGAGCGCGTGGTGTCGAAGATGCCAGCTAAATCTGACTGAAAGGTTAACGTTTCGACCGGAAGTGTCGGTGGGATGCCCGGTTTCAACGAAGAAAACCCTTGCATCGCCTCCGCCCCGGTCCAAAATTGGCGCGAGGCTGGGGTGCTGCCTGGCGCGCGGGATTGTCCGCCCGTCCTGGAGCGGCTGAGAACAAACCCACTGAACCTGGCCGGGCCCGTCCCGGTGAAGGGAGTCCGTCATTACCGCGCCGAACGCCGTACTGTCCGACCGACCGAAGACCGTCATCATCGGTGCCGGCGTCATCGGTCTTGGCATCGCCTGGCGGCTGGCGCAGGCGGGCTGCAAAGTCGTCGTATACGACAAGGGCGAGGCGGGGCACGGCGCAAGCTGGGCCGCGGCCGGGATGCTGGCGGCGGCGATCGAGACCGAGCCGGGCGAAGAGCCGCTCCTGCCGCTGACCCTCGAAAGCCAGCGCCTGTGGCCGGGGTTCGCGCGCGAGCTGGAGGCGGCGACCGGCATCTCGGTCGAATACCGCGACGAAGGGACGCTCAACGTCGCGCTTAACCGCGACGATGCCGAGACGCTGCGCCATTCCTACGAATTCCAGAAGGGGCTCGGTCTCGAACTGGAATGGCTCAACGCGGCCGAGGCGCGCCGGCTCGAACCGCATTTGAAGCCCGGCATCGCCGGCGCCGTGTTGAGCCGCAACGACCATCAGGTCGAGAACCGTTGCCTTGCCCGCGCGCTCGTCGCCGCGTGCCGCCATGCCGGCGTCGAACTTCACGAGAATTGCGCAGTCGAGGAAGTCCTCATCGCCGGCGGAACCGCCCGCGGCGTCGAAACCCCACGCGGCCGCGAGACGGCCGATAAGGTGGTGCTCGCCGCTGGCGCATGGTCGCGCGAAGTCGGCGGCATCCCGGCGGCGTATCTGCCGCCGGTGCGCCCGATCAAGGGGCAGATGCTGGCGCTGCAGATGGACGCGCGGGCGCCGCTGCTGCGCCATGTCGTGTGGCTGCCGCGCGGCTATCTGGTGCCGCGCAACGACGGCCGGCTGGTGATCGGCGGCACCGTCGAGGAGCGCGGCTTCGATACCAGCCTCACCGCCGGCGGAATGCTGGCGCTGATCGAGGGGGCGTGGCGCGCCCTGCCGGCGATCGAGGAACTGCCGATCGCCGAGACCTGGGTCGGCTTCCGGCCCGGCTCGCGCGACGACGCGCCGATGCTGGGCCCGAGCGGCATCGACGGGCTGGTGATCGCCACCGGGCATCATCGCAACGGCATCCTCTTGACCCCGGTCAGCGCGGCTCTGGTCAGTACCTATATCTTGGACGGGACGTTGCCGGAGATGGCTCGCCCCTTCGCGCCGCAGCGCTTTTCCGCGACGCCGGCCTTGGCGGTGGTGCAATGACGCGGCTCAAGATCAACGGGGTCGACGAGGAGGTCGCGGCGACGACGATCGTCGAGCTGCTGGCCGCGCGCGGCATCGATCCCGGCGCCAGGTTTCTCGCCGTCGCAGTCAACGGCGCGGTGGTGCGGCGGGCCAGCTGGGACGAGGCGGCGTTGACCCCCGGCGACGCCGTCGAGATCGTCCGCCCATTGCAGGGTGGCTGAGGTTTTCGGTTAGGATAGTAGCCATGAGCGACGACAAGTTCCTGATCGCCGGAACCGCGCTGAAGTCGCGGCTCTTCATCGGCACCGCCGGCTACCCGAACCAGCAGGTGATGCTCGACTCCTTGGAGGCGAGCGGCGCCGAGCTGGTGACGATGTCGATCCGCCGCATCAGCCTCGACAGCTATTCCGGCAGTCTCGTCGACGTGCTGAGCCCGCGCTGCCGGCTATTACCCAACACCTCGGGCTGCGTCACCGCGCGCGATGCAATCCTCACCGCCGAGCTGGCGCGCGAGGCGCTCGGGACCGATTGGGTGAAGCTCGAATTGATCGGCGACCGCGAGACGCTCTATCCCGATGTCGAGCAACTGGTGCCCGCCGCCGACGAGCTGGTGCGCAAGGGTTTCACCGTGCTGCCCTATTGCAACGACGATCCGGTGACTTGCCAGAAACTCGCCGATGTCGGCTGCGCCGCGGTGATGCCCTTGGGTTCGCTGATCGGTTCCGGGCGCGGCATCGCCAACCCGGCGGCGATCGAGCTGATCTGCACGAGAAGCCCGGTGCCCGTCGTGCTCGACGCCGGCATCGGCACCGCCTCTGACGCGGCGCTGGCGATGGAGCTGGGCTGCGACGCGGTGCTGGTCAACACCGCGATCGCCAAGTCGCACGACCCGGTGCGCATGGCCGCGGCGATCAAGGCCGCGGTCGAGGGCGGGCGGCTCGCCCGGCTTGCCGGGCGCATCCCGAAGCGCAGCATGGGGGAGCCGTCGAGCCCGCAACTGGGCCTGGTCGGCACGTAGACAAAAGCCGGACATTGTTTCGCTCCGTTCGCAATCACGCCGGGTAGGATTGCGTGTTCTTCTTCTTGCCGCTTTACGACGACAACCCGACCAGTCGGATCCCGTATGTCACCTACGCGCTGATCGGGCTGTGCGCGATCGTCTTCCTGTGGGAGCTGACTCAGGACCGTGACGCGGTCGCGGCCGGGTTCGGGATGACCCCCGCGGTGCTGTTCGGCTCCGCCCAATTGTCCCCCGACATCGCCACGGTGCCGCCGTGGATGACGATCCTCACCAGCATGTTCCTCCACTCGGGCTGGCTGCACATCGGCGGCAATATGCTGTTCCTGTGGATCTTCGGGAACAATATCGAGGACGTCCTCGGGCACGTCCGCTACCTGCTGCTCTACCTGGCGAGCGGCGTCGCCGCGGCGCTGTGCCAGGCGCTCTCCGATCCGGCCTCGACCGCGCCGATGCTGGGAGCATCGGGCGCCATCGCCGGCGTGCTCGGCGCCTATCTGCTGCTCTATCCCTACGCCAAAGTGCATGTGCTGATGTTGATCATCATCGTCGTGCGCGTCATCACCGTGCCGGCGTGGATCATGCTCGGGCTGTGGTTCGGGCTGCAGCTCTTGAACGCGCTGTTGAGCGAGTCGGGCGACGTGGGGGTGGCGTTCTGGGCCCATGTCGGCGGGTTCGTCACCGGGGTCGTGCTGCTGATGGCATTGCGGCCGCGAGGGACGCAGATCTGGCAGCCGGCCAAATCGCCGAGCTTTGCCACCGCGGCGTCGCGCGACTTCGCCGGGCGCGAGACGTTCCACGCCGATCCACCCGACTCCGACCGGCTGGCACTGCGCGAGCGAGGGCCCTGGGGTTAGGCCGTTATTCCGCTGGCGCCGGCACCGCCCCGTATTTTTTCAGCTCGGTCTCGTCGATCACGGTAGTCATGAAGAACTGGAACAGGGCGGTGCCGATCAAAGGTGATCAGCGAAGAACGCAGCGCCCCAGCCCCGCTCAGAGGAGCTGATGGGCGATTTCCTTGTAGGGCCTGGCGTCGACGAAATGCCGCTCGCGCGTCGCCTTGTCGATATAGAGGAACACCTGGATCACGAAGACCATGTTGACCCTGTCGCCGTCGGACGACAGCGGCAGGAACAGGACTTTGGTGTGGCGCTCCGGCTCTGCGCGTCCGGGCGGGAAGAACAGGCATTCGGAATAGAGCGGGCGCCGCTCGCGCACGCATTCGTCATAGAGGCCGAGCACATGCGCGCTGTAATCGGGGCCGGGGAGGACCTCGTCGAGAAAGCGGCCGGTGGCGTTGATCCCGTGGGCGCGGGTGTTCTCGGTGCCGATCAGCCTGTAACGGTAGCGACCGTCGTCGAGCCGCTCGACCAGCATCACGTCCGGCAGCAGCTTGGGGATCTCGATCGGATCGATGTCGCGGCGGCTCGGCATCGCGCGCCCGGCCGCCTTGCCGCGCCAGTATTCGTAGGCCTGCTCGAGGCGCGGATCGGCAAGCGGCGACGGGCCGGCCGCAGCTCCGTCGACCCCAGCCTTTGCCACTGCTGTATCGCCGATGGTGCACCTCCCGAAGGCACGGCGCGCGGACGGCCTCACACGACCCTGCTTATCGGTTCATACCCGTAAAGATTTCGTTGAGATTTGGCGCTGACGGGAAGCGGCGTCGGTCGTTTGCGTTCCAACGCCCTGGGCGCGCGAATTTGCCTGTGGCGGCGCTGGCGGGGTGCATGGCATTTTCCGGCCCGATGCGACGACTTTTCAGGCGCCCGAGCGGCGCGGCCGCGCTAGGCGCCACGACCGGGTTTCTGCGCAGCCTGGCCCAACTGATCTTCGTCGTCGGCATCCTTTGCGCGATCGTTATCGGCGGCGGCGTGGCCCTGGCGATCGCGCATTTCAGCCGCGACCTGCCCGGCCACGAGCAGCTCTTGACCTATCAGCCGGCGACCGGCACCCGCGTCTACGCCGGCGACGGCACCTTCATGGCGGAGTTCGCCACCGAGCATCGCGTCCTCATGCCGTTCGACAATATCCCGCCGCTTGTCGTGCATGCCTTCCTGACCGCGGAGGACCGGGATTTCTACAGCCATAACGGGGTCAACCCGCTGTCGATCCTACGCGCGGCGCTGGCCGATATCGTGCGTTACGGGCACGGCCAGCGGCCGCTCGGCGCATCGACGATCACCCAACAGCTCGTGCGCCATTTCCTGCTCAACAACGAGGTCTCGGTCTCGCGCAAGATCAAGGAGGCGCTGCTCGCCTATCGGATCGAAAGCCAGCTCAGCAAGAACCGCATCCTCGAAATCTATCTCAACGAGATCTATCTCGGTTCCGGCGCCTATGGCGTGGCCGCGGCGGCGGAAACTTATTTCGGCAAAAACCTCGACCAGCTCACCACCGCCGATGCCGCCTTTCTCGCGGCGCTGCCGAAGGCGCCCAACAACTACAACCCGCAGCGCCATCTCCAGGCGGCGAAGGCGCGGCGCGATTGGGTGCTTGACGGCATGGCGGAGGAGGGCTGGATCACCCGGGCCGAGGCCGAGGCGGCCAAGATCCTGCCGATCGACGCGCGTCCCCGGCCGGATGCGCCGGCGGTCGACAACGGCTATTTCGTCGAGGGGGTACGGCGCGAGCTCGTCGAGCGGTTCGGCGAGAAGGCGGTCTATGAAGGCGGTCTCGTCGTTCACACCAGCTACGTGCCGGTCTACCAGGCGATGGCCGAGCGCGCCTTCCGCAACGGGCTGGTCGAATACGACCGGCGGCATGGCTGGCGCGGGCCCGTGGTGCACCTGGCGAACGCGATGGCCGCGCAAGGGGCGCTCTCGTCGATGCCCGACCCGGCGGCGATGCCGAACTGGCACCTCGCTGCGGTGACGAACGTCGATAGTGGCGGCGCGCAGATCATGCTGAAAGGCGGGGTTCCCGGGCGCGTCCCGCTCGAGGAATTGCGCTGGGGGCGCCGTACCACCGCCGATCAGCGTCTTGGAGTGGCCGTCTCTCGCGCCCAGGAAGTGCTGAGCCCCGGCGATGTCGTCCTCGTCGAGGCAATCGGCGGCACCGCCCCGGCGAACACGAAGAAGGCCCCCGCCCTGCCGCTTTATGGGCTGCGCCAGGTGCCCGATGTCAGCGGCGGGTTCACCGCCCTCGACCCGAAGACCGGCCGGATCTTCGCGCTGGTCGGCGGCTGGGATTATCAGCAGAGCCAGTTCGACCGCGCCACCCAGGCCAAGCGGCAGCCCGGCTCGGCGATCAAGCCGTTCGTCTACGTCACTGCGCTCGAGGGCAACTACACGCCGTCGAGCGTCGTCGAGGATGCGCCGATCGAGCTTGACCAGGGGCCGGGCCTGCCGAAATGGACGCCGGCGAATTACGAGGGCAGCTACGTCGGCTCGACCACTCTGCGACAGGCTTTGGTGCATTCGCGCAACCTGGCGACCGCGCGGCTCGCCACCCTGATCGGCCTTCCGGCGATCGCCAAGACGGTCGAGAAGTTCGGCGTCATGGACAAGATGCCGCTCTACTACTCGATGGCGCTCGGCGCCGGCGACACCACCGTGCTGCGGCTGACCGCGGCTTACGCGATGCTCGACAATGGCGGCCATTTCCTGCTGCCGTCGATCATCGATCTGGTCCAGGACCGGCAGGGCCGCATCCTCTACCAGAAGGGCACCCGCACCTGCCCGGCCTGCTATGTCATTGCCGGTCCGCGCAACACCACCGCCGCCGAGCCCGGCTATGTCGCCGTCGGCCCGCCGGACCCGTCGATCATCTGGGTGAAGGGTGCGCAGTTCGCCGAGCGGCCGCTTATCTATAAGCCGACCCGGCGCGACCCGCTGGTCGATCCCATTGCCGACCATCAGATCGTCTCGATGATGGAAGGGGTCGTGCAGCAGGGCACGGGGATCAAGGTCGCCGCCGTCGGCAAGCCGATCGCCGGCAAGACCGGCACGACGAGCGATTGGAACGACGGCTGGTTCGTCGGGTTCTCGCCCGATATCGCGGCCGGCGTCTATGTCGGCTTCGATACCCCGCGCACCCTCGGCGACGGCGAGACCGGCGGCAATGTCGCGGCGCCGATCTTCCGCGACTTCATGATCGACGCGCTCAAGGACGTACCGCCGACGCCATTTCCCGAGGCCCCCGGGGCCGACATGGTGCTGGTCAACTCGATCAGCGGCCAGCCGACCAGCGCCGGCGACAAGGATGCGGTTCTCGAGGCCTTCCGCCCGGGCACTGGCCCGGCGACCCAGCCGGCGGCGCAGATCGCCGGTGAGCCGCCGGCTGATCCGAACGATCCGCTGGTCAGCGTCAACGCGCCGTTGCCGCCGGGCGCCGAAGCGCCGCCGCCGACGCGAACGTTGATGACCGGCACCGGCGGGCTCTACTGAGCGGCGACTGTTTCGATCTGGCGTAGCCAACGCAGGACGCGCCGGCGGTTGGTGCCGAAATCGCCGCGCCCGTAGCGCGACCGGCTGTAGATCGCCAGGCTCGACTGGCCGGCCGCGATGGCGACGAGCTCGATCGTGACGATGTCGGGAAAGCGCAGCAGCGGCGTGTGCTGGATCAGCGTAAAGCGGCCGGTTTCGGGTAAGGATTCGATCACGAAGACGCTCGGTTCGCTGGCCAGCATGCGGCGGGTGGTCTCGGCAAGCTGCTCAAGCGTCATCGCAAAAACGGGGCTCGCCGCCGCGGTCGCGACGCAATAGCCGGGCGGGCAGGCGAGGAACGCGTTCTGCGGCAGCGGGTCGCGCAGCTCCTTGATCGCGACCTGTTCGCCCGGCTGCAATGCGTCTTCGGCAGCACGGCCCATATAGAGCCGCACCGCCAGGGAGAGGCCGGCAAGCGCCAGCGCGACGACGAGCAGACTGACGAGCATGCGCCGCAATGCGGCTCAGCCTGGCGGCGGCGTCAGCCCGAACGCCTCGGCAAGCAGCGCGTAGGAGCGTTTGCGCGCCTGGTAATCGTGGGTGATGGTCAGTACCACGACCTCGTCGACGCCGTAGCCCGCCGCCAGCGCTTCGAGCTGCGGCTTGACCGTTTCCGCGGTGCCGACGACCTGGCGGCGGCGGTGGTGCTCGATAACGCGGCGCTCGACCTCGGTGTAGGGGTAGGCGAGCGCTTCCTTCGGCGGCGGAAACGGCTGCAAAATGCCCTGTCGCGAGCGCAACCGCGCCAGGTCGCGGCTCGCGCCCAGATAGTGCGCGCGCTCTTCGCTTTCGGCGCAGATCACGAAGACGCCGATGCTCGCTCGCGGTTGGGCAAGCTGGGCCGAGGGCCGGAACTGTGCCTTGTAGGTCGCCATGATCTCCGGACCTCCCTCGTCGGTGATGAAATGGGCGAACGAGAAGGCGCGGCCGAAATAGGCCGAGAAGATCGCGCTCTGGTCGCTCGAGCCGAGGATCCAGATCTCCGGCAGGGTCTCGCCGTCGGGCATCAGATGGATGCGCGAGAACGGGTGGTCGCTGGGGATGGTGTGCTCGAGATAGCCGATCAGATCGGCGATCTGGTTGGGGAAATGCTCGATGCCGAGCGCGCCCGGCCCATGCTGCAGCGCAACCGCGGTCAGCTGGTCGCTGCCAGGGGCCCGGCCGATGCCGAGATCGATGCGCCCGGGGTAGAGGGTTTCGAGCATGCGGAACTGCTCAGCCACCTTCAGCGAGCTGTAATGGCTCAGCATCACCCCGCCCGAGCCGACCCGGATGTGCTTCGTCTCGGCGGCGACGCGGGCGATCATGATCTCGGGCGCGCTGCCGGCGAGGGCCGGGGTCGCGTGATGCTCGGCCAGCCAATAGCGGCGATAGCCGAGCGCCTCGCAATGTTTTGCCAGCTCGATCGTCTCCATCAGCGCGTCGCGCGGGGTCACCCCCTGCCGCACCGGCGATTGGTCGAGCACGCTGAGCGTTAGCATCGAGGGCAGACTAACCGATTGGCACGGCGGTTGCGGAGCTTTGCGCAGCCAACATCGGGAGACTCCCATGAACCGTGCTGCAGTAACCGAGAAGATCCTCTCCGCCAAGCGTCTCAAGAAACTCACCTGGAAGACGATCTGCGCCGAGATCGGCGGCGGTTCGCCGACCTACGTGACTGCCGGGCTGCTCGGCCAGATGAAGCTGCGCCCCGAGCAGGCCGAGCGCGCCGCCAAGCTTCTGGGTCTTGGCGAGGAGGAAACCTTGCTGCTGCAGGAGGTGCCCTATCGTGGGTCGCTGCCGACCGCGGTGCCGACCGACCCGCTGATTTACCGCTTCTACGAGCTGGTCAATGTCTACGGCACGACCTGGAAGGAGCTGATCCAGGAGGAATTCGGCGACGGCATCATGAGCGCCATCGATTTCGACATGACGATCGAGCGCCTGCCCGACCAGAAGGGCGACCGCGTCAAGGTGACGATGAGCGGCAAATTTCTCACCTATAAAGAGTACTAGTTGCCCTTTCGTCAGCCAAGACGGGCATACCGCGAGCCTGGTCTTGGCTATAATTGGGCATGGGAAGGATGCTGTCTTTCCTGGTGGTGCTCGTCTGCGCCGGCGCGGTTCCGTGCGCGGCACAAACCGGCGGGTTCGATCCCAATTCGGTCGGCGCGCCGAGGAGCGGCGCTCTCGCGGAGTTTTCTCCGCCTGCGGGCGCGGCGCCCAAGGCTGCGGTCGTCGTATTGCCGGGCTGCGGCGGGGTCGTGGCGCATGACCGCTGGTGGGCCGACCAGCTGTCGCGCTGGGGTTATGCCGCGCTGGTGATCGACAGCTATCGTCCGCGCGGTTACCCCGAAGTCTGCAATCGTGGCGTGCTGGTACCGCCCGAGGCGCAGGCGCGCGACGCCTTTGACGGTGCGGCCTATCTGCGCTCCCGGTTCGCGATGCGCGACATGCCGGTCGGCCTGATCGGGTTCTCGCATGGCGGGTGGGCGGTATTGAAGGCGGTGCTTGCCGGGGTCGTCCGGCGGCGCGACGAACCTCCCTTCGCCGCCGCGGTGGCTTTTTATCCCGGATGCGATCCGCTGACCGCTCCGCTTGAGAGCGATACCTTGATCCTCATCGGCAGCGCCGACGATTGGACGCCCGTGGCGCGCTGCGAGCGCTGGCGCGACCAGGCACAGCCCAACGGTCACGCGCTGCAATTCAAGGTCTACCCGGGCGCTCTGCATGCCCTCGACGCGTTGGTCGATCCCAGGTGGTTCGCCGGCCATTACATCGGCCGCGATTCTACTGCCGCGGCCGACGCGATCGCCGAGACCCAAGCGTTTTTTGCCGCGCGGCTGAGGCCGTATTGAACGCTCATCGAGGTCATAGGCAAAACTCGATACAACCGAGCCCAATCGGCAAAAAGGGGGAAACGATGGACAGCGATACCGGGCGGCGGATCGCCGCCGAATTCTTCGGCACGTTCTGGCTGGTCTTCGGCGGCTGCGGCGCCGCGGTGCTGGCGGCCGGATTTCCCAATCTCGGGATCGGCTTTCTCGGAGTTGCCTTCGCCTTCGGCCTGACGGTGCTGACGATGGCCTATGCGGTCGGCCATGTCTCGGGCGGGCATTTCAACCCGGCGGTGACGATCGGGCTGTGGGCCGCCGGGCGTTGCGCCAACCGCCACGTCGTTCCCTACATCGTCGCTCAGGTGTTGGCGGCGATCGCCGCGGCGGCGGTGCTGTGGGTCATCGCGTCGAGCCATCCCGGCTGGACCGCGGACGGCTTCGCCAGCAACGGCTACGGCGATCTCAGCCCCGGCAAATACGGGCTCGGCGGCTGCTTCCTGATGGAAGTGGTGATGACCTTCTTCTTTCTGTTCATCATCATCGGCACGACCTCGAAAGGCGCCGCGGTCGGTCTTGCCGGCATCCCGATCGGCCTGGCGCTGACCCTCATCCACCTGGTGTCGATCCCGGTCACCAACACCTCGGTCAACCCGGCGCGCAGCACCGGGCCGGCACTGTTCGCCGGCGGCGAATACGTAAGCCAGCTGTGGATGTTCTGGGTGGCGCCGATCGCCGGCGCGGTGATCGCCGGGCTGCTGTCGCGCTGGCTGCAGGAGCCGCAATCGGGGGACGCCTAGCTCACCGCGCCTTTGTCGCGCAGCGCGGCGATCTCGGCGCCGGTAAAGCCGAAGCGGGCCAGCACCTCGTCCGAGTGCTGGCCCTGCAGCGGTGCGGCGGTGGGGGCGGGGCCCGGCGTATCGGCAAAGGCGATCGGCTTGGTCATCGTGCGGTAGCGGCCGACTTTCGGATGGTCGATCTCGGCCACGAGGTTCTCCGACAGCACTTGCGGATGATCGAACATGTCCTCGATCGGGCGCACCGCCGCGCAGGGCACGCGCTCGCCGAACAACTCCTCCCATTCGAGCGCGGTCTTGGCGGCGAGCGCGGCGCGCACCTGCGGGACCAGGAGCGCCGCGTTCTCCGCGCGCTTGGTCATCGTCGCGTAGCGCGGGTCGGCGGCGACTTCCGGCAGGCCGATCAGTTCGCAGAACGCGGCGAAGAAATGGTTGGAGTGCACCGAGACGTAAAGCGGGCCGCTCTTGGTCGGGTGGATGCCGGTGAGGCCGCCGGCGCCTGAATCCCTGACCGCGTCGCGGCCCTCACTGTCGGCCCAGACGAAACGCCCGGCCTGGATGGTCAGTGCGCTGCGCAACAGCGACAAGGCCAGGTACTGGCCCTTGCCGGTCCTCTCGCGGTGATAGAGCGCCGCCGCGACCCCGTAAGCGAGCAGCGCCGAGGTGAAATAGTCGAGCACCGAACCCAGCACCAGCTGCGGCTCGTCCTTTGCCTTACCCTGGAACACGGCGATGCCCGAGAGGCATTGCAGCACCTGGTCGAACCCGCCCTTGTCGGCGAGCGGGCCGCTGTCGCCGTAGCCGGTGAGGCCGGCATAAACGAGGCGCGGGTTGATTTGCCTGAGGCGCGGATAGTCGATGCCGAGACGCGCCGGCACAGAGGGGCGGAAATTCTCCACCAGCACGTCGGCCTGCTCGACCATGCGGTGGAGCGCCGCCAAGCCTTCCTTTTGCTTGAGGTCGAGGCAGAGGCCGAGCTTGCCGCGATTGGTGCCGAGGAAGAACCGGCTCTCGCCGGGGAGGCTCGAGGGGAACTGGCGCAGCATGTCGCCCTGCGGCGCCTCGATCTTGATCACGGTCGCGCCGAGATCGGCGAGGAGGGTGCAGCCATAGGGCCCGGCGAGATAGCTGCACAGGTCGAGGATCGTGATGCCGGTGAGCGGCCCCAGTGTCGCTTCGGTCATGGCTTCGCGCTCCGGGCGCGGATTGCCGCCATCGCGTCCAGCGTGCGCTGGGCCATGCCGGTGAGCGGCCCCAGTGTCGCTTCGGTCATGGCTTCGCGCTCCGGGCGCGGATTGCCGCCATCGCGTCCAGCGTGCGCTGGGCGCGATAGACGATCGGGTAGTCGATGAACTTGCCGTCGAGCTGGATCGCGGCGCTGCCTTCCTTCTCGGCCTGGGCGAAGGCGGCGACGACGCGCGCGGCGAAGTCGATCTCGGCATTGCTCGGGGTGAAGACGCGGTTGACCACTGGGATCTGGTTCGGGTGGATGCACATCTTGCCTTGGAAGCCCATTGCGAGAGCGGTGCGGGTCGAGGCTTCGAGCCCTTCCTCGTCCTGGAGGTCGACCCAGACCGTGTCGAGTGGCGCCTCGATCCCGGCGGCGCGGCTGGCGGTGACGACGCGGGCGCGGGCATAGGCGAGTTCGTTTTCGGCCCGGCCCCAGATCATGTTGACGTCGAGGGTGAAGTCGCCGGCGCCGAACGCGCAGTGTTTGACCCGCGTCCCCGCGCCGAGGATCGCTTCGATCTGAGTGAGGCCCCGGGCGGTCTCGATGATCGGGATCAGGTCGATGCCGCCCGCCGGCAAGCCGCGCTCGCGTTCGAGGTTGGAGAGCAGCCAGTCGATGGTCTGGATCGCCGCCGCGCTCTCGACCTTGGGCAGGATGATGCCGTCGAGACCGGGATGGACGATGGCGGTGAAGTCACCGTGGCAGAACTCGGTGTCGGCCGCATTGACCCGGACATAGAGGAGCCCGGTGCGCGTCTCGCCATAGGCGGCGACGACCGTTTTACGGGTCGCCGGCTTCTCGGCGATCGCGACCGCGTCCTCGAGGTCGAGGATCACCGTGTCGGCGTCGAGGGTCAGCGCCTTCTCAACGCGGCGCGGGTGGTTGCCGGGGGCAAAGAGGAAACTGCGGAGCGGAATGGCGGTTCTCCTTATTCTTTTAGCTGTCATTCCGGGACGACCCGCGGGGTCGGGCCCGGAACCCATGAACACGGACTTCAACAATGAAGCACCGGCATCCGAGCAGATTCGGTTGCGACGGTGTCCATGGGTTCCGGGTTCGCTGCTGCGCAGCGCCCCGGGATGACAGATGAAATTAGTTCCCCAGCGAAATCTCCATGCCGCGCTTGGTCGCCGGGCGCGCCATCAGCGCCTCGTACCAGCGCTTGACGTTGGGATAGTCCTTGAGGTCGACCTGGTGCCGCTCGTGGCGCCAGGCCCAGCCGAGGATGGCGAAATCGGCGATCGACACGTCGTCGCCCGCCGTGTATTTCGCTTCGCCCAGCCGCTTGTCGAAGACGCCGTAGAGCCGGTGCGTCTCCTTGGAATAGCGCTCCAGCCCGTATTTGCGGTCGGCCTCGTCCTTGACCATCAGGAAATGGTGGACCTGGCCCGGCATAGGTCCGAACCCGCCCATCTGCCACATCAGCCATTCGAGTACCGGCACCTGCGCCCGCAGGTCGCCCTTGGGCCAGAACTTGCCGGTCTTCTCGCCGAGATAGATGAGGATCGCGCCGGACTCGAACACACTGATCGGCTTGCCGCCCGGCCCGTCGGGATCGACGATCGCCGGGATGCGGTTGTTGGGGCTGATCTTGAGGAAGGCGGGGGCGAACTGTTCGCCCTTCGAGATATTGATCGGGCGGACCGTATATGGCAGGCCCATTTCCTCGAGCGCGACCGAGATCTTGCGGCCGTTCGGGGTGCCCCAGGTGTGGAGTTCGATGGCCATGTTATGATTGCCTCCGGTGATTGCTGGCCGGAAGCATTGCCGCGATGGCCGATGCCTTCAAGCGTCATTGCGAGCGGAGCGAAGCAATCTCCCGCCGTTTGGGAGATTGCCGCGTCGCGCTGACGCGCTCCTCGCAATGACATCGCGCTAATCTTCCGCCAATAATGCTGCCGAAACGCGGACCGGAGAACGTGATGAGCTGGCAGCCGGAACTCAACGAGCTGCGCGAGCGCGAGCGGCTGGCGAAGGAACTCGGCGGCGCCGACAAGGTCAAGCGCCAGCACGATGCCGGCAAGCTGACGATCCGCGAGCGCATCGACGGGCTCGTGGACGAGACCAGCTTTCACGAGATCGGTGCGATCGCCGGTAAGGCCGTCTACGACGAGAACAACGAGCTCAAGGAGCTGGTGCCGTCGAACTGCGTGTTCGGCCGGGCCCAGATCGACGGGCGGCCGGTGGTCGTGGTCGGCGACGATTTCACCGTGCGCGGCGGCTCGGCAGACGCGACGATCCGCGAAAAGCCGCTGATGGCCGAGCAGATGGCGCACGATCTCCGGTTGCCGATCGTCCGCATCATCGAGGGCTCGGGCGGCGGCGGCTCGGTGAAGACGATCGAGACCACCGGCCGCGCCAATTTGCCAGGAAGGGTCAACTCGGCGCTGCCGTACTATTTCACGACAGCCAATCTCGGCAAGGTGCCGGTGGTGGCGCTAGGGCTTGGGTCGGTCGCCGGGTTGGGCTCGGCGCGGTTCGCGTCGTCGCACTATTCGGTGATGACCAAGGAGACCTCGGCGATGTTCGTCGCTGGGCCGCCGGTAGTGAACGCGCTGGGCCGGGAGCAGCTCCACCGGTTCGAATTGGGCGGCTGGGAGATCCAGACCCGCTGCGGTGCGGTCGACCATGCGGTCGATACCGAGGAGGAGGCGTTCGCGGCGACGCGGCGGTTTCTCTCATATTTGCCGTCCTCGGTCTACGAGGTGCTGCCGAAAACCCCGCAGACCGACGACCCCGAACGGCGCGACGAATTCCTCTTCGACGTGATCCCGCGCAACACGCGGCAGGTCTACAAAATGCGCCCGATCGTCGAGGCGGTGGTCGACAAGGGCTCGTTCTTCGAGATGGGCCGCATGTTCGGCCGCGGCATGATCACCGGCCTGGCGCGGATCGACGGGTTGCCGGTGGCGGTGATGGCGAGCGACCCGTTCTTCTACGGCGGCGCATGGACCGCCGACGTTTGCGATAAGATCATTCGCTTCGTCGACCTCGCCGAGACCTTCCATCTGCCGGTGGTCTATCTGTGCGATTGCCCCGGCTTCCATATCGGACTCGAGGCGGAGAAATCGGCGACCATCCGTAAGGGGGTGCGGGCGATGGCGGCGGTCAACCAAACCACCGTGCCGTGGTGCACCTTTCTGGTGCGCAACGTCTTCGGCGTCGCCGGCGCGGTCAACCAGCCGGCCGGGCGATTTTCGATCCGCTACGCCTGGCTGTCGGCGCGCTGGGGCTCGTTGCCGCTGGAGGGCGGGATCGAGGCCGCGTACCGCGCCGAGATCGACGCCGCCCCCGACCGCGCCGCCAAGATGGCGGAGATCGAGGAACGGCTGCAGAAGCTGCGCTCGCCGTTCCGTACCGCCGAACCTTTCTGGGTCGAGGAGATCATCGATCCGCGCGACACGCGGCGCCTGGTGGTCGATTTCGCCCGCCTCGCCGACAAATTGCGGGCGCCCGGCGAGAGCAAATTCTGCATGCGGCCGTGAACAATCACCGTCGTCATTCCCGCGAAAGCGGGATCCAGGGCGAGCGATGGGACGGTTGCCCTGGACCCCCGCCTGCGCGGGGGTGACGATTTAGAGAGGAGAGAAAAATGCTGGAAGTCGAACGGGGGACCGACCTCACCGCCTATGTCGGCAAGGAGATCGGGGTTAGCGACTGGTACACGGTGACCCAGGAGCAGATCGATAAATTCGCCGACGCCACCGGCGACCACCAATGGATCCATGTCGATGTCGAGCGCTGCAAAAAGGAGATGCCGGGCGGCAAGACCATCGCGCACGGCTGGCTGACCCTGTCCTTGGTGCCGCGCCTGGCATCGACGATCTACAGGGTCAAGCAGCGCTCGCGCGGGATCAATTACGGCGCCAACCGGGTGCGCTTCACCGGGCCGGTGCCGGCCGGCTCGCGCATCCGCCTGCGGCTCAAGATCAAGGAGGTCGAGACGGTCGAGGGCGGGGTGCGCGTCACCAACGAAGGCACGATGGAACTCGAAGGCGCCACCCGCCCGGTACTGGTCTCCGAGACGATCGGGATGGTCTATGACTGAGGCGCCGGTCTCCGACATCGACCCGTTCTGCGCCGAGTTCTTCGAAGATCCGTTCCCGGCGCACGAGGCGCTGCGCGAATTGGGGCCGGTAGTTCGGCTCGATCGTTACGGCGTTTACGGCATCGCCCGCTATGCCGAGGTGCACACCGTCCTCAACGACTGGCAGAGTTTCTGTTCGAGCCGCGGCGTCGGGCTCACCGATTTTGCCAAGGAGCCGGCGTGGCGGCCGAAGAGTCTGGTGCTGGAGACCGACCCGCCGCTGCACGACCGCACCCGCAAGGTGCTCAACCGGGTGCTGTCGGCGGTGGCGATCCGCGATCTGCGCGAGCGCTTCGCGCGCGGAGCCGACGAGTTGATCGACGAGCTCGTCGAGCGCGGCTCGTTCGACGCCATCGCGGATCTGGCGGAAGCCTATCCGCTGACCGTGTTCCCCGACGCGATGGGCATGGCGCGCGAGAATCGACGCTACTTGCTGCCCTACGGCAACATGGTGTTCAACTCGTTCGGGCCGCGCAACGCGTTCTTCGAGGAAGCGATCGCCGGTGCCGAGCCGGTGTTGGCCTGGCTGCAGCAGCAGATGGAGCGCGAGGCGTTCGCGCCCGGCGGGTTCGGCGCGGCGATCCACCAAGCCGCCGATACCGGCGAGCTGACCCCCGAGGAAACACCGGTCGTCGCCCGCTCGCTGCTGACCGCCGGGGTCGACACGACGGTGAGCGGCATCGGCGCCGCCGTCTATTGCCTGGCGCGATTTCCCGGCGAGTTCGCCCGGCTGCGCGAAGACCCGTCGCTCGCCCGCGCCGCGTTCGAGGAGGCGGTGCGCTACGAAACGCCGGTGCAGACCTTCCTGCGCACGACGACGCGCGAGGTTGAACTCGGCGGCACGCCGGTCGGCGAGGGCGAAAAGGTGCTGATGTTCCTCGGCGCCGCCAACCGCGACCCGCGGCAGTGGGAGCGCCCGGACGATTACGACATCACCCGCAAAATCGCCGGTCATGTCGGCTTCGGCATGGGTATTCACCAATGCGTCGGTCAGCTGCTGGCGCGGCTCGAAGGCGAGTGCATCCTCGGGGCGCTGGCGAGGAAGGCGACGGCGATCGAGATCACCGGCGCGGCGAAACGGCGCTACAACAACACGATGCGCGGCCTCGCCAGCCTGCCGGTGCGGCTGTGGGCGGCTTAGTGTTTGAACAGCCCCATCACCGTCTTGCGTAGCTCGGGAATGGCACCGACCGCCAGCCCCGCGGCGAGCGCAGCGCCCAACGTCCCGTAAGGATGCTCGCGGGTGGTGTTGACGATTTGCTGTGCGGCGAGCGCGCCGAGATCGGCGGCGATGCCGTTCGCGCCGGTGGCGGCTTGAGCCGAGGGACGCGCGGGACGGCGGCGCGGTGGGCTCAGCGCCACTTTCGCGATGCACCCGATCAGTCCGGCGAACACCAGCCCGGCGAGCCCGGTCAGGCCGGCGGCGGCCGGCGGACTCCAGCCCTTCGATTCGAGCAACAACAGCAGCGCGTCGCCGAGAAACCACATCGTCGCCGCAAGGACGACCAACGCGACCAGGCCCGCGGCGGCGGCGAGCCCGATCCGCGCCGGCAGGCTGGTCACGGTCGGCTAGCCGCGCCGCGCGTTGAGCAGCATGCCGAGGACGAGGCCGGTACCAAACGCGGCCAGGGCCGAGGCAAACGGCCGCTCCTCGATTTCGTTGCCGACCTCCTGCGCCTGGCGTTTGACCACGCCCCACATCTTCTCGGCCGATTCCTGCGCCTTGCCGCTGGCCTGCGACATGCCGTTATTGGCGAAGTCGCGCATGTCGGCGGTGATCTTGGCGAAGTCGGCGCGCAGCTGCTGGATGTCGGACTGAAGCGTGGCGAGATCGGGTTGAAGGGATGCGGCCATGATGTTCCTCATTGGTTGCGCCTAGTACCGAACGCCCGGCGCGGCCAAAGGTTCAAGCCGGGCTACCCGATCAGCACCGCCTTGCCGATCACCTTGCGGTCGATCACGGCCTGCACCGCCTCGGCCGCCCGTTCCAGCGGGAAGCGGTGCGAGATGCGCGGCCGCAATTTGCCCTGGCCGGCGAGTTCGACGAGGAGTCTGGTATTGGTGCGGCCGATTTCGGGGTTGTGCTCGGTGACGCCACCGAGCCGCACGCCGATCACCTCCAGCCCCTTGATCAGCAGGTAATTGGTGCGCGGGGTCGACGGCCCGCCGCCCAGAAAGCCGAGCACCAGGATGCGCCCGCCCCAGGCGAGGCAGCGCAGCGACTCGTCGAAAACTTGGGCGCCGATCGGGTCGTAGCAGATGTCGACCCCATCGTGGGCGCCGGTGATTTCCTTGACCCGGTCGCGGAACCCGTCGCGATAGTCGATCGCGTAATCGGCGCCTTCTTCGATGCAGGCCGCTCGTTTCTCGTCGCTCGACGCGGTGGCGATGACTTTGGCGCCGTAGAGTTTCGCCACCTGGATCGCGGCGATGCCGATGCCGCCGGCGGCGCCGTTGATCAGCACCCAGTCGCCTTCCTTCATCCGCCCGCGCTGGACGAGGGCGTGATAGGCGGTGTGGTGGGCGCCGCGGAACACCGCGGCTTCCTCGACGCTCATGGCGGCGGGGATCGGGTCGCAGTCTTCCTCCTTTGAATTGGCCAGGGTGCCGAAGGCGCCGAGCCGCACCCGGTTCATCACCCTGTCGCCAATCTTGAACCGAGTGATGCCGGTGCCTATCGCGGCGACCTCGCCCGCCGCCTCGTTACCGGGGATGAACGGCGGCTCGGGCCGGAACTGGTACTTGCCGGCGAGCATCAGCACGTCGACGTATTGCACGCCGCGCGCGGCGATCCTGACCTGCACCTCGCCGGGCCCCGGCGGCGGCGGATCGGGCACCTCGCGCAGCGCCAGCACCTCGGGGCCGCCGAACGCTTCGCAGACAACCGCCTTCATTTGCTATCTCCAATCGTCGAGCACGTAGGCCCCTGGCCGGTTAAAGCCGGGCCGGTTGTCGCGCAGCAGGGCGACGCCTTGGAAATCGCTGCGGAAGCCGCTCGCCGCCATCTGCCGGTAGGCCTCTTCGCGCGCGAGATTGACCCCGGCCAGCACCGACTTCATCCCGGCCGCGGCAGCGAGCGCGCCGGCCGCGTCGAGCAGGGCGGCGAACCGCTCGTCCGCGCCCGCGCCGGAGCGCACCGCGCCGAACTTTATGTAGAGGCAATCGGCGCCCGCCTCGCTCGCCGGTCCCCAATGACATACCGCAAGCCCGCCAAGGCGGCTCGCGCCATCCCACAGCAGTAGGGTGTCGCCGAGCCCCTTTGCGGCGACGGTGCGGATCTCGGCGCGCAGGTCGAGCCCTTCATGGATCGCATCGGTCAGCGCGAAGGCGGCGTCCTCGGCCGCGCGCCGCCCCTCCGGCGCGAGCGACGCATAGCGCGAATACTCCGGCAGCGCCCCGGCCCGCGCCGGCCGCGCCATCAGCGCGGTGAGGAAGCGCGGGTAGAACCCGAACTTGCCGTAGAGATGGATGTGCTTGGAGCTCTGGGCGAAGGTGAACAGCCCAGAAAGACTGGTTTCCCAGCGATCGAACGCGTCACACACCGCGCCCACCAGCGGCTGGGCGCAGCCGCCGTTCCAGCGGTCGGGCCGGATCGACAGCGGCCCAAAAAAGCCGAAACTGCCCCAGCGCGTCGCGAAGTTGGTGCCGACCAGCGCGCCGTCTTCCTCGGCGGCGAAGGCCTCGACATGCTCGGCTCCGAAACGGCCATAGACATAGTCGCGGTCGGCAAAGCATTTCTCCGGCTCCGGCAGACCGAGAAACGTGCCGAAGGCACTGCGGACGATACGCTGCGCCTCCGGCAGATCGCGCTCGGCGAGCGGTCGAACGATTGGCATGGCTGCCTCCCCGGTTCGCCGGATGCTATCGCCCGCGTCCCGCGCTGTGCAATGATGGGCAAATTCGGAATTATGTAACAAACTCAGGTTCAGCCCGCGCGCCGCCTTACTCGCAATACATTTGGAACAGATTCGTATCGGGATTCAGGTGGCTCTCGCACTTGGTCACCCTACCCGTGACGGCGTTGAGGCGGTAGATGAACGGGAAGGAAGGGTGTTCCTGATTTGGCACGATTGTAATCCGATATGGCGCAATCACCCTCGCCCCCAAAATGGCGACGGCAAGGATGAGTGTTCCGATCAGAAGCGTGCGAGAAGGCATCGTCAGGGTGTGGTCGTCGATCATTCCTCGGCCGAAGCACCGTCAACAAGCCGACGCGCCACATCCTCTGCGGTTTCCGGCTCCGGTGCAGCGAGGATTTCCTTATCAAGCTCCAGCTTACGGATCAGCAGATCGATCTCCTTGACGCCGATCTGACCGCTCACGATGAGCCGAAAATTGGCTTCTCTAGACAACATGCCGGTCGTCAATTCGCGCTCGCCTTCAATGACATCCTACAGCGAATTCTCTTTGAACAAATCGGCACCAGAGGCAGTTCCGGGAGAACACGCGCGAACCTGAGTTTGCTACATAATTCCGGGCAAATTGCCGCTGAACTTTACGTCAACTTGACAGGGTTCGTTGCGGCGAACCATCTTCACGCCGCGTCAACGGTAAAAACGCATCGGCGGTAATTAAGGGGAGGATCGAATGCGATTGCGTCTCCAGCTGGGCCTGCTTGTCGCCGCGGCGGCAAGCCTGCCGTTCGCCGCGATGGCCGAGGACACGATCAAGATCGGCTTTCCGATCCCATTATCCGGTCCGACCGCGGTCTATGGAACGCCGATCCTCAAGGGCGCGGAGATGGCGGTCGCCGAGATCAACGCCAAGGGCGGCGTGCTCGGCCGCAAGCTCGAGCTCCTGACGCGCGACAGCAAGGCCAACGCCGACGAGGCGGTGCGCCTCTCGCGCGAGCTGATCATCAAGGACAATGTCGACTTCCTCGCCGGTACGCTGACCTCGGCCGAGGCGCCGGCGGTGTCGACCGTCGCCAAGGAGAACAAGATCGTCTTCCTCGCGCCGTCGTCGAAAAGCACGATCCTCACCGATGCACAGCATATCCACCCCTACATCTTCCGCGTCGCCTCGAACACCGATGTCGAGGGGCTGGCGGGCGCGACGGAGATGGCGCAGTTCAAGGACGTGAAAACCGTCGTCACGATCGCGCCCGACTACGCCTATGGTCGCGACTCGATCGCCGCCTTCATCAAGGCGCTGAAGACACTCCGCCCCGACATCCAGGTCGTCGATTCGCAATGGCCGAAACTGGGCGAGCCGGATTTTACTCCGTTCATCAACGCGATGAGCAGCAAGACGCCGGATGCGGTCTATTGCTCGCTGTTCGCTGGGGATTTCGTCACCTTTGTCAAGCAGGCGACGCCGCTTGGCCTGTTCAAGGCGATCAACAACCGGCTGATCGACGGCGGCGAGGTCGGCACCCCCGACGAAGCGCAGGCGCTGGGGGCGGACTATCCCTATGGCATCATCGCCAACTCCTACGATCCGGTCATCTGGAGCGGCGGCAACGAGCCGCCCGAACATCAGAAGTTCATCGCCGACCTGAAGGCCTTCACCAAGGCGCAGTACGCCTCGGGCTGGTCGATCATGGGCTACGAGATGATCTATGCGCTGGCCGAAGGGGTCAAAAAGGCCGGCAATACCAAGTCGGATGACGTCTCGAAGGCGCTCGCCGGCATGAGCTTCGATACGCCGGTCGGCAAGCGGAGCTTCAGCGCGCAGTCGCATGAGACCTTCGCTCCCGAATATTGGGGCGTCATGGCCAAGGATGCGAACTATCCGTTCGCGATCATCAAGAATCCGCAACCGTTGCCCACGTCCTTCCCGACGAACTGACCCCTCCAACAGCGACATAAAGCGTCGCCCGCGGCCAGGTTTGGCCGCGGGCGACGCGAGTAAACGAGTACTTTGGGAGATCGATGAGCGGTGGCGCCCTCGTTTTTGTTCGGTCAATTCATGGGCGGCCTGACCACCGCGATGTTCCTGTTCCTGATCGCCTCGGGTCTGTCGCTGGTGTTCGGGATCATGCGCGTGATCAACTTCGCGCATGGCTCTTTCTATATGATCGGCGCCTATCTCGCCTGGCAGATCGTCCATTGGGTGCATCCGGGCGGGGTTGGCTTTTGGGTGGCCGCGATCGGTGCCGCGTCGGGTGTCGCCTTGATGGGGGCGGTCATCGAGCGGCTGTTCTTTCGTTCGCTCTACGGCCGTGAAGAGCTTTATCAGCTCCTGTTCACCTATGCGCTGGTGCTGATCCTCGGCGACGCCGCCAAGTTTTTGTGGGGTACCCAGCAGCTCTCGGTGTCGACGCCGGCGGTGCTCGCCGGCAGCGTGCAGATCTTCGGCAGCACCCAGCCGCTCTACAATCTGTTTATCATGGCGATCGGCCCGGCGATTGCATTTGGCGGCTGGCTGGTACTGAACCGCAGTGGCGTCGGGCGGATGGTGCGGGCGGCGCAGATGGACCGCGAGATGCTCGATTCACTGGGCGCTAATGTCGGCACGATCTACACCGGCATGTTCGTGTTCAGCTCGTTCCTCGCCGGGCTTTCCGGCGCGCTGGTGACACCGATCCAGAGCATCGTGCCTGGAATGGACGTCCTGATCATCGTCCAGGCCTTCATCGTCGTCGTGATCGGCGGCATGGGCTCGTTCTGGGGCACGTTCTGGGGCTCGGTCATCTATGGCGAGGTGCTGTCCTTCGGCATTCTCATCTTCCCCGGCTTCTCGCTGTTTTCGGTCTTCGCGTTGATGGCGGTGATCCTGATCGTGCGCCCGTGGGGCCTGTTCGGCAGGCCGCTGTGACGGAGACCGTCATCCCGGAAAACGTCCGGGTCATCGGGAGCGGCCACAGCCTGGCGAGCCGCATCCCGTGGACCCTGATCGTCTTGATCTTCGCGTGTACGGTGCCGTGGATCGGCTCGCGCTACAACACCTTCCTCGCCGAGCAGATCGCGATCGACGCGCTGTTTGCGGTTAGCCTCAACCTGCTGCTCGGCACCACCGGCCTCGTCTCGTTCGGGCATGTCGCCTATTTCGGCGTCGGCGCCTATGTCTGCGGCATCCTGATGAAGACCTACGAGCTGCCGTTCGCCGTCGCCTTTCCCGCGGCGGGGCTGGGGACAGCGCTGTTCGCGCTGGTCTCCGGGTTTTTCTGCGTGCGCCTCATCAAACTCTATTTCGCGATGCTGACGCTGGCGTTTTCGCAGATCGTCTGGGCCATCGCCTATAAATGGAACGACGTTACCGGCGGCGATCAGGGCCTGCCGGAGATCCCGTTCCCCAATCTCGATTGGATGTCGTCGATCCCGGGGCTCGGCAGCCTGCGCATCAACGACCAGTTCTACCTGCTCTCGATCTTCCTGATCGCGGTGTCGCTGGCGGTGCTACACCGCATCGTGCGCTCGCCGTTCGGGCGCGTGCTGACGACGATCCGCGACAACCCGGAGCGCGCCGCCTTTATCGGGGTCAACGTGCGCGCCTACCAGCTCGCCGCGTTTGTCGTCGCCGGCACCTTTGCCGGGTTCGCCGGGGCGCTCTACGGCATCTTCAGCCGCGGCGTCTTCGCCGACTATGTGTTCTGGTCGAAATCGGCCGAGGTGATGATCATGACGATCCTCGGCGGTATGGATTACTTCTGGGGACCGCCGGTCGGCGCGCTGGCGATCGTCTGGCTTAACCAGGAGGTCACCGACTACACCGAATACTGGCCGTTCGTGCTGGGGGTGATCCTCGTCGGACTGCTGTTCGCGTTTCCCGGCGGTATCGTCGGCGCGCTAGGCGATGCTTTGACGATGCCGCCACGGTATCGCGCGTTCTTGTTCGCATTCCAAGGCCGCGTCTCGCGCCGGCAATATTGGCGCAAATGGTGGGTGCCCTCCGGTGTCGTCACCCTGGTCGTCAGTGTGGTCGCCGCCTCGACGGGGTGGTTCGGCCTTGGACTGGCTTTGGCTTACTCGGTCCTGCTGCTATGGGCGGGTACGGTGGTTCTGGTCAAGCGACTGCACGATAGTAGCCAGTCAGGCTGGCTGGTTCTCGCGGTCTACGCTCCAGCACTGCTGATTCAATACGCATTGGGGCAACACAATGTCGGTTTCGTACTGTGGCTGACACTGCTAGTCATGCAAATCGCGCCCTTCATCGTCGTCGGATGCTTACCTAGCACGAGCGGGGACAACCGCTTCGGTCCGGCGTCGTTGTCGTCTGCCACGATGACGGCCTGAGGCCAGATGCTTGAGATCTCGGGCATCAGCAAGTCGTTCGCCGGGTTTCGCGCGGTCTCCGATGTCAGCTTCGCGGTCGATACCCGGCAGATCATGGCGATCATCGGGCCGAACGGCGCCGGCAAGTCGACGCTCTTCAACCTGATCACCGGGCATCTGCAACCGGATACCGGCACTGTGCGACTCGACGGCCGCGACATTACCGGCGCGGCGCCGTACCGGATTTGCGGCATGGGGATCGGCCGCTCATTCCAGCGCACCAATATCTTCGCGCGGCTGACCGTGTTCGAGAACCTGCAGGCCGCCTATCTTGTGCATAACGGCCGAGGCCTCAATTTCTGGTCGCGCGCCGACGGCTTCTACCGCGAGGAGACGACCGCGTTGCTGCACTCGATCGGGCTCGAAGGCCAGGAGAAGACCGTCGCCGGCACGCTGAGCTACGGCAACCAGAAGCAGCTCGAGCTCGGCCTCGCGCTGGCGAGCGACCCGGCGATGCTGCTGCTCGACGAGCCGACCGCCGGCATGTCGGCGGGCGAGACCCACGACACGATCCGGCTGATCGAGAAGATCGCCAGCGAGCGCGCGCTGACCCTGCTCTTTACCGAGCACGACATGGACGTCGTGTTCTCGATCGCGCAGAAGATCGCGGTGCTGCACCAGGGGCGGCTGATCGCCGACGGGCGCCCCGAGGAGGTGCGCGCCGACCCCGAGGTGCGCCGGGTCTATCTGGGCGAGCATTGATGGCGCCGCTTCTCACCGTCGACAACATCCACACCGCCTATGGGCTCAGCCGCGTGCTGTTCGGTATCTCGCTCGAGATCGGCGCCGGCGAATGTGTCTGCCTGTTGGGGCGCAACGGCGTCGGCAAGACGACGACAATGCGTTCGGTGATGGGGCTGACGCCGCCGGCGAGCGGCCGCGTCCTGTGGAAGGGCAATGACATCACCGGCTGGCCGCCGCACAAGGTGGCGCGCGCCGGGATCGGGTTCGTGCCCGAAGACCGCCGAATCTTCGCCGAGCTCAGCGTGTGGGGGAACCTCGACGTCGCCGCCCGCGCCGGAGGGCGGGGTGGGCACTGGACGACCGAGACGGTCTATGAGCTGTTTCCGGTGTTGCGCGACCTGAGAAATCGCCAGGGCGGATTCCTTTCGGGGGGCGAGCAGCAGATGCTCACCATCGCCCGCACGCTTATGGGCAACCCCGAGTTGCTGCTGCTCGACGAGCCGTCGGAGGGGCTGGCCCCGCTGGTGGTCGAGGCGTTGCGTCTCAAGGTCGACGAGTTGCGGGCGGGCGGGCTGACGATCCTCCTCGCCGAGCAGGGGGTCGAGTTCTCGCTCTCGCTCGCCGACCGCGTTTATGTTCTGGAAAAGGGCGCCGTCCGCCATGCCGGCCCGGCTGCGGAGTTGCGCGAGGACAAGGAACTGCGCGAGCGCCTGATGGCCTTGTAAGGGCGCAGTCGCAAAACCGCCGATGCTTTCGGCCCAAAAAAGCGGCGAATAAAGCATCAACAACTGTTGAACGGAATGTCCGCGACAATGGATATCTGGTTGATCTAGGATATTGAAAATTCGGTACGAGGCTCCGGCAAGAGGGTCTTTAGGGGAGGCTTGGTTGGCGGTGTCTTGCCGCCGCCATGAAAGCAGTGGCCGAGCCGCGGCTGTGGAATTCTCCCCGTCATGCAATCGCAACGGTACGTTCGAATAGGGGAGATTCACGGCAATGAGCGTAGCAGAAACAGCAACACGGGTTGCCTGGTACAAGGAACCCACCAAGGATCAATGGCTGGCCTGGTGGGCCGCCTGGCTCGGCTGGACCCTCGATGCCTTCGATTTCACCATGTTCCTGTTGATCATGGTGCCGATTTCCAAGGAATTTAACGTCCCGCTGACCGATGTCGCCTTCGTGCTGACCGTAACCCTATGGTTGCGGCTGGTCGGCGCCGTGGCCTCGGGCTGGCTGGCGGATCGGGTCGGCCGCAAAATCCCGCTGATGATCTCGATCATCTGGTATTCGGCGGCGAATTTTGCCGCCGGGTTCTCGCCGAGCTTCTTGTTCCTGTTCGTCTGCCGGGCACTGTTGGGCATCGGTATGGGCGCGGAATGGCCGGCCGGCGCGGCGCTGGCGATGGAAACCTGGCCGACGCGTTCGCGCGGCTTCATGGGCGGCGTGCTGCAGGGTTCCTGGGGCATCGGCTTCATGATCTCGAGCGGCATCTACGGGCTGTTCTACAATCAGATCGGCTGGCGTGGGATGCTTTGGGTCGGCGTGTTGCCGGCGCTGTCGGTGTTCTACGTCCGCAAATTCGTCAAGGAGCCGCCGATCTGGGTCGAGAACAAGCGCCGCCAGCGGGCCGAGAACCGCGAGGTCAAGGCGCCGCTGTTGGCGATCTTCAAGCCCATCGTGCTCGGCAACACGCTGACCGCGTGCTGGTGGATGGCAAGCGGTTTCGTCGCCTATTACTCGATCAACGCGTTGTTCGCGACGCATCTGCAAAAGGATCTGGGCTTCAGCCCGGCGCTGGTTGCGACGCCGATCTTCTTCGGAAATCTCGGCGTGTTCGTCGCAAGCTGCGGCTGGGGCTACGTCGCCGACCGCTGGGGACGGCGCTGGGCGATGATCATCCCGGCGCTGATCGCGGTACCGCTGACCCCGATCTATCTGTTCAATCCCAACATATTGTGGGTCGTCTTCGGCTTCCTGCTGCAAGGCATGTGCGCCGGCGGCGGCATGCAGGGGCAGATGGCGCCCTACCTAAACGAGCGCTTCCCGACCGAGGTGCGGGCGACCGCGACCGCGTTCTGCTATCACCAGGGCGCGATTTGGGGCGGGTTCGTGCCGCTGGTGCTGACCTATTTCGCGACGCACTACGATCTGGGCTTTGCCGTCCCAATGCTGATCGCAACCACAGTGGCGACGCTCAGCTTCGCCGCGTCGCTGGTGTTCGCGCCGGAGACCAAGGGCAAGGTGCTGGTCGCCGACCTGGTCATCGCCTGAACCGGAAGGCGGTGCGGGTCAGAGGACGATCCGCACCGCCTCGCCGGCGGGTTCAAGCTTTGTGTTGAGGCGGGCGCTGGCCACAGCAATGCGCGCCAGCGTCTCCGTTTCGGCGGATGGCGGGCAGATCACCGTCTCGTTGGCCTCGTTGTGGCGGACGAAGCGAAAGCTCGCCGCTGCGATGCGGCCGGTCTCTGCCTCGACGCGCGCCATCATCCCGATCCAGTCGCCGTGGCGGCGGCCGCCATGGCCCGTGTGGAACGAGAAGCTGCCGAGCCCGTAGAAGATCGGCTTGCTCTTGTAGAGCTCCACCGGCAGAGAGTAATGAGGGCCGTGGCCGATGACGATATCGGCGCCGGCGTCGATCGCGGCATGGGCGATTTCGACCATGTAGTCGAGCACGTCTTCGCCGAGCCCCCAATGGCACGAAGCGACGACGATATCGGCCCGCTTGCGCAGCGCCGCGATGTCGTCGGCGAAACCCGCGAGATAGGCGCGATCGGGCCAGGTGACGACGATCGGCGGGATGCCGGGACGGTTCATCGGCGGGATTTCCGGACGCGTCTTGTGCGCCGGCACCTGATAGGCGGTGTGGGCGCGCAACGCGGCGATGCCGGCGCTTGCGTCGCCGGCCTCGTGGTTGGTCGGCCAATAGACCGAGCTGCGCTGCAAAAAGCCGAAGCGGAGGCCGCCGCGCTCGACGATCGCCGGCGCGCGGGCGGCCGCGAGATTGGGGCCGGCGCCGGTATGGGCGAGGCCGAGCCGGTCGAGCCGCTCGATCGAGCCGAGGATCGCGGCCGCACCGTAATTGACGTTGTTGGCGAGACCCGCCGCGGCGAAGCCCGCGAGCCGCAAAGCCTCCCCGCCGACCGCCGGATCGGCGAAGAACCCCTCCTGCTCGACGCTGTGCCCGTCCGGCGGGTGGTAGAGTAGACATTCGAGATTGCCGAACAGGCAGTCGGCGCTCGCGAACGCGTCGCCGACCCGGGCGAACGGCACCGCCGGATCGTCGAGGTTCATCAGATTGACGTCGCCGACGAGGACCAGGGAGGTCATCGCGGCTCCCCTAGCGGCGGTCGTGCGGCGCTATGCCTCGGCCTCCTCGGCAGCGGCTTCCGCCGCCTGAGCGGCGGCATACTCGGCCTGCACGTCGGCCAGCGAGCGCTTGCCGCGGGTCGCCTTGATGATCGCCTGGTCGAGTTCTTCCAGCGTGCACAGTTCGAGCCCGACTGGGTGGCGCGCCTTGATGTTGGCGCTGTTCCAGTGGGTGCGGTCGCGCACCGCGTTGATCGTCGGCTTGGTGGTGCCCACCAGCTTGGAGATTTGCGCGTCCGACAGTTCGGGGTGACTGCGCAGCAAGTAGAAGATCGCGTCGGGCTTGTCCTGGCGCTTGGCAATCGGCGTGTAGCGCGGCCCCTTGTGGCGGTGGAACTGCGGCGGGATGGCGTTTTCGAGCAGGGTCAGCCGCGCCTCGGGGTCGGCGGCGCAGCGCGCCAGCTCGTCGGCCGTGGTCTGGCCGTTGGCGACGGGATCGAGCCCCATCATCTGGTTGGCGACCTCGCCGTCGGCGATGGCCTGCACTTCGAGCGGATGCAGGCCGCAGAACTCGGCGATCTGCTCGAAAGTCAGCGAGGTGTTTTCGACCAGCCAAACGGCGGTCGCTTTCGGCATCAATGGTGCGCGCATCGTCAATCCTTGGTCAAATTCCCGATGGGCGCGGTAGGTCGCGCCATTTGATACCGATATAATGGGCCGGGCCTGCCGAGGAAAGCGGCATCGGGGGCGGCGGAGGAAAGAACATGGACGACGAGGACCTGCTGCCCGGCAAGAAACCCGCGCCGCCGAAGGATTTGTCGCTGCTCGGGATCGCCGAGCTCGAGGATTACATCGCCGGACTCGAAAGCGAGATCGCCCGCGCCAAGGCCGAGATCGCCGAGAAGCAAAAGCATCGCGGCGGCGCCGAGGCGCTGTTCAAGCGGTGATCGCGGTGCGGACAAACGCGGGGAGCCCCCTTAAGACCTGCGCCGCCGCCATCGCTATGGTGACGATGGCTCTCGTCGGCTCGACGCTCTTCGCATCGCCGGCTCCTGCCGAAGCGACACAGGCCGTGGGTGTCGGTCCGCAATACAGTTCCACCCATGTCTATGTCTCGCCGGAGGATTTCGACCGGTTCGTCGCGAGCTTCATCGCGACGTTCGGCGGCAGCACCTCACAGCGAGCGATGTCCACCGTTACGCCGATGCCGAGCAAGACGATTTTCCAGGCCGTGTCGACGCCGGTCGGCCTGCTCTCGGTGTTCGGTTTCACGACGCCGATCCCCTATCCCTTCGGCATCGAGCGGACCGGCCACCTCGTCACCGACATGGACCAGGCGGTCGCAGCGGCGAGGGCGAGCGGCGCGGACATCGTGGTGGCGCCGTTCAACGATCCGATCGGCCGCGACGCGATCATCGAATGGCCGGGCGGCGTCCACATGCAGCTCTACTGGCACACCACCGCGCCGTCCTACGGCAAGCTGCAGAGCATTCCCGACAACCGCGTCTACCTGTCGACCGACAAGGCCGATGAATTCATCCGGGATTTCGTCGCCTTCGCGCACGGCACGATCGCCGGCGACGCCGCCCAGGCGCCCGGCATGGAAATCGGCCGCCCGGGCGATGCCTATCGCCGCATCCGCGTCGACTCGCTCTTCGGCCGGACGACCGTGCTGGTCACCGACGGCCATCTGCCCTACCCCTACGGGCGCGAACTGACCGGCTACGAGGTCGCCGATCTCTCCGGGGCCCTGGACAAGGCGAAAGCAGCCGGTGCGACGGTGCTTGTCGCACCCTACAATTCCGACCACCGCAGGGCGGCGATCGTGCAGTTTCCCGGCGGCTACATCGCCGAGATTCATTCGCCCGGCGGCGACTGACCCGCGGCCGGTTCCAGACTACCGATCGGCGATCGGCGGCAGCCCTTCTTCCTTGCGCACTTCGTTGATGATCTGCAGCACCCGCTCGCGGTAGGGGCGGAACTGGATGCCGAATTCCGACACCAGCCGCGTGTTGTCGATCAGGTAGTTGCCCGACTGCTCCTTGCCGCCGGTCTCCTTGTCGAAGGTAATCTGTGCATCGGGCAGGAACTCGCGCACGAGAGCAGCGATCTCGCCCATGCTGATCGTTTGGCCCCCGGTGTTGTAGACAGCGTGGTCGGGTTTGTCCTTCATCACCACCCGGGCGAAGATCTCGGCGATTTCGTCGACATGCACCGGCGAGCGCATCGCATCCCTATAGGGAAAGTCGACCGGTTGCCCACGGGCCGGCCGGGTAATGCAGAACACGTGATCGACCGAGCCGAAGATCTTGTCCGGGCCGGTGACGTTGGCGGGACGGATCGTGGTGATCTCCATCCCGTGCTTCTCGCGGTAATCCTGTGCCTGCCACTCGTTGAAGATCTTGTGCATTGCGTATTGCACGTGGCCGTGGCGGAAGTCGGTCTCGTCGACGATGCGCTCGCCGTAATGCTTCTGCTCGCCGCTGACCGCCAGCGAGCTGGCGTAGACGACCCGGTTGCAGCCGGCGAGCCGCGCCGCCTCGAAGCAATTGTCCATGCCGAGGACGTTGAGCTTGAAGGCGACGCGCGGCGGCAGGTCGCTGCCGATGTAGTAGGCGAGGTTGACCACCCGGTCGGGCTTGGCCTCGACGATCCGCGCCATGATGTCATCGAATTGGCTGATGTCGCCGCGCACCACTCGCACCTGCTTGCCGAGGGCCGAGTAGTCGGCGGTCTGCGGGGCGATGTCCATGCACACGATTTCCTCGCCGCGCGCCGCGAGGAGCTGCACCAGGCGCCGCCCGATAAAGCCTGTGCCGCCGGCGATGAAGGTGGTCATGGGGGCTTCCTCCTGGGGGTTTGGGGAAGGTTAGACCGCCGGCACGGACGCGGCAATGACGGCGCGATTAATCGTCGGTCCGGCCGCACCAGCCGGGCAGGAAATCCGCGTCCTTGCTCCGGGCCAGTTCGAGCGCGTCGTCGAGCGCCCGTTCGTAGTGTCTTTCGACCTCCTTGCGGCCGATGCGCCGGCGCAGGAAATCCGCCCAGATGAACTCGCTGAACGGGGTCGTGTCCTTGGCGTAGCCGCCGATGCGGCGCAAGTGGCCGGCCAGCGAGCGATACGGATCGTCGACCAGATCGTCGATCGAGTCCGGGATGTCGCGGTAGCGCTTGCGCCGCCCGTGCCGGTCGAAGGGGTGCATCAAACCGCGATTGTCGAGCACTACCCAAAATTCGTCCGCATCGATGCGGCTGAGGTCGAGCACGACCGTGGTCGCCACCTGCGTCACCCCCTCGTCGCGAAGCGCCAGAGCGAGATGGTGGTGGTCCGTGACATAGCGCCGCTGCTTCGGGCCGAGCACCACGGGGATCATGTGGCTTGCGAGGAACTTGCCCGCTTTCTTGCCGTGCTTTTGCCGCCACATCGCGCGCTTGTCGGCGACCTCGCGCATGCCGACGGTGATCTGGGTCGGGTGCAGCTCCCCGATCGGAGTCGCCGTGAAAATGGGGTCGCGGATCATTAGGCTCTCCGGGATTGCCGGTCTCGAAGCGCCCAGCGTTTCCTATTCGCCAACCCCGCGCAATCTCCTTGCCCGAACGCCGTGGACACCCGATTTCATGTCTTGCCGGCCACCGCGCTCTTCGGATTGAGGCTCTGGATGTGGCCGCTCTCGGTGCCGGCGGTCGGGTCGATGACGGCGTTGATCAGCGCCGGCTTGCCCGACGCGAGCGCCTCGGTCAGCGCCTTGGTGAGGCTCGGCGTGTCGGTGCAGTGGTAGCCGGCGCCGCCGAACGCCTCGATGATCTTCTCGTAGCGCGCGCCCCGCAGGAGCCCGGTCGGCGTGTAGGCGCTGCCGGGCGCGTCGCCGCGGTAGACGCCGTTATTGTTGAAGACGATCGTCGTCACCGGCAGCTCGTAGCGACAGATCGTCTCGATCTCCATCCCGCTGAAGCCGAAGGCGCTGTCGCCCTCGATGGCGACCACCGGCTTGCCGGTCACCGCGGCGGCGCCGACGGCATAGCCCATACCGATGCCCATGACGCCCCAGGTGCCGCTGTCGAGGCGGTGGCGGGGCTTGTCCATGTCGATGATGTTGCGGCCGAAGTCGAGCGTGTTGGCGCCTTCGTTGACGATGTAGACATCCGGCTGGGTGGCGAGGGCGTTGCGCACCGCGCGCAGCGCGCTGGAGAAGTTCATCGGCGTGGGATCGGCGTTGAGGCGGGCCGCCATGCGCTCGACATTCTGCTGCTTGCGCTTGCCGATCTCGTCGACCCATTCCGCCTGGCGTTTGATCTGTCCCGGCTTGAGCGCGGCGTTGAACGCCGCGAACACCGACTTGATGTCGCCGACGACCGGCGCGGCGATCGCCCGGTTGCTGTCGATCTCGGTCGCCGCAATGTCGATCTGAACGAATTTGGTGTCCGCGTTCCACAGCGGCGCCCGGCCGTGCGACAGTAGCCAGTTGAGGCGCGCCCCGGCCAGCATCACCACATCGGCGTTACCGATCGCATAGGAGCGGGCGGCGGCGGCCGATTGCGGATGGTCGTCGGGCAGAAGGCCCTTGGCCATCGACATCGGCAGGAACGGGATGCCGGCGGTCTCGATAAACGAGCGGATTTCCTTGTCGGCCCGCGCATACGCCGCGCCCTTGCCGAGGATCACCAGGGGGCGCTGGGCGTTCGCCAGCAGCTCGATGGCGCGCGCGATCGATTCCGGCGCCGGTGGCGAGGCGGGCGCCGGGTCGACGACCTTGACCAGCGACTTCTTCGCCGTCGCCACGTCGAGGGCGGCGCCCAGTACCTCGGCCGTCAGGTCGAGATAGACGCCGCCGGGGCGGCCCGAGGAGGCGGCGCGGATCGCCCGCGCGATGCCGATGCCGATGTCCTGTGGGCGGTTGACGCGGTAGGCCGCCTTGCAATGCGGCCGGGCGACGGCGAGCTGGTCCATCTCCTCGTAATCGCCTTGCTCGAGATCGACGATCGAACGGTCGGAGGAGCCGCTGATGAGGATCATCGGGAAGCAATTGGTCGTGGCGTTCGCCAACCCGACCATGCCGTTGAGAAAGCCGGGGGCGGAGACGGTCATGCAGATGCCCGGCTTCTGGGTCAGATACCCGGCGATCGCCGCCGCATTCGCCGCCGACTGCTCGTGGCGAAAGCCGAGATAGCGGATGCCTTCGTTCTGGGCCAGGCGCAAGAGGTCGGTGATCGGAATGCCCGCCACCCCAAAGATCGTGTCGACCCCGTTCAGCTTGAGGGCATCCACCACCAGGTGAAAGCCGTCGGTCATCTCGCCCGAAATTTCCGCTTCGCTCATGTCGTCCACCGCTCTCCAAATCGTAAGGCGGAAAAGCGCAGCGCCTTCCGCCGACGGTCTGCGCCAGCTTGGTGGAATGCGCTGCGCTTTTCCACCCTACATTCTGGCTGACCGTCAACGAAGCCGTCGTTGCAATCGCGCCAAGCGCCGGAGCATCCGCAGCCGGGAACGCACCCGCCGGGCGATGCGGGCCCCCTCGGCGGGCGCGATCTCGCCACGCGAAACGGCTGCCCAAGCAGTACGCAGCGTCTGTTGAACATCGTCCATTGTCCGCAGCGACGAGAGGTCGATCCCGAGACGCTCCGCCGGATCGATGGAAGCGAGGCGCGGCGGCAGGATTTGCACGGCGAGGGCTCGCAACAAATGGGGCTTGCGGTCGAGGAAATCCGACAAGGCCTGCGCGCTCAGCTTCCGGGCGACAAGATCGGGCACCCGCCGCTTGGGATTGGGAATGCCGCGCGGCCGGCCGCGCGGGTTGCCGGAGCTTCCCCTGGCGAACCGCCCTCGCGCGGCGCGCGCGCGAGACGGAAAAGGATCAGGACCAAGTGACTGATATCCTTCGATTCCGGGTTTGGAAAACAGGGGGTAACAGGGCGGATCAGGCGGATCGGCGAGAATTGCTGTCATCGATGGGAGCCCGGCGAGAAACGGGCCTAGATGGATTTAGGTTCATGATATGTTCGGTTTAAGGCTGGCTCGAACGGGTTTTCGTTTCACGGCCGGCCGGTGTCTTCAATGCGCCGGAAGTGGCCGTTCGTGTGCCGACGATCAGTCGGCTCAAATCGACCATATGAGCCATTCGAGGCCACGCCGGCGGAGGGTCGTTTGGCCTAGGAAGCCGATATTTGCACCCGACTTCCGCCCGCGTTAAGCGGCTATTCGTCCACCAGCGAGTAGCCGTGCCAAAATCTTGGATACTGCCGGCGCTCGGGTCGAACGAAAATCGGACAACGCTTCCCGTTAATCAAGCAGCGGTTTTACCTCGCGGGCGAAGAACTCGATCGCCTCCTGCGCTTCCATCGAGGCGCTGTGCTGGGTAGGGTCCAGAACGAGGTATCGCAGGCCCGCATCCCGATAGGTTCGGATTTTTTCGGCAATCAGCTCGGCCCGGCCGGTTAGTTCGGATTCATGCGGCTCACCCAGCGGAGCGGTGGATGACTTCGGATGGCTGACGCCCGTTGCGGTCGAGCAGCTCATGCAGCATGGCGACGCCGACGCGCAGTTCGTTCACGCCGATCCGGACCGCGTGCCAACCATCCCCCAATTCGGCGGCGCGACGGATCGAGCGTCGCCCGTTGCCACCGACCCAAATCGGCGGCCCACCCGCGCGGACCGGCTTTGGCAAGAACCGGACCGGTGGGAAGCGATATAATTCGCCTGTGAAGGAGACTTCCGCGCCCGGCGCCCAGGCCGCGCGGAAGATGCGAATTGCGTCATCCGTAGCCGCGCCGCGCCTGTCGAACGTATCCATGCCCAGAACCTCAAACTGTTCGCGCATGAAGCCCGCGCCGACTCCGAGGATCGTCCTGCCACCGGACAGTGCGTCGAGTGTCGCCCATTGTTTGGCCACGACCAGTGGCTGGCGATAAGGCAGTACCAAAACGCTCGTACCTAACTTCACGCGAGTGGTGCGCCCCGCGAGGTAGCCGAGGACGCTCAGAGCCTCGAAGAAATTCTGGTTTGCTTCGATGTCGTATGTGCCTGTCGTGCCGTAGGTGAAGGAGGCGGAGAGCTCGCTCGGGATAACAACCTGATCAGAGACCCACAGCGAATCGAACCCCAACGCTTCCGCTCCCGTCCCAAGCGACACGATCGATTCGGCGGTAGCCCATGGACGGGCGTTCACGACGTGCACTCCGATATTCATCGATATGTCTTCCCCCCGTGGAGCAGAAGTCATGTGAGCGTCCCGCCATTGGCCGACTGTGGGACAATTTTACACGACCACGATGTGGGCAACCTGCCGATTATCCGCCGATGAGAAAGCAGACTTCACGAAAGTACGACGAACAAAAGGGGTTGCGCTCGCCACCGCAAGGTCGGCTTCGGGGCAACTCCAGGCATACGGCTATTGCCGCGGTTTAGACAGTTCAGCGCCGATCCCATCTTCGCCGTACCGCGATCAAGCCGCTTAGGTCGAGCTCAGCCGCCTTCGGTTCCCGGCTGGCGGAAATCCGGTCCTGGCCCGAGCCATTCGAGCGATGCACCGTGCGGGTCGGTCCAGGCAACCGGAGCGCCGTTCACCGAGAGCAGAAAACGGCCCGACGCTCGCTTCGCGCCGACGCGGCTTGCCGCTTCGGGGAAAACATTCGGCGCCTCGTTGGATACCCAGTATTGGCAGAGCGACATGACTTGGTCCGCAAAGGCCTGCCGTTTGGCGGGCTCGGCCACGTAGGCCAGCACGGCCGTGTGAAAGATGACGAGCGTGGCACTCTTTGGGGCCTCCCGGCAGAGCTGCACGAGACGATCTCCGAGCAGATCGCCTCTCACCACGCGCGGCTTGCGCTCTGCCGCGATTTTCAGGGCGGCCCGTAAATGCGCAAGCCGATCCGTCTGCTCGGGCCATACAAGCGTCTCCAGCCAAGCCGCCTCGGCCGGGTCTGCGGCATCGAGGGGATTGAGGTCCAGTCCTGCCCTCCACACGATCTCCGGCATGGCAGTCGGCACGGGTGTTGTCTCGCTGACCCGGCAGGTGAATACAGGCGGTTCTGTCTCAGTGATCGCCGGACGGATCACCGTGCCTGCGTAATCGTAGCCGTAGAAGTCGGGCAAGAGACACAGTCCGGCGGATGCGCCGACCTCGATCAGGGCGAGAGGCTGCGGGAGCTGTGCCAAGATTGGTAGAAGGGTTGCGGATCGAGCTGGCTCGTTCGTCTGGGTCGAGTGCGTCAGCATGACGGAGCGCACAGGGCCGGGATTAACCAGGAGAGTCCCGCGGAAATGGTCCCAGTCCGGTGAGGTGCCGAACAGATGGCGCATGGCGGCGAGCAGGAGGTTCGGCTGTCGTTTCTCTTCCGGGAGGGTCATCAGGAAACCGAGAACGTCCTGATCTCCTGCAACGCCGCGTGCGAGCATCTCATAGGATGGCGATCGGCCGCGCGCCTCGGTCTCGGCGAAGCGGGTGTATCGGGATGAGAGCTCGGTGACCGTTCGCCCATCCATGCCAGTGATACCCCCGCCGATGCGCTGCGACGATCAGAACCGGGAGAACGGGGGCCGGTCAACCGCCCTGGCGTTGCGAGCGATGTACGGCGGTTCCCCACGCAACCACGCCACGAGCGAAGCGCTCCACCTCGGACTCGTCGTTGTAGTAGTGTGCGCTGGCGCAGACCGGTGCGTCGAGGCTGCGCCGGCAGATCGAATTGCCGATTTTTTATCCTCATTCCTGCACGGAAAGAGACCAACATGACCGCAGCAAAAGGTTTTGTCGTACCGCCGGGAGGCGGGAAGCGTCTCGATTCGCCGGCGCCCGGCCGCTTTTTCGACCTGAAGCTGCTTGGCCGGGAGACCGGCGAGAGCATCATGCTGTTCGAGGAGACCCTGCCGCCCGGCACCACCAGCCTCTACCACCTGCACCGCGACAGCGACGAGGTCGCCTGGGTGCTCGCCGGCGAGATCACCTTCAAGATCGGCGACGAGGTTAGCGTCGGCGGGCCCGGCGCCTGTGCGTTCATGCCGCGCGACATCCCGCATGCGTGGAAGAACACCGGCAGCGAGCCCGCCCGCGCGGTGTTCCTCTACACTCCGGCCGGCGCCGGCGGCTATATCGAGGAGCTCACCGAAGGCCGGCCGACAACCGACGCCGAACGCGCCGAACTTTGCGAGCGCTACCGCTGGGAAATCCTCGGCCCGAACCCGCTTTGAGGCAGAGGGGTTTGCGCGGCTCCCGCCTCGAAAAGCGGGTTGCCGCCCTCTGGTATACCAGATACCATAGGGTATGCCCGAAGTTCTGCCGCGCCTCAGCTCGACAATCGACATCCCGCGGCTGGATACGCAATCGACCTTCCGCGATCTCGCCTATGCCGCGCTGAAGCGGGCGATCACCGCGATCGACATCTACGACCGCCCGGATGAGGTGCGGCTCGACGAGCGGGCGCTCTCCGCCGATCTCGGGGTGAGCCGCACGCCGATCCGCGAGGCGATGACCCTGTTGGAGCAGGAAGGCTTTGTCCGCACCTTGCCGCGCCGCGGCATCTATGTCGTGCGCAAGACCAAGCGCGAGATCGTCGAGATCATTACGGTCATGGCGGCGCTCGAAAGCATGGCGGCGCGGCTGGTGGCCCTGAACGCACCGGATGACGACATCGGCGAATTGCGCCGGCTGATGGATGCGTTTCACGACGGCACCGACGGCGAGCGCTTGGAAGAATATTCCGACGCCAACATCGCCTTCCACCAGGCAATCATCCGGATGAGCGGCTGCGCGCTCTTGGCGGAGATGACCGAGAATTTGTTCATCCATATGCGGGCGATCCGCAAGGTGACGATCCACCAGGACAACCGCGCCTCGCGCTCGATCGTCGATCACATGGCGATCATCGAGGCGCTGGAGCGGCGCGACCCCGACGAGGCGGCGCGACTCGCGCGCGAGCACACGCTGGGGCTTGCCGCCCATGTCGAAAAGCACGGCGATTTTCTCGACACGGCGGAAGAACGCCAGCCCGGCGAAGGCCGGGGCCCATTCTTCCGCCGTTCGAGCGGCTGAAACATGGGTCCCGGCCTGCGCCGGGATGAAGATGAGGTGAGCGTTAGGAGACGGTTGATGAGCAAAGCACTCGATGGCGTCCGCATCCTCGACATGACCCATGTCCAGGCGGGGCCGACCGGGACGCAACTCCTGGCGTGGATGGGCGCCGACGTGATCAAGGTCGAATTGCCCGGCCGCGGCGACATCACCCGCGGCCAGTTGCAGGATGTGAAGGGGGCGGACAGCCTCTATTTCACCATGCTCAACTCGAACAAGCGCAGCATCACGATCAACATGAAGCAGCCCAAGGGCAAGGCGGTGATCGAGGCGCTGGTGCGGCGCAGCGACGTGATCGTCGAGAATTTCGGGCCGGGCGTGCTCGACCGAGCAAGCTTCACCTGGGAGCGCTTCCAGGAATTGAACCCGCGCATCATCTACGCCTCGGTCAAGGGGTTCGGCCCCGGCCCCTATGTCGACTGCAAGGCCTATGAGAATGTCGCCCAGTGCATGGGCGGGGCGGCCAGCACGACCGGCTGGGAGGACGGTCCGCCGACCGTCACCGGCGCGCAGATCGGCGACAGCGGCACCGGCGTCCACATGGTCGCCGGCATCCTCGCCGCGCTCTACCAGCGCGAGCGCACCGGCAAGGGTCAGCGGGTCGAGGTGGCGATGACCGACGCGGTGCTCAACCTCTGCCGGGTCAAGATGCGCGACCAGCAGCGAGTGCTGAAGGGGCCGATGCCGGAATACCCGAACAAGGAATTCGGCGATTTCGTGCCGCGCGCCGGCAACGCCTCGGGCGGCGGCCAGCCGGGCGCCGCGCTGCGCTGCGCCCCGGGCGGCGCCAACGACTATGTCTACGTCATCATCCAGCCGCCGTGCTGGGAGCCGCTGATGAAGCTCGCCGGGCGCGAGGAGCTGATCGCCGACCCTGCCTGGGGGACCCCGGCGGCGCGGCTGCCGAAGATCCCGGAATGCTTCGCGATCATCGAGCAATGGACGATGACCAAGACCAAGATGGAGGTCATGGCCGCGCTCAACGAGGTCGACGTCCCGTGCGGCCCGATCCTCTCGATGAAGGACATCTACGAGGACAAGTCGCTCTATGCCCGCGAAATGCTGGTCGAGCTCGACCACCCGACCCGCGGCCGCTATGTCCAGGTCGGCATGCCGATCAACCTCAGCGACTCGCCGGTCGAGCACGCGCGCGCACCGCTCTTGGGCGAGCACACCGACGAAGTGCTGAAATGGCTCGGCCACAGCGAGGCCGAGATCGCGGTGATGAAGCAGGAAGGGGCGGTGTAAGTCTCGTGTTTCACACTGCCGTCCGTTTACCTTTCCCTCTCCCGCATGCGGGAGAGGGTGGCTTCGGGCGCAGCCCGAAGACGGGTGAGGGTAACAAGGTGGCAACCACCCTCACCCTCCCACGCCTGCGGCGCGGGTCCCTCCCTCTCCCGCTCGCGAGAGAGGGGTTGTAAGCTGCGGCGATGGCTCAGGGGCAAAAACACGACCGCCGCATCCACCCCGGCTCGAGCCGGCGGCGGGGGCTCGACCATCCGAAGGGCCGCCAGGTCGATCCGGAGGCGCTGGCCGAGGTTCAGACGCTGCTCGGCGACCGGGAGCGCCGCCGCGACCTGCTGATCGAGTTTCTTCATCTGCTGCAGGACCGGTACGGCTGCCTGCATGCGCGGCACTTGGCGGCACTCGCCGAGGAAATGCGGCTCGCGCTGGTCGAGGTTTACGAGGTCGCTTCGTTCTACGCGCATTTCGACATCGTCATGGATGACGAGACGCCGCCGCCCGAGTTGACCGTGCGGGTCTGCGACAGCCTGACCTGCGAGCTTTTCGGCGCGCAGCCCTTGCTCGCCGAGCTGCAGCGGCGGCTCGGCGACACGGTGCGGGTGGTGCGGGCGCCGTGCATGGGCGGCTGCCACAACGCGCCGGTCTGCGCCATCGGCCATGCGCTGCACGAGCACGCTACGATCGACAGCGTTGCCGAGGCGGTGGCGCGAGCCAAACTCCATGGGCACACGCACCCCGAGATTCCGCCGTTCGTCGGGCTCGACGAATATCGCGAAGGCGGCGGCTACAAGCTGCTCGAAGCCTGCCTCGCCGGTACTCGCACCCGCGACAGCGTGATCGAGGCGATGGAGAAGTCGGAAATCCGCGGCATGGGCGGCGCCGGGTTCCCAACCGGACGCAAATGGCGGTTCGTCCTGGCCGAGCCTTCGCCGCGCCTGCTCGCGGTCAACGGCGACGAGGGCGAGCCCGGCACGTTCAAGGACCGCTATTTCCTTGAAACCGACCCGCACCGCTTCCTCGAAGGGATGCTGATCGCCGCCTGGGTCATCGAGGCGCCGGAGGTCTATGTCTACCTGCGCGACGAATACCCGCAATGCCGCGAGGTCTTGGCGCAGCAGATCGCCGCGATCGAGGCCGCGGGCCTGACGAATCACGCGCGCATCCACCTGCGCCGCGGCGCCGGCGCCTATATCTGCGGCGAAGAATCGGCGATGCTCGAAAGCATCGAGGGCAAGCGCGGCCTGCCGCGCCATAAGCCGCCGTTTCCCTCGCAGGTCGGCCTCTTCGGCCGTCCCACCCTGATCAACAACATCGAGACCCTGTTCTGGGTGCGCGACATCGTCGAGCAGGGGCCGGGCTGGTTCTCGAACGAAGGCCGCAACGGCCGCAAGGGGCGGCGCACCTTTAGCGTCTCGGGCCGGGTCAAGAACCCCGGGGTCAAGCTCGCCCCGGCGGGGATCACCGTGCGCGAACTGATCGACGAATATTGCGGCGGGATGGCGGACGGCCACAACTTCAAGGGCTACCTGCCGGGCGGCGCCTCGGGCGGCATCCTCCCGGCGTCGAAGGCCGATATCCCGCTCGATTTCGGCACCCTGGAGAGCGAGGGCTGCTTTATCGGCTCGGCCGCGGTTGTCGTCCTCTCCGACAAGGACGACATGAAGACCGTGGCGCTCAATCTGCTGCGCTTTTTCGAGGATGAAAGCTGCGGTCAGTGCACGCCGTGCCGCGTCGGCACCGAAAAGGCGGTGAAGTTGATGAGCGCCCCCCGTTGGGACGATAATCTGCTGCAGGAGTTGTCGCGGGTAATGGGCGATGCGTCGATCTGCGGCCTGGGCCAAGCGGCGATGAACCCGGTGAAGATGGTGATGAAGCATTTCCCCGAGGATTTGGCGGGACCGGCGTGATGCACAGCTGCCGCAACCGTGATACCCGCTCCCCGGCGGAAGCCGGGGTCCACTTGTCCGCTGCTCGGGTGATCGAAAGGTGGGTCCCGGCTTCCGCCGGGAAGCGCAGTTTTACGTTGGCCGGGAAGCGAAAATTGGTGGAGGGCTCGAGATGAGCGATCCGATCCGATTTACCCTCGACGGCACCGAGGTCGAGGCCCAGCCGGGCGAGACGATCTGGCAGGTGGCGGACCGGCTCGGCACCGAAATACCGCATCTGTGCTGGCTGCCGAAGCCCGGCTACCGCGCCGACGGCAATTGCCGCGCCTGCATGGTCGAGATCGAGGGCGAGCGCGTGCTGGCGGCGTCGTGCATCCGCAAGCCGACCGCGGGGATGAAGGTTCAGTCGGCGAGCGAGCGCGCCAAGTTCTCGCGCCAGATGGTGTTCGAGCTGTTGATCGGCGACCAGCCGAAGCGCGGGGTCGCGCACGACCCCAACTCGTCGCTGTGGCAATGGGCCGACAAGCTCGACGTGGTGCAGAGCCGCTTTCCGAAGCGCGCGAACCCGGCGCCCGACCGCAGCCATGTCGCGATGGCGGTGCAGCTCGACGCCTGCATCCAATGCAATCTCTGCGTCCGCGCCTGCCGCGAGGTGCAGGTCAACGACGTGATCGGCATGGCCGCGCGCGGCCACCACGAAAAGATCGTCTTCGATTTCGACGACCCGATGGGCAGCTCGACCTGCGTCGCCTGCGGCGAATGCGTGCAGGCCTGCCCGACCGGCGCCTTGATGCCGGCGACCCAGGTCGATGCGAACGGTGTCTTCACCAACGCGCCCGACCGCACGGTCGACAGCGTCTGCCCCTATTGCGGCGTCGGCTGCCAGCTCACCTACCAGATTAAGGACGACCATATCGTCGCGGTCGAGGGCAAGGACGGGCCGGCCAACCATAACCGGCTCTGCGTCAAGGGCCGCTTCGGCTTCGACTATGTGCACCACCCCGACCGGCTGACCGAGCCGATGATCCGCAAGGACGGCGTCTCGAAGCACGACACCAATATCGACCCGGCCAACCCCTACACGCATTTCCGCAAAGCGACGTGGGACGAGGCGCTCGATCGCGCCGCCGCCGGCCTGGTCACGATCAGGGATCGCGACGGCAAGCGCTCGCTCGCCGGGTTCGGCTCGGCCAAGGGCTCGAACGAAGAGGCGTATCTTTTCCAGAAGCTGGTGCGCACCGGCTTCGGCAGCAACAATGTCGATCATTGTACGCGGCTCTGCCACGCCTCGTCGGTGGCGGCGCTGATGGAAGGCATCGGCTCGGGGGCGGTGACGGCGCCGTTCACCGCCGCCGAGGACGCCGACGTCATCATCGTCATCGGCGCGCGGCCGACCGAGAACCATCCGGTCGCGGCGACCTTCTTCAAGCAGGCGGCGAAGCGCGGCGCCCAGGTCTTCGTGATGGACCCGCGCGGCCACAGCCTCGTACGGCACGCGGCGCAGACCTTGAAGTTCACTCCCGGCCGCGACGTGGCGATGCTCAACGCCTTCCTCCACGCGATCATCGAGGAGGGCCTCACCGACCGGCAATATATCCAGGCGCACACCGAGGATTACGAGAAGCTGCGCGAGCACATCAAGGATTACAGCCCGGAGAAGATGGCGCCGATCTGCGGCATCGACGCCCAGACTCTGCGCCACGTCGCGCGCGAATACGCCCGGGCCGAGCACGCGATCATCTTCTGGGGCATGGGCATCTCGCAACACACCCACGGCACCGACAACGCGCGCTGCCTGATCGCGCTGGCGATGGTGACCGGGCAGGTCGGGCGGCCGGGTACCGGGCTGCATCCGTTGCGCGGCCAGAACAACGTGCAGGGCGCCTCCGACGCCGGGCTCATCCCGATGGTCTATCCCGACTATCAGTCGGTCGCCAATCTGGCGATCCGCGAGAAGTTCGAGACGCTGTGGCAGACCCCGCTCGACGACAAGCCCGGCCTCACCGTCGTCGAGATCATGGACGCGGTGCATCGCGACGAGATCAAGGGCATGTACATCATGGGCGAGAACCCGGCGATGTCGGACCCCGATGTCGAGCATGCGCGCGAGGCGTTGGCGCATCTCGAACACCTCGTCGTGCAGGACATCTTCCTCACCGAGACGGCGAAATACGCCGATGTGATCCTGCCCGCCTCGGCCTGGCCGGAGAAGGACGGCACCGTCTCCAACACCAACCGCCAGGTGCAGATGGGCCGCACCGCGCTGCCGCTGCCCGGCAACGCCCGGCTCGACCTTATGACCATCCAGGAGATCGCCCGGCGCATGGGGTGCGACTGGCGCTACGAGGGCCCGGCCGACGTGTTCGCCGAGATGAAGCTGGCGATGCCGTCGCTCGACAACATCACCTGGGAGCGCCTCCTGCGCGAGGATTCGGTCACCTACCCGTGCGACGCCGAGGACAAGCCCGGCAACGAGATCGTCTTCGGCGACGGGTTTCCGACCGCCTCGGGCCGCGCCAAGCTGGTGCCGGCCTCGATCATCCCGCCGGCCGAGGAGCCCGATGCCGAATA
>Ga0182024_10002128_pt1 | contig 49775 bp, 40 predicted proteins | sample P32metaG_FD_120480 | JGI IMG/M metagenome (GOLD analysis project Ga0182024, IMG submission 120480) | Permafrost microbial communities from Stordalen Mire, Sweden - P3-2 metaG (Illumina Assembly) | ecosystem: Environmental > Terrestrial > Soil > Wetlands > Permafrost | place: Sweden: Stordalen...
AACCGCTGTTCACGAGGCTCCCGGTGACTATCCGGGCGGCAAGAAGGGCGATGTGCTGACGGTAGAGTTCACCGTCCTCGGCATTCCCTGTCTCGGTCTCAACGGCGGCCCGATGTTCAAGCACACCGAGGCCTTTTCCTTCCAGATCGCGACGGAGAATCAGGAAGAGACGGACCGTTACTGGAACGCGATCGTCGGGAATGGCGGAACGGAAAGCCAGTGCGGTTGGTGCAAGGACCGCTGGGGCCTCTCCTGGCAGATCACCCCGCGCGCGCTAACCGATGCGCTTGCGGCTGGCGGCGGTGAGGCAAAGCGTGCCTTCGAGGCGATGATGACGATGAAGAAGATCGACGTCGCCGCCATCGAGGCAGCGCGACGAGGCTGAGGGGACTCGATGAAGCGCACGTGGACGATCATAGGGGTAGGTGACGTGGCGGGCAGCTTAAGATGGTACCAGGCGCTGTTCGGTCAGCCGGCTACCCTTCCTGCCCATGATTACTTTGGCCAGATCCTCGATTCAGATGGAACTGTCTTGCTCTGCCTCCACGAGTGGGGCAGCCACGAGCATCCGTCATTGATGAGCCCCGATCACGGGACACCCGGCAACGGGCTCCTGTTGTTTTTCCGTGTGGATGATTTTGACCTGGCGCTTCAAGGGGCACGTTCTCTTGTCACTCGGCTCGAAGAGGAGCCACGCGTGAATCCGAACACTCAAACCAAGGAGTTCTCGCTCCGAGATCCGGACGGATATTACGTTACGATCAGCTCTCTCTCTGCGACCTCACAAGGCGCTGCAGCTGCCGAGCGCTAGCCTTGGCTTCATGAGGCAGCACCGCCCGACTTCGCTCCCCTCGCCGGGCGGCTCTTGCCGTCTGATCGCCCATTCCATCAAGGAACATATCGCGGAGTTTCGATTATTCGGTGGATTGGTTTCGTTTCTAGCTATAGCTAAGGGACGAAGAAGATCCTGACGCGGCGAAGAAGGAACAATATTGAGAGGTGGAGGAGTTTGAGAAATACGTGGAACGAGAGCGAGAAAGTCAGGGGACGGGGTACAGGGGACAGACGTTCGCAAGAAATACCCGAGAGCTGCGACGAAAAAGAGAGAATAGGTTTTAGAGAAGAGGGACCCATGATCGAAAAGAAAAAGATATCACGCCGTAGTTTCGTCACGACCGCCACAGCGAGCGCTGCGGCGTTTGCGATCGTGCCACGGCACGTACTCGGGCGTGGGTTCATTCCGCCGAGCGATACATTGAACATTGCCGGCATTGGAATTGGCGGCATGGGCCGTACCAATCTGATCAACCTCGCTAGCCAGAACATCGTGGCGCTGTGTGACGTCGATTGGGACTATGCGGGCAAGGCATTTGAACGGTTGAGCGGAGACATTGAACATTTGCAGGCGCGGATCGATCAGCCACCACCGCCTGATCGTCCCGAACCATCCCTCACGAGCGTGAATCCGGCGAAAGCGCGGAGGCAGCTCGACAATATGAAGCGGCTATATAGAGAGCACTGGCCGAAAGCGGCGCGCTACATAGACTACCGGGAGATGCTAGAGAAGCAGAAAGATATTGACGCCGTGGTCGTGGCCACGTCCGACCACATGCATGCTCCGATCGCGCTCGCCGCGATGGGTCTTGGAAAGCACGTGTACGTGCAGAAGCCGCTGACCTGGTCGGTAAGCGAAGCGCGGCAATTGGCGCGGCGCGCCAAAGAGACGAAGGTGGCCACGCAGATGGGAAATCAAGGACATTCGCTAGATGACGCGAGGAAGACGGTTGAGTACGTGTGGGCAGGGGCGATCGGGGAAGTGCGAGAAGTGCATGTGTGGACGAACCGACCGCTGGGCTATTGGCCGCAGGGCGTGCCGCGGCCGGAAGCGCCGAGTGCGCCGCTGGAAACCCTGAAATGGAATGGGTCCGGTGTGAACGCGCGTTTAGCCGCGGCGATGGCTGGCGAATATCCGGTACCGGAAACGCTCGCATGGGATTTGTTTCTAGGAGTAGGACCGAATGTGAAATATCACCCGATGTATCACCCGTTTAATTGGCGGGGCTGGGTGGACTGGGGCGTGGGCGCGATTGGCGATATGGGCGCACACTTGATCGATCACTCGATATGGGCGCTCAATTTGGGATTTCCGACGAGCGTCGAGACCGTGTCGACGCCGTTTAATGGGGCTTCTTATCCGCTAGCGACGCAGACTTTTTATGAGTTTGCGGCGCGCGGGGCGATGCCGCCAGTGAAGTTGACTTGGTATGACGGGGGACTGCTGCCGAAAAAACCGGAAGAGTTGGGAGAGGAAGAGTTGAATAAGGCCGGAGGAGTGCTGCTCGTCGGGAGCAAGGGGAAATTGCTGCATGACACGTACGGCGCGAATCCGCGATTGCTGCCGAAGAGCTTGCATGAATCATTCGGAGCGCCGGCGCAGAAATTGCCGCGAATTGCGGGAGAAGAACATGAGATGAATTGGGTCGCGGCGGCAAAGGGAAAAGCAGAGGCGTCTTGCCCGTTCGAATACGCGGCGCGGCTCACGGAGACGATGCTGCTCGGAATTGTGGCGCTGCGAGCGGGAAAGAAAATTGAGTACGACGGCGCGAACATGCGGATCACGAATGTGGCGCAAGCGAATGATTATTTGCAGCGAGAGTATCGACAAGGATGGTCTTCCGCTTTGGGGAAGGGCGTTTAAACTTGGCACCGGAGGCACCACGATGAGAAAAAAGCACCAGGTTTTGATCACGCTATTCATTGCTCTCGTTGGCTGGTGCTCAGCAAACGCCCAAACACAAACGAAATGGAAGCCTCACGATCGGAACCGCCCATCTCCCGTAGTTGTAGAGCCCGGTACGCCAAGCACGGAAAACAGTCCGGGCCGTCCCCCCGCGGACGCCGTGGTGCTCTTTGATGGAAGAGATCTTTCCAAATGGTCGCAAAAGGACGGCAGCCCGGCGAAATGGAAAGTGACGGATGGCTATTTCGAAGTCGTTCCCCATACGGGCTACATCTACACGCGCCAGCCACTCGGCGATTGTCAGTTGCATGTTGAGTTCGCCGAGCCGTCGCCTGCTGTAGGCGAGGACCAAGACCGCGGTAACAGCGGCGTTTTCCTGATGGGTCTGTACGAAATACAGGTGCTCGATTCGTTTGAGAGCAAGACGTATCCGGACGGCCAAGCGGCCGCCGTTTACGGTCAATATCCGCCGCTCGTGAACGCGTCACGTCCTCCAGGTCAATGGCAAAGCTACGACATCCTATTTCACGGCCCGCGATTTGACGGCAATGGGAAGCTGCTCAGTCCGGCGCGCGTAACGGTTTTGCACAATGGTGTGCTTGCACAAGACAACGTCGAAATCCAGGGACCGACAGCGACCGGCAGGCCCTATGAAACTCATGCAGAGAAACTGCCGCTGGCGTTACAAGATCACAATCATCCGGTTCGTTTTCGTAATATCTGGGTTCGCGAGCTGAAAATGACCGATTGATGGGTCCCAAACCTTTCCTTCTAACAATCGCAGCGAACTTCGGGCAATCCTAGCGGCCGACAAGTATGAACGCGCCCCAATAGTAGGGCAGGTCTTTGCCGTAGCGCTGCTTCACGCGATCGCGTTCCGTAATCTGCGCGCGGCGCAACGCCTCCGGCTTGTCCATGCCCGTGAGCCAGTTCTTGTAAAACTGCGTCATCAATTCCTGCGTCTCCCGGTCGGGCACCGACCACAGACTCATCAGCACGGACTCCGCCCCGGCTTCCTGCAGCGCTCGCCCCAGACCGAATACGCCCTCGCCATTCTGCACCTGACCGCGGCCCGTCTCGCACGCGCTCAGCACCACCAACTCGGTCCCTTGCAAATTTAACCCGGTCGCTTCGTACGCCGTAAGCACGCCGTTTTCAATTCCCTCAATGGGCGCTTCGCTCTTCAAGGTGCGATCCGCTCCGGCAAAGAAAAGTCCTGAGCGCATCATCGGATCTTCCATTCCCGCGCTCTGCCCGCTCAAACTCTCGCGCAGCTTTACTTGCTGGTCGGAAAGGAAAAAACCGTGCGTAGCCAAATGCAGCACCCGCGGACTGGCCGCCGTCTTCACCACTTCTTCCAGCGCCTGTTCACCCTGATAGCTGGCAACCAACCAATTCTGCCCGCGCAGCAATTCGCCGATGGATTGGACTTCCATGGCCGTTCCGGGCAGCGGGCACAACACGCCTCCTGTCGGCGGTGGCGGATCGCACGCGCCACGCTCGGTGGCGTCTCGCGAAAGTGCGCCGCCGTTTGCAGGATTTGCGGGAGGCCCAGCGGATGCTACAAGCGTTGTCTGCTCCTCATTCAACGACCCGTGCCACCGGTTCAGGGCGGTTTGTTGTTCCACGTCGCTCAGCAGGAACCGTGGATTGCCGACGAGAATCGCGGTGTTGCTGGTGGTACGATGACTAGCTCGCAGTAAATCCCTAGTACTCGATACCACGCGGAAATCGTACTTCTCCATCACGCGCCGGCCATCGGCTCCCTGCAAAACTCCCAAGGGGATTTCGTTCAACACTCCGTCGAGCGACACATAAACTCGTTTGGCGTCGCCCAGCGGTACTTCGAGAGGCTTCCACATGGCGTCATATAGGCTGCGCCAGGGAGATGCGCTGGGTCCCGACGCAGCGGCCGCTGTAATGCTCTTTCGGATTCCCACCTCGGCGCGATAGGCGGAAAAGGCTGCGCCCTCAAGATCGTGAGCCTCGCCGAGCTCGATCAGCACAGGTTGCGGGATCTCGGGCCGAAGGACCAGCGCGATGTAGAAGACCTTGCCCGTCTCTTTCTTCCCGTTGTGCAAGGGAAATCGCACAAACTCGACGGCGGCGTCACCTGGCTTAAGCGCTTTCTGGATATCCTGCCAGGTGGCGCGCGCAAGGCTTTTCTGGTCGGCGAACGAACTGACCCGTCTGGCCAGTTGCTGCTCGAGATCATTTGCTTCTGAATCGGCTCGTGTCCGAGCGTCTTGCCAGCCGTCCGGCCGGGTGGCAACCAAGCGCGACGATTGACTTTTTTTCGCCGTCAGATCTTCGAAGATTTTTATGGCCTGCGGGTCGCCGCTGGCCGCAACCTGCGCGCGCAGCGTCGCCACGCTGGTACTCACGAGGCCTTTCTGCCACAACAGCAGGTCGTAGGTCCTCCCTGCCACCGCCCCATCGCGTCCGCGCTCCATCAACGCAAGGCTGAAATCCAAAGTAAAGACACTCTTCACTGTGCCCAAAAACTGGAGGCGATCTTTTTCGCTCATGTAGGCAAAGCTATAATCGAATCTCGTGCGAAGAATTGCCAAACTGCGTTGCACGAATCGCTCCGCCTCGCTGTAGCGGCCTTCTGCGAAGTACAGCCGCGACAAGCAATACAAGTCTCCCGTGGCCACGCGCGGGTGGTCCGGGCCCAGCGCTTTCTCATCAATCCCGAGTGCGCGCTGGTACAACGGCTCGGCCTCACCGTACCGCCCATCATCGGCGTACAGGGCCCCGAGGTTGCGCAGGGCCGTGGCTAGGTCCGGATGATCCGGGCCCAGCGCTTTCTCATCAATTGTCAGTGCGCGCTTGTACAGCGGCTCGGCCTCGGCGTTCCGGCCCTGCTTCGCATACAGATACGCAAGATTGTCGAGGCCCCCTGCCACATCGGGGTGCTCCGGCCCAAGAACTTTCTCCCGGATCGCCAGTGCGCGCTTGTACAGCGGCTCGGCCTCGGTGTATCGACCTTCGTCGACGTAGAGCAACGCGAGGTTGTTCATGCCGGTCGCTACGCGCGGGTGCTCCGGGCCTAGCGCCTTCTCATAGATCGCCAGCGACCGTTTTTTAAGCGGTTCGGCCTCGCCATAGCGGCCTTGCGATTGGTACAAGCTGGCAAGGTTGTTCAGAACCGTGGCTACGTTCGCGTGATCCGGACCGAATACCTTTTCATAAATCGCCAGCGCTCGCTTGAGGAGCGGCTCTTCCTCGCCGTACCGGCCCTGCTCGTGGAACAGCAAACCAAGGTTGCTCAAGTCCATGGCCACACTCGGATGGTCCGGCCCGAACACTTTTTCATGAATCGCCAGCGCACGCTTGTGGAGTGGCTCGGCTTCGGCGTACCGACTCTGGTCGTCGTATAGATTCCCGAGGTTGTTCAAGTTCTCGGCCACATCGGGGTGCTCAGGCCCGAGCGCTTTTTCCCGGATCGCGAGTGCGCGCCGGTACACTGGCTCGGCCTCGGCGTACCGGCCTTGCTCGTCGTACACAATTCCGAGGTCGTTCAGACTCTCGGCCACATTGGGGTGTTCCGGCCCCAGGACTTTTTCCCGGATCGCGAGTGCGCGCTTGAAAAATGATTCGGCCTCGACGCGTTTGCCTTCGTAATAGGAGAGTTCGCCCAATCCATTTAATGACTCGGCGACGGGTGCAGACTCTGGTCCAAAGTATTTTTCGCGAATCGTGACGGCGTGGTTGAGCAACGGTTCAGCTTCGGTGTAATTGCCTTGCTGAATTTGCAATTCGCCGATGGCGTGTAGGGACTCGCCGACGGGACCCGATTCCGGCCCGTAGCATCGTTCACGGATTGCCAAAGCCCGCTTGAGCAGCGGCTCGGCATCTGCATAATTGCCAAGGGCCGTGTGAGCCACGCCGAGAGTCTCTAGCGCGGCTGCGGTGTTCGCCTGGTCGGTACCAAACGTGGCTTCGGCGACGCGCACGGCGTCCTCGGCGAGCGGAATGGATTCGGTCGTCTTGCCCTGTTTTTGCAGTTGGTCAATTTGCGCGTTGAGTTCTTTCCAGCGCGATTCCTGCGCGCAGAGCGGAACAGCCGGGAGCGATGCTGCTAATAATACGAGACTTATGTGAATGCCATTGAGGTGGCGTTGCATCGCTATCCCCCGCGTGCTAGCTGACGGTCGAACTGGACCAGATGCCCGTTAGCTCGATTCTGTCCGTGGCTTTAGCGGGCGAAGATGGTACCTGCGGCCCATTTCGCGGAGGATGTGCTTCCTTGTTACCTGGCCTGCGGCCTACCGGGCGGGAGAAACAAGTGCTCTCGTTCGTATTTGTCGGATTACACGCCGATGATCCAGAAACCGGCTCCCATCTGCGCAGCTTTCAATTGTTGAATGCCACACGGAGAATGCACGACCTACGGCATACCTTCGCAGTTCATTGCCTGGATGCTATGCGCTTCCCCTGTGGTTTTGAGAGGTGTCCTATACCATACAGATCGTTAGGCCCTTTTTTGGTTGAATTGATGTGGATCCTCAGGTCCCATGAAGTTTCACGCAGAGGATACGAGGCACTCCGGTGCGCCATCAAGGACGGACATGAGCGGAAAGAACCTTCGAGACGCAAAGCCGGACCAGCGTACCAACGGCGAGGGAAAACAAGTCAGCAACAAGGTCTTGCTGGCAGCGCCCGACAATGAATACGCGTTGATGCGTGCTGACTTGGCGTACATCGATCTGCCGCATCATCTCAGCCTTCACGAGCCGACACAAAAAATCGAGTTCGTCTATTTCCCGAACCGCGGAATGGTTTCTCAAGTTGTAGTGACCAAAGACGGCCGCACCGTGGAAGTGGGCGTAGTAGGTAGCGAGGGCTACGTTGGCGCAGGATTGGTAGCCGGCTTGACTAGAAGTTCAGTGCGTGAAGTCATCCAAATCGCCGGCGATGGCTTCCGCATGATGGGAAATGCCCTCGAACGCATTCTGCGGTCGGCTCCTCACTTACAGATGATATTGAACAGGCATACCGGGCTGCAAGGAATGCAAGTTGCACAGACCGCGGCATGCAACCGGCTGCACGATATACAGCAGCGTCTCTCAAGATGGCTGTTGATGACTCAGGATCGCGTGCATTCTGGAGTTCTTCCGATCACCCACGATTTCATTGCAACCATGATGGGTACTGACCGGTCGACGGTGAGCCAGGCAGCGTCCGTACTGCAAAAAAGGGGAATGATAGATTATGTGCGCGGTGCAGTGAAGATTGTGAACCGCAGGAAACTCGAAAAATGCGCCTGTGAGTGCTACGCAGCCATTCAACAGTTCGAGGATGACCTGGGACTGAAATAGCACTTCCTGCCAGTGTTGGATACCCCACAGACAACAACCTCTCTCCGTCGCTAATGTAGCGCCCTTGTGTACTCACACTCGTCTTGATGTGTGTTCAAAAGGCGGCGCCCTGGCAAAACCTCGCTCGGGGAAGAGCGCGGTGTTTATCGCCGCAGCGCCGTTCGAGACCAATGCTAAGCCGTCTTTCAAAAAGCGCAGCCGCGTCAAACCGCGAGGTGACAATGGAGCCGATGCGTCGCAGACTGGTTTGGGTCGAAAGACCGAACTTTCAGCGCTGGACCTGCACCGAATGCGCATGGGTGTTCAATCCTTCGTGGCCGCTCGTTGGCAAAACCATTGACGAGATGAAGGACAACTTCGGGCAGCAGCGCGACAAGGAATTCGCAGCTCACGTCTGTGCCGAGCACCCGAAAACCACAAAAAATCCCCATTAAGCCAAATCACTTGCGGACCAAATGCGGTGTGATTCTCGCATGTCGGATTTATTGCAAAGAGGCGCCACGATGGCGCCCTTCGACATTCTGAAGAAGATGAACATCGTGGATTTCGCGTTGGCTGAAGTCGTCGAGACTCTCAGAGACAGCCGAGGCGCGCGAGCTATTTGCGGAGGGCCTTGGCTAAGAGGGAGGTGTTGATCTGCAGCTCGCCGTTCTGGTCGTGTCGGCCGTGGTACTTGATGAAGCCAAGCTTTCTGAACTTATTCATAAAAAGGTTTACGCGCGCGCGTGTAGTGCCGATCATCGCTGCCAGGACCCCTTGCGATATTCCGGCGAATCTGTGCGACTTGCGGTGTTTCGCGTTTCCTGCGAGCAGAAGAAGAGCGCGGGCGAGTCGCCTCTCGCCGCCGTGAGAAACCTGGTCGATTAAATCCTCCTCGATCCGTATATTGCGCGAAAGCAGATAAGACAGGAACGCGTAGGAGAGCTCAGGGTCGGCGCGGAGCGCTCGCATCATTTCGTTTCTTTCAATGACTCGTAGAACCGTAGCTGCAATGGCGGTGGCCGTCCTTATATGAACATTTTGACTTCCAAGGCACGCTTCGCCAAGAAATTCGCCGGGTCCTAGAATAGCGACGATAGCCTCCCTGTCGGTCTTCGAGGCCACAGACACTTTCACGCGGCCTCTTTGAATGTACATGAGCGTCTCGGCGACATCGCCTTGATAGAAGATAATGCCTCCCGTTGCGAAGCTCTCATGGAGTGTGACCACTCCGGTCAAATCGCATGAAATCTTGAGAGGGGCCACTATCTTGGACCTCATGGCTAAATTGGACCTCCAATTCCGCTCGAATATTGCGCGCCGCGCGGATCGGCCATTCGCGGTACAAACTGATGTTCGAGGGCGTTCCACTTCTCCCACGCGCCAATGCCTCCGAAAACGGCGAACGGAGGCTGAAGAACAACGCTCACACAAGTGCGAACCAAATCCTATCCCAAATCGCACACTCTCAAAATGCCCAACCGTTTCTATATGCGGCGGCAACGGGCCCCGCAGAGCGTATCCGTTAGTTGGGGGGAAAGGAATCTTGTTTGTGCTCTGGCCGTCGTCTGCGTGAACAAAATTGTACTGGTTTGTGACGCCGGTACGAACTTGCCCTTGCGAGCCCATTTTAAGCTGGCAAGACACCATCTCTATTTTTGAAGTATTGTGAACCGCCTTCTGGCAACAGGCCTCTTTATGGGCAGAATGACCTTATATTATGCGGGACTCAGTAGGAGTCTCGGTCGGTTAGAACGAACTCTCCTGTTTCTCTGTACGCTTTAAACACAGGTACAATTTCCGTGCGGTTCGGTTCCTATGCGATTCTGATGACGAGCTGGAGTTCCGCATTCGACCGCCCACTGATGAACATCGCCATCGAACCACCTCAGGCAGCCGTCGCACAACGCACACAGATTTCCGGCCCTTTTTTTCTCCTCCAAGTTTCCCGTCCCGGTTTGTGCGCTACCACTGCACTTTTCTATCTCCTGCCTCTGGGCCGGGAATTTCACTGGCGCTCGGCAGGCTTTTGGGCCGGCCTCGTGTACATTCTGTTTCCGCTTGGTCTTCTGCTCTACGGCGTCAACGACATCGCGGACGCCGACGGCGACCGCTACAATCCGCGCAAAGGCACCTACATGTTCGGATCGCGCGGAGAAACTTCTCAGCTCAAAGCGCTGCGCTGGCAGATCGCGGCGATTCAGGCTCCGTTTCTGTTTTTGTTCCTGGTGTGGACCGGGCCGAAGCTTCTTACGTGGCTGGCCGTGCTTCTCCTGGCGGTGTTCGTGTACAACGCACGGCCGTTTGCCTGGAAGGGCCGTCCGCCCTTCGACGTTCTCATCCAAGCCAGCTATCTGCTGGTCTTCGTTCTGAGCAGCTGGCTGAACAAAATGCCGCAACTTCCGTGGCAGGCCTTCCTGTTCGGCGCCATGTTCGCTATGCACTCGCACCTTTTCGGCGAAGTCATGGACATCGAGCCCGACCAGAAAAGCGGCCGTAAAACGCTGGCGATCGTGCTCGGAAGAATCCCCACAAAGCTGCTTATCGCCGTTTTTCTTGCGAGCGAAACCGCGCTTGCCTACCGGTTTTTTCGCGACCGTGTGATTTCGGGCTTTCTACTCGCCGGCGCGCTGTGGTTTGTTTTTGACGCGGCGATTTTCTGGAGGCGCCGCCCTTACACGACTGCGCAGATGCGCTTGTTCTTGTGGGGCTGGAATGTTGTTGCCCTCCTCGGCATCTTCTGGAACGCCGCGCACGGTTCGCTCCTGCAGGTCACCCGGCTCCCGTTGCGCTGAATCCAGGATTCTCCTCCACACGGATTTCCCCAAGTCTATTCCCGCAGCGCTGTCAAACTTCAACTGGTTAACGAGCAGATCGGCTACCACAATGCTACCATTATCTTGCGGTGCCTAAAGGCGACTCAAACGTCCCATCTAGGCGCACTGCTAAGGAACCGTTGAGAGAAAAGGTGTTCTCCTACTACACCAAGAAGGAACGTCAGTTAATCGAAGAAGCTGCGGAACGAGAATCCCGAAGCTTGAGTAGTTTCGTTGCATTAGCTGCCATTGAACACGCTCGGCGGATAATCGGCAGGAAATAAGCGCCTCTCCAAAGTCCAATCAAGTTGTCATTTGTTAATGGTAGCATTGTCTAGTAGTATCAATCAGACCTAGCGTCGTGAGACCCACGCATGAGCGACTCAACTGCAGTACGCTTTCCCACTTTGCCTCTTGAAAACGAGGGAGGGAGTAATGCGCTCGAGGTTACTCCTGCTCAAAATCAGCCTGAACAAATCGACGACGAGACCCTGATTTATCGAATGAGAAACGGGGACCGCGATGCGTGTTCGTGTTTGTTTAAGCGTTTTGCCCAGACAGTGCGAAACGTAGGGCGCCGAATAGTCAGAAATAATACGGAAGCGGATGATCTTGTCCAAGATGTATTTCTCTATATTCACCGGAAAAGCGCTCTGTTCGATAGCTCAAAAGGGTCGGCCCGCTCGTGGATCATTCAGGTGGCCTACACACAGGCACTCCTGCGGAGGAGAGAGTTAAAGTCCCATGGATTCTATCAGCCCGGAATTGCGGACAGGTGGGTTGAAGGTGAACAAGCGAGCGATAAAGGAGCACACTACGACCATACGGTGGAAGGGCTCTTCGGCCGGAACGGATGGAAAAAGATATTGGAGGATTTAACTGAAGATCAACGAGAGACATTCCGGCTGCACTTTTTTCAGGGCTATACATTTGCAGAGATTGCCGAGGAGCTGGGGCAGTCCTTTGCAAACGTTAGAAATCATCACTATCGAGGTTTGGAAAAGCTTCGAAAATACCTAGTCGGTAACAAATTGAATAGGCGATAGTCCGTGTGCTACAAGCTGAAATCCGATGAGAAGTCGAGGCATCTGACCGATGAATTCGCATGAGGAGTTCCTCGAACTCTGCGCTTCTGCGGTCGCTGGCGAACTGAGTGTCGAAGAACAAGTGAGACTGGACGCGCATCTAGCCGTGTGCCCGCACTGCCAGCAGGCAAAGATCGAATACGAAACTGTAACAATCCAAGGCATTTCAGCGCTCGCTGCAGAACATACGGAAGAAAATAAGCAAGGCATTGCTCGTTCCTGGTCCGTAGAAAAGGCGAAAGTGACGTTCTTCAAGCGGCTGGACAAGGATCGGGAAGGTGGCGAATTCAATCACATCGGATATGATTCGTGCGATAAGGCGAAGAGCGGAAAGCGTTTCACCTATCGTCCATCAGAAATCCGGTGGGGGGAGATCTGGATGCCCTTCGCCGCCGCCGTTCTTCTTGCACTGGCGCTCGGTATCGCTGCATACAGAACAGGAATAAAGCGCGGCGTTGATATCGCACGAACGCTTGCTCCTCAGCCTGTGGAGCAATCGGAAAATTCTCTTGAAGCACAGCTCAGCGATGCGGGTTACGAACGAGCGCAATTGGAAGCAAGGCTCACAGAGAACACTAAGGTCATAGATGACTTGAGGCGCCAATTGTCCGAGCAGGCGAAAGTCGTGAACTCCTTGAAATTCGCGGCGACGACTCCGCCAAATTCTTCGGGAAGCGCACAACAAGCCAGACAAGAAGTGAGTGACGCAGGGGCCAACCGAGATGAGGAACTCGTGGCGGCGCAGGGAAAACTTGCGGAGTTTCAGAAGACACTTGAGGCAGCGACAGAGCAGCGCGATGACAATGCCCGCAAAGCTTCCGTTCTGGAGGCCAAGGTCAACGACCTGACTCAGCTAGTGAGGGGGCGCGAGCAAGCACTTGATCAACGGGATGCGGAAGTTGCAAAAGGGCAAGAGCTGCTCGCACATGACCGCGACATCCGGGAATTGATGGGTGCTCGTGACCTTTATATGGCGGATGTGCATGACGTCTCCGGGAAAGGGACGGACAAGACGTACGGCCGAGTCTTCTACACAAAAGGGAAAAGGTTGATCTTCTATGCCTTCGACTTGGACGCGCAACCCGGAGTTCAGAACGTCAGCTCGTTTCAGGCCTGGGGGCGGAGAGGGCCGGACAAGCAGCAAGCTCGGAGCCTCGGAATCTTCTATGAAGACAACGTCAGCAAGAAGCGCTGGGTTTTGAAGGCTGACGATTCGAAGACACTCGAAGACATTGATGCGGTTTTCGTCACCGTCGAACCGAGCGGTGGAAGCCAACATCCGAGCGGCAAGCCCTTGCTGTTCGCCTACCTCCGCTTAAATCCAAACCATCCTTAGCCGCGCTGGCCCGCCCGCACACTGCAGCTTTGAATCAATCCAACTGAGGGTGTTTAGCACTTCTTCGAAGTCCTGGTGAAACATGCTTTCTATAAAGTACCGGTACTGTCAGAACGAAAGTTTTTGCCTCCCTACAGGGATCGCTCTATTGGTAATCCCTAATGCTGCCAATACTATGGTTGTGGAATTCAGCTGGAAAAAGGCGACCCGTCATGAACCTACCTTCACGAGTGTTTGTTGTGCTAGCCGCAGTCTTATTTGTCGGCGTTCTTGGCGCGCAAGCGCAAGAAGTGCAATTTTCATTGACGGGGCCTGTTGACGCAACGGCCGTCGTATTTACCAATCCCGCCCCGGCAGGGGAGATTACCAGCTCAGACCTGGGCGGCGGTTTCACGCTTGCGCCGATCTCGCTTACAGTCGGCGGCGTAGCACTCCCGCTAGGCAGCTTGTCTTCTGACTACAGCCTAAATTTTTACAACTTCGCGGCAATGGGAGGCGGTTTCTCGGCCACCACGAATGATGGTCTCACTGACGCCTTCTCAACATTTGGCCCGCAACTGTACACCGGGCCTGAGGACGATCCGTCGTTCGCATCGCTTATCGGCGCCGGGCCGATATCCCTCGGCGACTTTGACACGGGCACTGCGGGTGCCTACACCTTAACGGTCACCGCAGTATCTCCCGTCGGCACGCCGGAGCCTTCGACGTTGCTGCTCCTTGCAGGAGCCTTGTTGCCCCTTACGCTGCTTGCAAAGAAGCTGCTCTAAGTTCAATCATTCTCGAAAAGAAAACGACTGGGTTTGCCAACCGGTCGTTTTTTGTTTGTGCTCGCTGGCCGCCGAGCTTAGCCCGTAACTATCCAAACGAGGCCACTGCCAGTTGCGCATCCTCAAAAACCTCGAACAGATTCAGCATGCGCACCAGCTTCAGCGTCTGAATCGTAAATTTCGAGGGATTCAGGAGTTTCACGGCGCCCCCACGCTGCTTGGCCGTGGTGTAATGGCGTACCAAGAGCCCGATGCCGCTCGAATCGATCATCGGCATCTCTTCGAGATCCAGCACGACTCGGGAATCACCGGCGGTGAACAGATCGGTGAAAGTGGCATTTAGGCGGTCGAGAGGAGGCCCGTTGACCAATTTCCCGCGCAGTTTGACAACCTTCACCTGCCCCTGCGTACGAACTTCGATCTCCAAAATTTGCTCCTCTGCGGCGCGATCCTGTTCACCAGCCTAAAGCACTCGGGAGACGCGCGCAACGCGTTGACACTCATAGATACGTCTGCTAGAGTCCCGCTCAACTTAGAAGAAGCGTAGCGATTTTGCAAGAGAAGAGGCGGTGCCTTCCGCAGGCGGTCCCCCGCTTTCGACACCACCGGGTTACGCATCGAAGCCAGGGCTAAGCTTTGAATATCGACATTGCGGGCATAGCGGTTCGATTGCTGGCTGAGCAGGAACTTTCCTCCCGAGCGCGCACCGCTGCGAAAGTTTTGGCGGAAGCGCATCCTGGAACCGCGGTCAATCTCTACATTTTGACGGTCGAGGACGAAATGGAGGTATGGCGCGGCATCGCCACCGCCGGTGAAGTCTCCGTGCACGCCGCGGCCGTTCCCGCGGAGTCTGGAACGCTGGGCGAGCTTTTTAAGGAAAAGATTCCCTTGCTCTTTTCCGGCAGCGAAGTCCCGCGGGAACGGTACAGTCACTTAGATATCCGCAGAACCGTGCTTTCGCTGGCGTACATTCCGCTCGGGAAGGGCGGGGCGCTGAGCGCTGCCATCGAGATTCTAAGCTTTGACGAGGAACTTACGGCGGAAGAAATCGCTACACTCGAGCCGCTCGCTCGAGTCATCGGCTCCGCCATCGCCGCCGCCCAGAGCTATGAATCGGAACGCCACGATACCTTGGGATCCATCAACCGGCTGACCCAGCTTTACGACCTGGAAAAAATATTTTCGTCGACGCTCGAGATGGATGAGCTACTGCCGATCATCGGATCAAAGATCCGCGAGATTCTGGAATGTCAGGCCGTGAATATCTGGTTGCTACAGCCCGACGAATCCGTGGAATTAAGTCACCAGGCTGGAATCGATCCGACGAAAGCGGAGAAGAGCTCCGAGAAGGCTGGCGAAGGCCTTGCCGGCGGGGTTTCTGATAACGGCGAACCGCTGTTGATTGACGATCCCCGAGATGCGCGCCTCGTCGAGCGCAACGGCCAAGTGACCGCGGGCGGCATCGTTTCCCTCATGATCGCGCCGATTATGGACAAGGAGTCGCTGGTCGGCGTAATCGAAGCGGTCAACAAGATGGATGGGACGCTCTTTGACGAAGACGACCTGTTTGCCTTGGGAAGTTTGGCGGACACCGCATCCACCGCGTTGCACAATGCCAGCCTGCTGCTCGCGGAACGCAAGGTGGAAATTCTCGAGACGCTGGTGACCGTCAGCCAGGAAATTACCTCCACGCTGAATCTTGAGCGCGTGCTGCAAACCATCGTGGACGCTCCGCAAGCCGTCATTCCCTACGAGCGCGCGGCCATCGTTCTCGCCGATCGCGGCCGCTTCAAACTCAGCGCCGTCACCGGGCAAACGCAGTTGAACGTCGACGCGGCGGACATCGCGCCCTTGAACAGCGTTCTGCAGTGGGCGACGCTCTCTGAGGAAGTTATTCATGTTCGCCAGCGCGGCGATATCATTGACGCGCCGCGCGAAGAAACGCGCGCTAAATTCGCAAAATATTTTGCGGACAGCGGAGTGCGCGGCTTTTACGCCATGCCGCTCGGCGACGACACCGGGCGCGTTGGCATGTACGCCCTCGAAAGCGAAGACCCCGATTTTCTTTCGCCGGCCCACATTGAAATTCTCCAGGTGCTTGCCGGTCAGGCGACCGTGGCTTTACGGAACGCGCAGATGTACAAGGAAGTGCCGTTTATCTCCGTGCTCGAGCCGGTCCTCGAGCGCAAGCGCAAATTTATGGCCATGGAGAAAAAACGACGCGCGGCGATTCTCGCAGCGGTCGCTGCGGCGATTGTGTTTCTGGCCATCGTACCGCTTCCCGTGCGGGTCGATGGCGATGCTGTAGTGGCCGCCGCCCACAAAGCGCAAGTGCAGCCGGAAATTGAAGGCGTGATTGGCGCCGTGTACGCGCACGAAGGCCAGCACGTTACCCGCGGCGAGGTTCTCGCGGAACTTGACGCTTGGGAATATCGCTCAGCGCTTGCCGGCGCGCAGGCCAAATATCAAACCGCGCTGCTACAAGTGAACCATTCATTGGCCGGGAACGATACCGGCGAAGCCGGCGTGCAGCGCGTCGAGGCTGACTATTGGAAGGGCGAGGTCGACCGCGCCACCAGTTTGCTGGACAAAACGCTGTTGCGTTCGCCCATCGATGGCGTGGTGTCCACAGCACACGTCGAGAATCTCGTCGGGCGCCATTTGCAGCCCGGCGACGCCTTCGCGGAAGTGCTGGACACCTCCGACGCGCTGGTGGACGTCGCGGTCAACGACGGCGACGCTGGTTTTTTGCGCGCCGGTCTGCCCGCGGTGATTAAATTGAACAGCTACGCGACGCGGACCTTCCACGGGAACGTACTTGTGGTTAGCCCCAAAGGCGAACTGGACCACGACAACCGCGTCTTTTTCGCGCGCGTGTTGCTGCCCAACCGCGACGGCGCCATTCGTTCCGGTATGGAAGGGCAGGGAAAAGTGCGTGTGGCGTGGCGCCCTGCCGGCTACGTTTTTTTTCGGCGCCCCTTGATCTGGATTTATTCGAAGCTGTGGTCGTGGTTTGGATGGTAGGGAATTCGCGGAGAGCTTTGATGGCAAAATATTCTCTTATGCTGGCGCTCGCGGTGGTACTGGCTGGCGGTTGCGGCGAGGCCAAATCCGACAGCGTTGGAGCTGCGCCAGCTCCTTCCCCCGCGGCCCTGCCGGTAGCCCCACCAAGCGCGCCTTCCGCCCCGCCAGTCCGTTCCGTGCCAGCGGCTCTCGACAACGGCTTCACTGCTTCCGGCCCGTTGATTGTCGAACATCAAGTTGAAATTACCGCACAGCGCGAGGGCGTGGTCTCCAAAATTTATGTCGAGCCCGGCACGCGGGTAAAAGCCGGCGCCTTGCTTGCGCAACTCGATGACCGCCAGGTCACCGCCAACCTCGAAGCCGCCCGCGCCAAAACCCGTAGCGTCGAAAACGATCTGAAAAATTGGCAGGCGGAAGCCGAAGTCATGAAGTCCGATTACGCTCGCGCGCAAAAAGCGTTTGGCGAAGGCCTCATCCCGCAAGAGCAATTGGAGCATGCCAAGTTCAAAGCAGAGTCCGAGCAGTGGGATATCAAGCGCGTTAGCGAGCTGCTCAACAATTCCCGCCAGGAAGAACGTTCGCTCGAACTCGAAATGGAAAAGAACCGCATCACCGCGCCGTTCGACAGCCTGGTCGCACGCCGCTATGCCCGCCAGGGGCAAGCCATAGCCCGCGGCGAACGCCTTTTCTGGGTGACCGCCGAGGCTCCGCTGCTTTTGCGCTTCACGCTCCCAGAAAAATTCTTTGGACGCGTTAAGATTGGGCAAATCATTCCGCTTAGCTCGCCAGACGTCCCTAATGAATCGCATACTGCGCGCATCAAAGAGGTAAGTCCGGTAGTGGATCCCTCGAGCGGCACCTTCGACGTCCTCGCTGAGCTACAAGGCGCGCGTGGCGAACTGCGTCCCGGCATGACCGCCAGCGTGCGCGTCGACCCCGCTCACTCATCGCCATGAACCTCAACCAAGCCCTCAACGTCGCGCTCCCCGAAATTCCCGCGCGCACGCTGGCGCAGCGCTATCCGCGGATGGATCCGAGCTACACGTTCAAAAAGCATCTTGAAAACAATGTGATGATGGTGCGCCTGTACATTCCCAGTACCGGCTTGATGTACTCCTTTCCCGAACAAAATTGGAATCTCATCAAGCTTTTCGACGGCAAACGTACCTACGAAGACATCGCTGCCGAATATTCCGCCGAAAACGGAACCGCATACGGCGCTGACGCGGTGCGCGAATTCGCCGGAGAACTGGAAGCCTCGGACTTTTGGTACAAGACCACGCAAGAAAAAAATATTCTCTTGATGCAGCAGAGCAGCGAAGATCGCCAAAAGAAACTCCGGGTCAAGAGCCGCTATGCCGACCTGTCCATGATTTTATTCCCGGCGTTTAATCCCGATAAATTCCTGACCAAGCTATACGGCTGGACCTCGTGGATTTACACCACGTGGTTTACGTTAATCACCCTGTGTTTTTTCGGTTTCGCGCTAGGCATCACCATCGCGCATTGGCCGGAAATTGGCCGCGACACCGTGCAGTTCTATAACTTTACGGATAAGACGTGGGGCGACATCGGCGTGCTGTACGTCCTGGGCATGTTCGTGGTGGCCGCACACGAGTACGCCCACGCGCATGCCTGCAAGCACTACGGTGGACGCGTTCCCGCCATGGGCTTTGCGCTGATTTTTCTAACACCAGCCTTTTATACCGACACCACGGAAGGCGCCGTAAAGGGATCGCGCTACCAGCGCCTGGTCATCTCCTTAGCCGGAATCTGGGTTGAACTGATGATCTGCGCGATCGCCACCCCAATCTGGTGGAGCTCGCCGCCCAATACCACGATCCACGACGGCGCGTACTTCTTAATGTTGCTGACGGGAATCACATCCCTGTTGGTCAACTGGAACCCTTTGATCAAGCTGGACGGTTATCACATGTTGTGCGAGGTACTCGGCATCGCGGATCTCAAAGAGGCTTCCACGACCTACGTTTCGTCGTGGGTGAAGCACCATGTATGGCGGTTGCCCGTCGAAGTGCCTTACGTTCCCAAGCGCCGCCGCATCGGCTTCGTCGTCTACGCGCTTCTTTCCGGCGCCTACAGCTATACCGTGCTATTCGTCGTAGCCAGTTTCGTTGGCAACGTTTTTCGCAATTTTGATCCGCAGTGGTCCTTCATCCCGGAAATTGGCGCTGCTTGGCTCATTTTTCGCTCGCGCATCCGCCTTTTGGTGAACTTTATGAAATTCGTCTATTTGGATAAGAAAGATCGCGTGCATGAATGGTTCACGCCGCAAAGACGCATCCTGATCGCCGCGGCCGCACTCATTTTGTTATTCGTGCCGTCCGTGCGCGATTCCGTGAGCGGTCGCTTTGTGCTGGAGCCCCAGCGCGAAGCCCGGGTCCGTGCTGCCGTCCCGGGAATGATTGACGCCGTCTACGCCGCGGAAGGCGAGCACGTTACGGCAGGCGCTCCGCTCCTCGAACTGCGCAACTTGCCCCTCGAAGCCAAAGTCTCCCGCACGGACGCCGAGTACGCCACGGCCACCAAGCGCGCTACCGCGGCCATTCTGCACTTTAGCGACGAGGGGGCTACCGCCGCGGACCGCGATCGTCTCGGCGCCGAGCGCACGGAATTGCTCAATGCCGCCGCCAACCTGAACCTCACGAGCCCCATCTCCGGCACTGTGCTGACGCCCCGCTTACAAGACCAACTCGGCTCCTACGTCAAACCAGGCACGGAACTCCTCGAAATCGCTGACCTTAGCCATATGCGCGCCCGCATCTTCGTTTCCGAGTACGATCTCGATAAATGCCGCGTCGGCTCCCCAGCCCGCGTGCAAATCGACGGCATGTTCCGGATCCGCGATGCCCAGGCAGAGGCCATCACCGAATCCTCTTCGGAAATGGACTCCTCGCTCGGCGGAGCGAGCAAACTAAAGGGACTCAATCCCCCTAATTTTTACCTGGTGGATTTGTTGCTGGACAACTCCGATGGCCGCATGATGCCCGGGATGCGTGGCTTGGCGCGAATCTACGGGCGGCGACGAAGCATTGCGGCGTTAAGCTGGGAAGTCATCTCTCATTTCTTCGGGCGAAAGCTATGGTAAAAAGCAAAGGGCCGCCCCCAGGCGGCCCTTTGCTACGCAATCCTTTCAAGGAACTGCGTTCGGGGAAGCTACTACACCATTTTCTTGGTGTTGCTGATCTTCAAACCTTTGGTGCTGCTGAACTTCAAACCTTTGGTGTTGCTGATCTTCAAACCTTTGGTGCTGCTGAATTTCATACCTTTGGTGCCCGTGACGCTGTGCGCACCCAGCTTCATGGACGTCAACTTCTCGCCCTTGGCGCCTTCCGCAACGTTGGCCTTCTTAGTGGTCTTCAGTGCGCTAATCAGAGACTTTTTTTGGATCGACATTTGAGGCTCCTCAGAATCTAAAATTTTATTTTGTTCCCTGGACGCTCTCCTATCTTGCAGGACGTATGCCAAACTTTCTCTGCCTTCTGGTCCCGCCACTCCCGCAATGGAATCAATCACTTACGCAAAACTTCTCGCCGGCATGCGGTCCCATCAGATTTCCGGCTCGCTTGCGAGTTAAAAATTAACTACCCATCGGTTAATTTTTGACCAATTTTTCACCGGGTTCCCTATAATTGGTGCTTCCGGCACAGATACTTCATCCGCTGCCCATCCACCCGCAGCAAACCAGCCGCTGTCGACTTTTTCCCGCCCGTCCTGCGCAGCGCCGCGCTCAAGTACGCCACTTCAATCCGCTGCATCTCCGCGTCAAAGTCCACGCCCTCTTCCGGAATCAGGATCGCTTCCTGGCTGGCCGTGCTCGAATACAGCAACGCCTGGGGCAGTTGCTCGGCGGTAATCACCGCGCCCTCTCCCATGACCACCAGCCGCTGCACGATATTCTCGAGTTCCCGCACGTTTCCCGGCCAAGGATAATCCTCGAGGATCTCCACCACGTCCGGCTGCATCCGCTTCAGCGGCTTCTTCGCCGACGCGCAATACACCCGCAAAAAATGATCCACCAGCACCGCCACGTCGCCTTCGCGTTCCCGTAGCGGCGGAACCAGAATCGGCACCACATTGATCCGGTAATACAAATCCTCTCGGAACCGTCCCTTTTTAACCAGATCCTCCAGATCCTCATTCGTCGCGGTAATCAGCCGGAAATCAATTTTTTTCGCCGAACGTCCGCCCAGCCGCTGCACTGTGTGTTCCTGCAGCACCCGCAGCAACTTGGTTTGCAGCCCTTGGTTTAGCGTGGTGATCTCATCGAGAAACAGCGTGCCGCCCTGCGCCGATTCAATCAGCCCGGGCCTGGTCGCGTCCGCCCCGGTAAACGCCCCCTTCTCATACCCAAACAACTCAGACTCCATCAGCCCTTCGGGCAGCGCCGAACAGTTCAGGCACACATAGGGCTCGTCCGCGCGATTCCCCGATTGCACGATCGCGTGCGCAATCAGTTCTTTACCGGTGCCGCTCTCGCCGCGCAACACCACGCTGCTGTTCCCGTCGGCCACGGCCAGCACGGCGCGGTAAACTTTCTGCATGGCCGCGCTTGCGCCAATCAGTCCGCAAAACGCGGATTTATTCTCTACCTGCTCAACCAGCCGCCGCCCTTCAATCTCCATCGCGCGCTTTTGAATTGCGCGCCCGAGCACGATCTGCAGTTCCGGAAAATTCAGCGGCGCCAAAAAGAATTCATCCGCGCCACACCGGCTCGCCTTGATGGGCACGTTGCGGTCCGTCGAACGCGTTACCGCCACCAGTACCAGGTCTTCGCGCAGCTTGCGCATCTCCTGCAACACTTCGAGGCCATCCCGCACGCCATCTCCGATGCTGTCCAAATCAAACAAGATCGCCCGCAGCCCCGCGTCCTCCATCAATTCCTTGATTTCAGATTCTGTGCTGGCGAGGATCGTGTGAAAGCTGGCGCCCAGCGAGCGCCGCATCTCCGGGAACGCAGCCTGCTCCACGGTAATCACCGCAATGGAGGTTTGCTCGGTCGGGGAAGTCTCGTCTGCAGCGTGCGTGCGGTCGCTCAAGGTGCACGGATTATAGGGAAAGCGCGAAGCTAGGTAAAGCAGCTTTCCGCGCCAAAATCATGATTTCTCGGAGCAAAATCCGAGCTCCGCTACGACAACGCTTGCCCCGCTGCCGCCCCGGATGCCCAGGCCCACTGAAAATTGAATCCTCCCAAATGCCCGGTCACGTCCACCACTTCGCCCACAAAATACAATCCCGGCACTTTGCGGCTCTCCATGGTCTTGCTTGATAGCTCATCCGTATCCACTCCGCCCACCGTCACTTCCGCCTTCTCATAACCTTCCGTCCCCGCCGGCGTCACTTCCCACCCGTGCACCTGCTTCTCAAATTCCGCAAGGGCCCGGTTCGTCCACGTCTCCGGTTCGTGCAAGTCGAGCCAGCGTGTCGCAAAACGCTTCGGCAAAATTCCCTGAAACGCATTCCGCAGCGCCGTCATGCTCCGAAATTCCGTCTCCAGCACTTTCCCGGTCACATCGCGTTCCGGAGCCAGGTCGATACGCACCGGGCCCAGCCCTTGCGCGCGTTTCCCATTCTCCGCGCGATTCCAATACGAAGAAATCTGTAAGATCGCCGGCCCGCTCAAGCCGCGATGGGTAATTAACATTTTCTCTCGAAACGCCGGCGTGACCTCCCGACCGTCGCAACTCACGACCACCTCCGCCGACACTCCCGCCAAATCGCAATAATCCTGATGATCCTTCGCGTTCATCACCAGCGGCACGAGGCCAGGCCGCGTCTCGACAATCCGTAACCCAAACTTCCGTGCCACCTCGTAACCAAACGCCGTCGCTCCCATTTTCGGTATCGACAAGCCCCCGGTGGCCACCACCACCGCTCCCGCGCGAAATTCTCCATCCCCCGCGCGCACCACAAACTCCTCTTCGCGCCGCACCTCTTTACATCCATGTTTCACAAAAATCTCTACGCCCGCATCGCGGCATTCCGCCTCGAGCAAATCTGTAATCTCCGAAGCCGCCCGGTCGCAAAACAATTGCCCCAAAGTTTTTTCGTGATAAGCAATTCCATGCTTCTCGACCAGCGCGATAAAATCCCCCGGCGTATACCGCGCCAGCGCCGACTTCGCAAAATGTGCATTCCCGGAAATAAAATTCTCCGGCCGGCAATAAATATTCGTGAAGTTGCAGCGCCCTCCGCCAGAAATCAGTATCTTTTTTCCAATTCGGTCGCCATGCTCCAAAACCGCCACGCGCCGCCCGCGTTTCCCAGCCTCAATGGCGCACAGCAAACCCGCCGCCCCGCCGCCCAAAACAATCGCATCAAACTTTTTGCCAATCATGTGCAGCAAAAGTAGCACAGGTTAACGCCTCCGACCGGGTGCGCCGGGTGGTTGCCCCGCAGGGCGCCTGTGCGCTTGCGGACACCGGCGACCTCCGTACCCATTACCGCCGCACCCGAAACCTCGCGTTTGCCATCATTTCAATCCAAAAAAGGAAGCGCACCCGCGTGCCCCAAACCGCACCAACTGCTATCCTTTAGCGAGTCGAGGAAGCGCCAGAAATTGAGGAGACCCGAGCACCAGTGCCACCATTAATCGCCGCGCAAGGCCTTTCCAAAAGATTCGGCGTCGCGCCACTTTTTCAAAATTTATCCTTCACGGTCTCCGAAGGCGAACGCATCGGCCTCATCGGCCCCAACGGTTCTGGCAAATCCACGCTGCTTGAAATGCTCTTCGGCCGCGTAAGTCCAGATAGCGGCGACGTCGCCATCCGCAAACGGACCCGCGTAAGTTTCGTCGCCCAAATGTCGACGTACCATCCTGGCGAGACGATTCGCAAAGTCCTCGAGCAAGCGCTCGACCGTGCGGAAACTCCGCAATCGGAACGACTTGGCCGCATCGCCGAAATTATGGGCCGCGCCGGATTCCTGGACCTCGAAGCCGAAGCCGCGGCGCTCTCCGGAGGCTGGCGCAAACGCCTAGCGATTGCCGAAGCCTTGGTTCAGCATCCGGACATCCTGCTGCTCGATGAACCCACCAATCATTTGGATCTTGCAGGAATCAAATGGCTCGAAGGGTTGCTCACGAACGCGAATTTTGCGTGCGTCATCGTCAGTCACGACCGCTATTTTCTCGAAAATATCGCCACCACCATGGTCGAGCTGAATCGCATGTATCCCGACGGCAGCTTGCGCGTCGATGGGAACTACAGCACGTTCCTCGAAGCCAAGGAGGCCTATCTACACGCGCAGCAATCGCGCCAGGAAGCTCTGGAAAATCGCGTGCACACGGAAATCGACTGGCTGCGCCGCGGCCCCAAAGCGCGCACCACCAAATCCAAAGCGCGCATTGACACTGCGCACGAAATGATCGGCGAGCTCGCGAACATGCGTTCGCGCAGCAATGTCACCAGCGCGCGCATCGATTTCACCGCGTCCAATCGCAAATCGAAACAACTCATCAACGTAAAACATCTTTCGTATTCCATCGCCGGCCGCGAACTGTTTCACAACATTCATTTCGACATCACCAACGGCATGCGCGTCGGCCTCGTGGGACCGAATGGCAGCGGCAAGACCACCTTGCTGCGCCTATTACTCGGAGAAATCGCGCCTAGCCACGGCGCCGTAAAACGCGCCGAACCTTTACGCCTCGTTTATTTTGATCAGAATCGCGAACTCGATCCGACTCTTTCGCTGCGCCGCGCGCTCGCTCCCGACAGCGATGCCGTCATTTACCAAGGTAACGTAACTCACGTAGCCAGCTGGGCCGCCAGATTTCTCTTCACCGGAGAGGATTTGAATCGTCCCGTGGGCAAAATGTCTGGCGGCGAACGCGCCCGCGTGCTTATCGCGCAACTGATGTTGCAGCCCGCCGATGTTTTGTTGCTCGACGAACCGACCAACGATCTGGATATTCCGACGCTGGAAATTCTGGAAGAAAGCCTGCTCGAATATCCCGGCGCGCTGGTGTTGGTCACCCACGATCGCTACATGCTGGACCGCGTCTCGACCGTGGTCCTCGGCCTCGACGGACGCGGCGGCGCCGAACGCTTCGCCGACTATTCGCAATGGGAAGACTGGCAAAAGCCGGCAAAAACAAAAAGCGCCGCGGGCGAAACGAAAACCCGCGCAAACAATCTCGAGAAATCCGCGGCAGCGGAATCCGCGCGACAAATCGCACCAAAGAAAAAATTGTCTTACACGGAAACGCGCGAACTCGCCGGCATGGAAGAAAACATCGCTGCCGCGGAAGAAGATCTGGAGCGTAAACGCCTGGCCATGGAAGAACCGAGCATCACGAGCGATGGCCCGCGTCTGAACGCTGCCGCTCTCGAACTAGAGCAAGCACAAAAAAGGGTGGAGCATCTCTACACCCGTTGGGCCGAACTAGAACAAAAACAAGGCGTAACCAGCGAATCCCTCGGCTAACCACGTTAGGGGCACGGCATGCCTTGCCTTACGCGCCACGGCTCATCGCCAAATCGATCGCCATTTTCTCGGTCGGCGTCAACTTGCGGCATTGCCCTTTCGGCAAATCCGCCAGCGCCAAAGGCCCGATAGCCACGCGAATCAATCGCAACACTCGAATCCCGCGAGCTTCAAACATGCGCCGAATCTGCCGGTTCCTGCCTTCTTTTAAAACAATTTCCAGCCAGCTATTTGTTTCGCCGCTGCGCAGAATCTCCGCGCGAGAAACGCGCAACACTTCGCCGTCCTGCACTGCGAATCCCTTTTCCAAATCGCCCAACAATTCCGCGTCCGTCACTACGGAAATCTGCACATGGTAAATTTTTGCCAAATGCGTTTCCGGCGCACTCACCCGCGCAGCCCATTCCGAATCATTGGTCAGCAGCAACAAACCTTCGCTGGCCTTATCAAGCCGCCCCACCGGCCCGACAAACGGCGTATCCGCCGCCAGTAGCGAATAAACCGTATCGCGCCCCAATTCATCCGCTGCGGTAGTCACCACACCACGCGGCTTGTTGATCACCAAATAAATTTTTGCGCTGGTGTCCACAGTTTTGCCGTCTACTTCCACGCGGTCTTTTCCGAGCCGCACCGGCGCCTCCGGATTCCGCGTCAACGAACCGTTCAAGCGCACGCGTCCCGCGGCCGCGAGTTCCGCGGCCTCCGAGCGCGAACAAAAACCCATTTTGGATAAGGCGCGCGCCAGCCCAACGCGCTGCGCGTTTTCTTTTCGAGTGATATTTTTTGGAGGAATTGGTTGCTTCAAGCGTTCGCTCGCCGTTGTTTGCTCGTGGCGGGGGCTGCGCCGCAACTCATCGTTACAACTATTTTTTGCCCTTGCAACTCTTGATCGCTGGTTTGCACGCTAGCTTTTCGGCGAAGGTTCCGAGGGTCGCGCATCTGCCGGCGGGCTGCCAGGCTCCCGATCGCCAGGCTTGCTATCCGTCGGTTTCGCCTCGTCGTGCTTCACTTCACCGTAGCGCGCCGCGAGCCAGCTGCGCACTTCTTTCGGATTGTACTTGAAGGGTCCGTTGCCGCCGCGATACGCAATGTGCCCACGTTCGTCGATGACATAAAGCCGCTCCGGCCAAGCCGCATACGCGCGTTCCGCGGCATTGCTCATGTCGTCGATGCCGAACGGCACCGGATATTTATAGCGCTTGATAAAATCGTTCGCGATGTACACGCGTTGCTCTAAAGTCTTCGGTTGCGCGTAGCACACGTCATCTTTCACATTCGATTTCATCTGCCACTCATCGGTCGGATGCGCTTCGCGCACGTAAATAGTCAGAAAGTCCGCGTGCTCTTTATAGTCGTTGTAAATCTCCGCGATGTCGCCAACCTGGCGGCGAAAGGGAGGTCAAGTAAAGCTGCCGAATACGAGGACCAGAGGTTTCGCGCCGGTGCGTTCGCGAATGTGAAAATGTTCACTGCCATCGAGCGCCACCAGCTTCGCGTCCGGCGCATCATCGCCCACTTTCAGATTTCCGCGATGCATGTGCGGGAACGCGTAGCGCACCATGCCGTAAGCATCTTTCGGGCTGCCCGCCATCAGCGAGAGCCCCACAAACGCGGCGACCAGCAGCGCGAGAACAATGCCAATCGTGACTTTCCAAAAGAATCGCATGGTGGTCTAGATCGCGAATTGCCAGTCGAGGAAAGCTAACACCACAAAATTATTCGAGGAATAATTGTTTTGTACTAGCTGCCGGGGCTGCCTTGGCGTTCATTGTCCGCCGTTGTTCATCAGGCGTTCGCGATTCTGCTGGTAATTGGCCAGAGATTTTTCAATGACCGCCAGCGCTGCGTACGCCGGCCGAATCTCTTCCACCTGCACTTGTTTGCCTTCCAGTTGTTTGTAGTCCTGGAAAAAGCGGCGCAGCACCAGCAAACGATGCGGAGGCAAATCGCGGGCTTCAAGGTAATCGCTGAATTCCGGATCGTTCGTGGCTACCGCAATCACTTTGTCATCGCTGGCCCCGGAATCGATCATGGTCATCAGCCCAATGGCGCGCGCTTTGATGAGCGCGAGCGGCTGCACCGGCTCCTGACACAGCACCAGCACATCCAAAGGATCATTGTCATCCGCATAGGTTTGCGGAATAAATCCATAATTCGCGGGATAAAAAACCGCCGAGTGAATAATGCGGTCCACTTTCAGCAATCCCGTGGCTTTATCCAGCTCATATTTCACGTTCGAGCCCAGCGGAATTTCAATTACCGCCTGAAAATCGCGCGGCAGTTCGTTGCCGGGAGAAACGTCGTGCCATGCATGCACCATCGCGGGGTCCTCATTCCGAAGCGCGTTGTCGACAAACAGTATGGCCTGAGCAGGGAATTGACGCCACGCGCTGCGCAAGCGTAGTCGAAAGTTAGTTACCGCCCAGCCCCGCGCGAGCCAGACTTTACGCGCGGGCTTTATCGATCATTTCTTCCCAGATGCCTTGCGACTTCAAAATTAACTCCACCAGTTCGCGCAGCGCGCCTTTGCCGCCGATCGCCCGGGTGGTGTAATGCGCGGCTCGTTTTACTTCAGGCGCGGCGTCGCCAACCGCAACCGCCAGTCCGACGCGGCGCATCACCGTCAAATCCGGCAAATCATCGCCGAGGTACGCCACGGCGGATTCCGGCACGCCAGTCTTCGCCAGGATCTCTTCGTAAGCCGGAATTTTCTGCGGCTGTTTTTCATACACAAATTCGATGTTCATTTCTTTGCAGCGCCGGCGCAAGGCCGCGCTCTCGCGCCCGGTAATTACCCCGGTGCGAATTCCCGCAGTGCGTGCCAAAGTCATGCCTTGCCCGTCGTGCGCATCGAACGTCTTAATTTCCATGGCGCTGCCATCGGCCATGGATAACAGCGTCACGCCGCCTTGCGTAATCGTGCCGTCCACGTCCATCAGCAACACTTTGATTTGCTTCGCCCGTTTCTTGAGTTGCGGTGAAATTTTCGGCGCGCGCGGCGGCACAGGCTCCCCCCATTGGCAACGTAGTCGCAACTTCCAGGCAATTTCAAAACACAAAGTGTAGCATGCGCTGTGGCTAACTCGATTCGCTCGAATGGCTTGCGGCGAGCCAAAGAATCGCAAAAAATAATCGAAAAAACCGTTTGACCCTGACGTTAGGTCAGGGTGGACGCTGCCGTAAGGAGGTTGCCGTGAATTCGGGAACCAAGGAACTGTTCAAAACGCAGGAATTCGCCCGACTGGCCGGTGTGACGGTACGCGCTCTGCATCATTACGACCGCCTTGGATTGCTGAAGCCCAAGCAGCGTTCGCAAAGCGGTTACCGGCTATACAGCGCGCGAGATTTCGGCCGGCTCGAACAGATCGTGGTGCTGAAATTTCTCGGCATGCCTCTGAAGCAAATTCGCGGATTGCTCGCGTCCGCAGGCCAACTGCCGCAAGCGTTGCGGCGGCAGCAAACCGTGCTGGCGGAAAAACGCAAGCATCTCGATCGTGCGGTGGCGGCGATCGAGAGTGCGCAGCAGCACTTTGCTTCCGAGCGAGAGCCGGATTGGAATTTGCTCAAATATATCGTTCAGGAGATTGAAATGCAAAACAGCGTGGATTGGAGCAAGAAATATTATTCACGGGAAGCGCAAGAAAAAGTCGAAGCGCGCAAGGCGCTGTGGTCGCCGGAATTACAAGAGCGCGTTTCGCGCGATTGGGCAGCGCTCTTCGCGGAGGTGGAGGCTGCGCTGGGCGAAGATCCCGCCGGCGCGAAAGCGCAGGAGCTTGCCGCGCGGTGGAGCAAGCTGGTTCGCGAATTCACGGGCGGCGATACGCAAATTCAACAAGGGTTAAACGCGATGTACGCGGACCAAGCAAGCTGGCCGGCGGCAACCAAGAGCGCATACGGCATTAAACCGGAGGTGATGGAGTTCATAACCAAAGCCATGAAAGTGAAGAAATAGTAGCGCAAATGGCGGCACCGCCCGGGACGGCAGCGTTGCGACGGTGCCGGGCGTCGAATAAACAGATTCTCGCTTCGCTCGGAATGACTGGTTTTCGTGCTTTGTTAAATTAATTGCAGAGTCCAGAGGTCGTGCAGATGCACGACGCCGAGAACCGCGCCGGATTCGTCGGTGACCACCACGCTGGTGATGCGGCGTTTCTCCATCAGGTTGAGCGCCTCGCTGGCTAGCGTGTGCGGGCCGATCGTTTGCGGATTGCGCGTCATGGCGTCGGCTGCGGTTAGCTCGAGCGTGGCACCGCGGTGCTTTTCCATCAGGCGACGCAAATCCCCATCGGTGAGAATGCCGGCCAGTTTGCCATCCTCGGTAGTGATCGTGGTCATGCCCAATTTTTTGGCGCTCATTTCGTGAAATACGTCGGGCATTGCGGCGTTCACATTCACGCGGGGCAGCGCCGCCCCGGCGTGCATCAAATGTTCCACGCGCAAAAGTTTCTTGCCGAGCCGGCCGCCAGGATGCAGTGCGGCAAAATCGTCGGGCTGAAATCCGCGCCGCTCGAGCAACGAAACAGCGAGCGCGTCGCCAATCGCCATGGCGACCGTGGTGCTCGCGGTGGGCGCCAGATTCAGCGAGCACGCTTCTTCGCTGACGTTGACATCGAGAATCACCGCACTAGCATCGCCAAGCGTCGATTTCGGTTTTCCCGTTAGCATGACCAGCGGAATTTCCAGTCGCCGCAACGCCTCGAGTAGCGCGACAATTTCGTCAGTTTCTCCACCGTAAGAAACGCCGAGCATGGCGTCACCGCGCGCCAGCATTCCCAAATCGCCATGTACGGCGTCCGCGGGGTGCAGAAAAAACGATGGGGTGCCGGTGCTCGACAGCGTGGCGGAAATTTTCCGCGCGACGAGTCCGGATTTGCCCATGCCGGTGACTACCACGCGGCCTTTGCAGGCGAGCAGCAAATCCACGGCGCGTTCAAACGTGCTGTCGAGACGCGCCATCACTTCTTCGATAGCTCGCGCTTCAATGCGCAACACGCGGCGCGCGGTCTCGAGACTCATGCGTCCCACCCTCTGACCAGGTCAGACAATTCTTTCAAACGCTTCAGCAGTGCGGCTAATTGTTTCAGCGGCAGGGCATTCGCGCCGTCGGAGAGCGCATCGGCGGGATTCTCGTGCGTCTCCAGAAAAATTCCGTCGACGCCCGCGGCAACCGCGGCGCGCGCGAGAGTCTCGATAAATTCGGGCTGGCCGCCGCTCGCATGACCTTGGCCTCCGGGAAGTTGTACGGAATGCGTGGCGTCAAAGACGACGGGATAGCCAAAAGTTTTCAGAATGGCGAAGGAGCGCATGTCCACCACGAGATTGTTATAACCGAACGAAGCGCCGCGCTCGGTGAGAATTATTTTTTCCGTGCCGGTGGACACTAGTTTTTCCACGACGTTGCTCATATCCGCGGGGGCCACGAACTGTGGTTTTTTTACGTTTACGATTTTTCCGGTTTTCCCGGCGGCCACCACCAAGTCGGTCTGGCGCGCCAAGAAAGCAGGGATTTGCAGAATATCGCAGACTTCGCCGGCTGGCGCAGCTTGCGCGGCTTCGTGAATATCCGTGAGCAGCGGAACATTCAGATCGCTTTTAATTTTCCCAAGAATGCGCAAGCCCTCGCGAAGGCCGGGCCCGCGAAAGGCTTTCACCGAGGTGCGATTCGCCTTGTCGAAGGAGGCCTTGAAAATGTAGGGGACGCCCGCATCGCCGGCGATTTTTGCCACGGACTCCGCCATTTTACGCGCGTGATTCTCAGATTCGATCACGCACGGCCCGGCAATCAGAAACAGCGGCTTGGTGCCGCCGAGCCGCAAATATCCCAAAGCCAATTCGCGAGTGGGTTTCATTTTAGACTATCGAAGATAACATATCGGCATTAATCAGCAGATTAGCGAGCATAGCGGCGGCGCAGCGATTTCTTAAATGAGCGCGTTCGCCGCTTCCGCGCGACGCGGATTTGTTCCTCGTATCGAGCCGATAAAGGGTGCGGCTGCGGCGTGTAATCGCTGTTGTTCCTCGTCACCGGCTACGTCTTTGGCATTTTTCTCCAGCCAATCGCGCGCGGCCGAGTCTAGGACCGCGGAGACGCGCATCTTTTTTAGCCGTGCCGCGCGTTCAATATCAGATTTCAGCCCGCGCGAAAGGCGCCAGCTATAGACATCTTTCTTCATGCACTACATTGTGGTGCAGTTGCGCTCGTCGCTGCAATCGGCAAGAAACGCTAGGCGCTGGCGTGTGGGGCGGCCCGGAAAGCAATTCCGCGATCTTGCTCGGCGCCTGAAGCCAGCTGGGGCTCGGCGACGGCGCTGCGATGGGTTTCCGCCGCTGCGCTAGCAGGGCGTTGTTTTTTGTTCTGATTTTCGAGGGCAGCACCAATGAACGCGCGGAAGAGCGGATGCGGCTCGAGCGGCTTCGATTTAAATTCCGGATGAAACTGGCAGCCGAGAAACCACGGATGCTCCGGCGCTTCCACAATTTCCACGTAATTTTCATCGGGCGTGCGGCCGGTGATTTTTAATCCTGCGGCGACTAATTGTTTTTCATACTCGCGATTAAATTCGTAGCGGTGGCGATGACGTTCGCTGATCTCGGTTTTACCATAAGCTTTCTGCGCGAAGGATCCGGGCGTTAACTTGCAGGGCCACGCCCCGAGGCGCATGGTGCCGCCCATTTCGTCCACGCCAAGCAGTTCGCGCAACTTATAAATGACGCGGTGCGGCGTTTGCGGATCGAATTCCGTACTGTCGGCGTCGGGCAATTTCGCGACGTCGCGCGCGTATTCAATGGTGGCGCACTGCATGCCCAGGCAAATTCCAAAAAAAGGCACGCGATGTTCTCGCGCATACTGAATGGTGTGCACCATGCCTTGAATGCCGCGTTTGCCGAATCCGCCGGGAACTAAAATTCCGTCGTAGCCGCGCAGGCGTTCAGCAGCTTCTTCCGCGGAATGAATTTCTTCCGCTTCAATCCATTCGAGAACGGTTTTTTGCTGATGCGCGAGTCCGCCGTGCAGCAACGCTTCGCGCAAACTCTTGTAAGCGTCTTCGAGCTGCACGTATTTGCCGACCACCGCGATGCGTACTTCGCCTTGCGGATTGTGCAGGCGATCGACGAGTTCCAGCCACGGCGCAAAATTCTGCGGCCGTGCTTCGAGGTGCAGCAGGCGCAAAATTTGCAGGTCCAGGCCCTCGCGGTTCAGTTCGACGGGCACGGCGTAAATGGTGTCCACATCTTCCATGGAAATCACGCAAGCGTCGGCGATGTTGCAGAACATCGCGATTTTTTTCTTTAGCTCCTCGGGAATGTGACGATCGCTGCGGCACAGCAAAATGTCCGGCTGAATACCCAGGCCCAGCATTTCTTTCACGCTGTGCTGCGTAGGCTTGGTTTTTTGTTCCCCGGCGGCGGCGATATACGGAACCAGGGTGACGTGCACGAATAGCGTGTTTTCCGCGCCAAGCTCCAGACGCATCTGGCGGATGGCTTCAAGAAAAGGCAGCGACTCGATGTCGCCCACGGTTCCGCCAATTTCCACGATCACCACATCCACACCGTCAGAAACTTTTTTAATGGTGGCTTTGATTTCGTCCGTGACGTGCGGAATCACTTGCACGGTCTTGCCGAGATAATCGCCACGGCGCTCTTTGGTCAAAATCGTTTCGTAGATCCGGCCGGTGGTCCAATTATTGGCGCGCGTCAGATTGGCGTGCGTGAAGCGCTCGTAATGGCCAAGGTCGAGATCGGTTTCCGCGCCATCTTCGGTGACGAAAACTTCGCCGTGCTGAAAGGGACTCATGGTGCCAGGGTCCACGTTCAGGTACGGATCGCATTTTTGCAGGGTGACTTTAAATCCGCGACTTTCGAGGAGACAGCCAATTGAGGAGGCAGCTACGCCCTTGCCCAGAGAAGAAACCACACCGCCGGTAACAAATATATATTTTGGCGCCATCCGTAGAGCCCGCGCGGCTTTCTACCTTCGCGACGGACTGTTAAACCTCCGCAGGAGTGACGTACACACAATTATGGGCAGCGAAGAGCCAACTGTCAAATGCAAGAGGCCGCTCGTAAAAAACAGAAAATCGAATCCTCGGAGAAACCTTTTTGTGGAAATGGTGTTCATACCCGTGGGGAAGTCCCAGCCCGCGACTTCCGTTTACGGTGACTGCGCGAGCACAGCCCTGCGGGGCGGGCGAAACCGGCTCGCCGAGGGCGCCGTCTCAAGCTTTCAGGAGAGAATTTTAGGTAGCGAACTTTGGGAGGGAATCGCCGCATGCGGCGGATTCTCGACCGTCGCGAGAGCGCCCAGGCGCATCGCGAGAGCAAAGGGGAAGCCAACAAATATGCGAATAAGAACGTTTGTGCTGCTCGGAGCTGCGTTCGCGTGCTGCAGTACGGCCGCGACGGCACAGCAGAAATCGGAAATTTTGCCGCGCGAAAATGCCTACAGCGTCTCGCGCGAAACCACGTTGCAAGGCAAGGTTGTGGCCTACAGCGCCACCTCGAGCACTGCTCCGATGGGAGCACACGTGAAGTTGCAAACGAGCAGCGGCATCGTGGACGTGCATCTTGGCAACGCCCATTTGCTCACCGCCAGTCATCTTTCGCTCGCAGCTGGAGACTCGGTAAGCATCACCGGTGAAAATGTTCCCTTCGGCGGCGGCACGATATTTGCGGCGCGCGTGATTCAAAAAGGCGCGACCTCGGTCACGCTACGTTCGAGGAACGGCATGCCCTTGGTCATGACGCCGCGCAATCCGAGCGGGCAACTCTCCGCTCCGGCAGGTGCGCAATGAAAATCTCACTGGGCAAAAACAGCATTGAAAAAATATTCATGGGAGCCACGGTGCTGATCGCGGGATTTGCGGCGGCTTGCGGTGGCGGCAGCAACGTTACCCCGGTGGTTCCACCGACCGGCATGTATTCGACTTCCAGCCTCAAGGGTACGTATGCATTTTCGATGAGCGGCGAAGACGGCAATGGGAATCCCATTTATCGCCTGGGCAGTTTTCAAGCCGATGGAGCGGGGAACATCACTGGAGCAATAGAAGATGTGAATGATGCGGGTGCGCCCAGCTCGTTTGTGTTCACGGCGGCGCCAAGTTCCGTTTACACCGTGAATACCAACGGGAAAGGCACGCTGACGCTAGTGCATCCTGACCCTAACCTCGCCGGTGTCAACGATGTTTTCACGTTTACGATCGCGCTGACTTCGACCTCCGGCGGCCTGATGATCGAAAGCGACGGATCGTCCACGATGAGCGGCCAGTTCACGCTGCAAAGCATATCCTCGAACTTCGCTCTGTCTTATGCCTTCGATACTTCCGGCGTCGACTTGGCGTTGCTGTCATCGGAGTCCATCATCGGCAGTTTCACGACAAACGGCACAAACACGGTGACGGGTGGAACGCTCGACGACAACGATGACGCCACGCCTTCCGGACCGCAAACGATCACCAGCGGCTCCATTATTCCGGACGCGACTTATTTCTCGCAGTTCGGCCGCGGAGAATTCCAACTGAACACCACGATTGCTGGACAGATATTTAACCTTACGTTCGAGTTTTACGTGGTTGACGGCAGTCACATTAATTTTGTCGAGACCGATGCGAGCAAGGCCACGGTTGGCTCGGCCATCGCGCAGTCCGCGGTACCCACGAGCGTCGCGCAGTTGACCGGCAATTACGTCCTGGCGGTAGGCGGCGGCGCATTTAATTCCGGAAACTTTGGGCCGCTAACGCGGGCCGCGGTTTTCTCAGCAAACGGCAACGGCGGGCTCACCGGCGTGGCTCTCGACCAAAATTTCAGCGGCGGACCAAGCACCTTCCCGGCGACGGGGAGCTCCATCACTACTTCGACCTACACTGTCGATGCCACCGGTGACGGCCGCGGTACGCTTTCATTTACCGACCAGAAATCTGGATATACGTTCGTCTATATCTTTTATTTGGCAAACGCCACGCAGGGATATATCCAGGACAACAGCGTCAATATCACGGCCGACGGATCACTCAACGCGCAAACCGCTGGCGGGCTTAGCTCATCGAGCGTCGCGGGCAACTATGCCTTCAACTGGAGCGGCTCTAACGCCAACGGTGCCGGCGGCAACGAAGAGGACTTCGTCGGCGTCTTCACCATTCCGAGCGGCGGCGGGGCGTTCACCAACGGGGATGTCGATTTTGCCGAGCTCGGTGCGGGCAAAATCTTCACGGACATCGCGTTCAACGGCAACTTGACGGTAAACGGGAGCGGGACGGGCGGCGGTTCCGCGGCGAATTCGTTGCAAATCGTCACCGAACAAACCGTGCCGGGAACGTTCAACTTTCACGTCTACCCGATCAGTGCCACGAACTTAGTGATCGTAGGCACTGACAATGGCCGCGTGGTCATCGGCCCGTTAGTCAAACAACAATAACGACGCAAGCCGTCAATTCTCGGATGGTGGTTTGCGCTTCCGGTAAACCGAAACCACCCGGTGGAAATCCCGCCGGGTGGTTTTTCTTTTTGGGCCCTACCGAAAGTTTCGACAGGTTCCGCTACGACCATTGGCCACATCTCTAGAAACTCAAGAATTTTCAGCCTCGCCTATTTCTCCAGAAGTTTTTCCACGCGTTCGACGTCCGCGGGTATATCCACGCTGATGGCGTCATGCTCCACTTCCGCGACGCGGATCTTCCAGCCATTCTCCATCCAGCGCAATTGTTCGAGCTGCTCGACGCGCTCGAGTTCTCCTTGCGGCAACGTCGGATATTCAAGCAAAACGTCGCGCTGAAAGACGTATAAGCCGAGGTGTTTCAGATGGCGAACGAGCGTTTTGGCTTCCGTATCGCGAACCCAAGGAATGGGTGCGCGGGAAAAATAGATTGCATTGTCGTCAAAGTCCAGGACCGTCTTCACCACGTTGGGGTCCATGATGTCGGCGACGCGTTTAATCAGCGTGGCCACCGTGGCGATGGGCGCTGCGGGCTCTTTGAGAAGCGCGCCGATGGCGGCATCGACAGCCGCGGGATCGAGCAGCGGTTCATCTCCCTGCACGTTCACAAAAACGTCTCCGGAAACGTGCGCGGCAACCTCGGCAACCCGTTCCGTTCCCGTGCGGTGGTCGGGCCGCGTCATGCGGGCCTCGCCGCCAAACCCTTCTACGGCTTTGAGGATGCGGTCATCGTCGGTGGCAACAATCACCCGGTGCGCCTTGCTGGCCAGCCGCGCCCGCTCATACACGCGTTGGATCATGGGTTTGCCGCCAAGCGACAGCAGGGGCTTGCCTGGTAGCCGCGTGGAACCATAGCGCGCCGGGATTACCACCACGACTTCGCTCATCGCACATACACCTTTTTACCGATGGAGTCGTACCGGGACGCGGGTATCTGTAACATTTTTGTCAAATTCATCGTGCACATCCGAATCTTTTCTCTTTTCCGGTAGTCTACATGGGTAAGAACGTGGAGACACTCGGCGATGCTACCACGAGGCGATGCCCGAAAAACCAGCGGACAATTTCGTACCAGGGTGCGGAGCCCGCTCTGTCACGAAACGCGACCGATTCAGCTTGCCTTCGCTATCGCTAGTGGTAGAATCCCGGACAGTCCCATCCGCACGGCCGTTCCGGTAGTTCGGAACGTAGGGGGTGCCGTGGACCGCTACTTGTCAGTAATCCCCGGGGGCCATCCCCGGCGTCAGGTTGCCCGATTTTCTTCCGCGATCCCTTGCATCGCTACGATGTTGTTGGTTTGCCTGTTCCTGGCATCTGCGCTGACGGTTGCGGCGCCGCAAAACACCGGCGACACCGCGAACCCCAACATGGCCCCCGCGAGCGCGGCCACCTTACCGTCTGCGGGTGACGCCGCGCATGATACCTCGCACGATGCGGCTGCCGCGGCGCATGAGTCCGCCGCGGGAGTCAGTAAAGATTTATCCAAAGCGCCCGATGACGTGCGCAAAGACACTCCCGGCGAAGTCATCAAGCGCGGCAAAGCGCTAAAGTTTGATGTCGATCTTGCTCTTGTCAATGCCACGGTGACGGATCCTTTTAACCGCCTGGTGACCGGCCTCGATCCGGATAATTTTCGCGTCTTTGAAGATAACGTTGAGCAGGAAGTCGTCAGTTTTTCTGCGGAAGATGTACCCATCTCCATCGGCGTGATTTTTGATTTCAGCGGAAGCATGGCCAACAAGGCGGCCAAAGCCCGCGAAGCCGCCATCCAATTTTTTAAGACCGCCAATCCCCAGGATGAATTTTTCCTGGTGAGCTTTAATGAACGCGCGGAACTGACCAGCTCGTTCACAAATAGCGTCGAGGATTTGCAGGGCCGCTTGATGCTGACCGCTCCGAAAGGTCGCACCGCGCTGCTCGACGCCATCTATCTGGGCCTGAGCGAGATGCGGGGTGCACATAACGCCAAGCGCGCCTTGCTCATCCTCTCCGATGGAGGAGATAATCATAGTAGGTACAACGAAGGCGATATCAAACGGCTGGTGAAGGAAGCGGACACCCAGCTCTACGCCATCGGTATCTTTGACCCGATTGGATATCGCAATCGCACGCTGGAAGAAGGCAATGGCCCGTCACTACTGGGCGACGTCACGGAAATGACTGGCGGTCGCGTGTTCCCGGTAGAAAAACTGGAAGAGCTGCCGGATATCGCTTCGAAGATTGGCATGGAGCTGCGGAATCAATATGTCCTCGGATATCATCCAAGCAATAGGACTCACGATGCGCGCTGGAGAAAAGTCAAAATCAAGTTGCGCGCGCCGCGCGGGTTGCCGCCGCTCACGGTTTACTCGAAGACCGGGTACTACGCTCCCAGCCATTAGTTCGCCATCGTTGCGTTTGCCTATTTTTTTCCTGCTGTATGCCGCCCTTTTTCTTTCGACCGGCGCGTTCGCGCAAAATTCCAATCCTTTTCCGAGCGCCCCTCCGCCTCCTCCGGGTCAGGACACGAACGCCGGCAAAGGTCCGATTCAAGTCCAAGTCAACCTCGTAGTGCTGCACACCACGGTGCTGGACGATCGTGGGCGCTTCGCCGAAGGCCTCAAACAAGATAATTTCCGCGTCTTCGAAGATAAAGCCGAACAGAAGCTTTCCGTTTTTAAACGTGAAGATATTCCCGTCAGCATGGGCTTGGTCATTGACAACAGCGGCAGCATGCGCGAAAAGCGCCCGCGCGTTAATGAAGCTGCACTCACGCTGGTGCAGACCAGCAATCCGGACGATGAAGCTTTCGTGGTGAATTTCAACGACGACTTTTACCTGGACTTGGACAAGGATTTCAGCAACAGCATCCCGGAATTGAAAGAAGCGCTGGAGCGCATCGATTCGCGCGGCAGCACCGCGTTATACGACGCCATCATCGGCTCGCTCGATCATCTGAAGAAAGCCTCGAAAGACAAAAGAGTGCTGCTGATCGTCACCGACGGCGAAGACAACACCAGCCGCAACTCTCTGGAAAAAACGATTCGGGAGATCCAGCGCACCAACACCGTCATTTATACGATTGGCTTGCTGAGCGAAGAAAATAAAAAATCCAAAACTAAAGCCAAGAAAGCGCTCACGCAAATCGCGCAAGCTTCCGGAGGCTTGGCGTTCTTTCCGGAAAACGTCGACGACGTTCACAATATTTGCGAGCAAGTCGCTCACGACATCCGCAACCAATATACGCTCGGCTACTATTCAACGAACGACCGGCGCGACGGCACTTATCGCACCGTGCAAGTCGAGGTGATCCCGCCGCGCGGTCGCGGCAAACTGGTGGCGCGCACACGCAATGGCTACTACGCGCCGAACGCTGCCGCTTCCGCCTCGGGCAACTAAATCCGCGAGCCTTCTCGTTATTGCCGCGCCAGTTGAAATATCGCGCGTTCCATTGCTCCGAAAAACAAAAAAAGGCGCCCCAGGTATCTTAAGGACGCCCTTTCTTGGGCTGAGGGACAAACTTTAGTGACTGCCCGCGGAACTTCCTCCGGAACTTCCCGCCGCCGGAGCTCCACTGCGCGGCGCCGCAGCGGCTTCGATGATCTCCGCACGCGATGGCGGAATAATATATTCATAGTCGAAGGTCTTGATCTTGCTGAGGAAATGCTGGCCTCCCACTTCATCGAAACTGACTTCCGATCGGTTGTCGGAGCTTTCGACGCGTTTCCCTAAGACGACCGCGCCGATATGATTTTCGAAGTTGCTAAGAATCAGCGCTCCTTCGATTTTGTCAGACGCCCGGCTCACGCTATAGGTGCCTGCCGGAAGCGTTTTGCCATTCACTACAAATTGATACGGAATATTTACATTGATTCGGTCCACGGTCTGGCCTTTGGCAGCCACGCTTAAAGCGCAAAAACCCATGGTCGCCGCCAAAATACGCAAGTATTGCTTATTCATAGTTTCTCCTTGTAGACGTTTACTCTCGTCTTTATCGATGACTGGCGTTTGGAAGTTTTTATTCCATAACTTCCATCACAGCGTTACGTCTCAGAGCGATCGTTAAAACGTGTACAACAGTTAGACAGTCTCTTCCGCGATGCGTTACGGCACCGCGTGTAAAGCTTTTGTCACCCAATTGTCGCGATGCTATCTCAGAGCTGGCGCCACGAAATTGTGGAGGTAAGTTTTTCGCGTGCGAAAAACGAACTCGCCCAGAAAATATTTGTCGACGTTTCGCTTGCGTGATGGAGATCGCCAGCCGAGCGTCTAGGGAACTGGCGACTCCAGAACTTCCGCACAGATAATTTGGGGTTTCCGTGGCCTTAGATGTACCATGCCGGGCAGGAGAGCCACGTGCAAAAATCGCGTTTCGCGCTGTACATAATCGTTATTTCTGCGTTAGCCCTGGTTGCGGCCAGTCTGCCGTTGGTCGCTGATAACCCGGTCGAGGTGGTTGACAGCCAGACGTTCTTGCAGTCCAACCTGACTCCCGCGGGGCCCGCGCCGAATAACTTTGCTCCGGCGGTTGAAAAGTTGTTGGCGCAGATGACGCTGAAAGAAAAGATCGGCCAGATGACGCAGTTGGAAATCGGCATGGTCACCGACGGCCAGGACAAGGCCATTCGCATCAATCCGGAAAAATTGCACAAAGCCGTCAGCGAATACGGTGTGGGCTCCATCCTGAACGTCAAAGACGAAGCGCTCGCTCCGGAAAAATGGCACGAGATTATTACTGCGATCCAGAACGAAGCAAAAAAATCCCGCCTGCAAATTCCCGTGTTGTACGGAATCGATTCCATTCACGGTCCGAACTATATTGTTGGCGGCACGCTGTTTCCGCAGCCGCTGGGCATGGCCGCCACCTGGAATCCGGAGCTGCTGCTGCGCGGCAGCCAGATCAGTGCGGCGGAAACGCGCAAGGCCGGTATCCCGTGGAGTTTCTCTCCCGTACTCGACGCTGGTCGTCAAGCCTTATGGTCGCGAATCTATGAAACGCTCGGCGAAGACAGCTATCTCGGCTCCGTGATGGGCGTTGCCACCGTGCGCGGTTACGAGGGTTCAGACATTTCCGGCCCGGTTCATGTGGCCGCCTCGTTGAAACACTATATGGGCTACAGTTTTCCCACCACCGGTGGAGACCGCAGTCCCGCGCTCATTCCAGAAATCACCTTACGCGAATATTTTCTTCCTGCGTTTGCCGCCGCGGTGAAAGCCGGTGCACACACCGTCATGGTGAATTCCAGTGAAATAAATGGCGTACCCGGGCACGCTAATCCGTACATCCTCAAAACGATCTTGCGAGATGAGCTGGGTTTCGAGGGCCTGGTGGTTTCCGACTGGCAGGACATTGAAAAATTGGTGAACGTGCACCACGTCGCGGCCGACGAAAAGGACGCGGCACGCATCGCGATTCTCGCGGGCATCGACATGAGCATGGTGCCCAGCGATTACCGATTCAGTGATGTGCTCCTGCAATTAGTGCAAGAAGGTAAAGTTCCGCAAAGCCGCATCGATGAAGCAGTGCGCCGCGTTTTGTACCTTAAATATGAGCTTGGATTGTTCGACGATCCACTGCGTGGAATGGAAGCAAAAACGGTAGTGGGTTCGCCGGAATCGCGCAAAGCTTCCCTCGATGCTGCGCGCGAATCCATCACTTTGCTAAAAAATGACAATCGCGCGCTGCCGCTTGGGAAAACCGCGCACGTGTTGGTCACCGGACCCGATGCCGATTCGCTCATTCCCTTGGACAACGGCTGGAGCTATACCTGGCAGGGAGACAAACTTTCTGCCTATCCGACGGACCATGCCACGATTCTCAAGGCCATCCAGGAGAAAATTGGCGCGGACAAGGTCACCTATGTTCCCGGTTCGACTTTCGACAAAGAAATCGACGTTGAAAAAGCAGCGGCCGCCGCTGCGAATGTCGACGCGGTGGTGGTTTGCCTGGGCGAATGGGCGTACGCTGAAACGCCGGGAAATATTCACGATTTGACGCTTCCCGAGGCGCAGCTGCATCTCGTGCGCAGGTTGCTTGAAGCGAAGAAGCCGGTCATCCTGGTGCTCACCGAAGGTCGTCCGCGCATTATCCGGCCGATTGTAGATCCCGCCAGCGCGATTCTCATGGCTTACAATCCCGGCAACGAAGGCGGACACGCGATTGCCGACATTTTGTTTGGCGATGTAAATCCCAGCGGGAAATTGCCGGTCACTTATCCGCGCTGGCCCGATCAGTTGTTCACTTACGATCACAAAACCTTTGAAGGAGATGGCCCGGGGAGCGCGCAAAATGCCCCGCAGTTTGAGTTTGGCTATGGTTTGAGCTATACCAAATTCGCCTATTCTAGTTTGCAGGTGAACGTTGATGGCCAGAAAATTCAAGTAGCCGTCACCGTGGAAAATACTGGCGATCGCGCCGGCAAAGAAGTTGTCGAGCTTTATCTTCACAAGCGCGTTGCTAGTATTACGCCACCGCTCAAACGATTGAAGCGTTTTGCCAAAGTCTCCCTGCAGCCGGGCGATAGCCGCCACCTGACCTTTGAACTCACGCCGGAAGATCTGTCGTTCATTGGTTTCGACAACAAACGCGTGGTTGAGCCAGGAACGTTCGACATACACGTTGCCGGTCTGCAGCAAAGTTTTGACTGGAAGTAGAGCGATCTGTTCGAGTCATCACGCTTTCGGCGGAAGAGCTGAGCCGAGAGGTTTTAGACATCGAGAACCGCCAGGAAACTTTCGCCGTGGGGAATTGCCGTGCCGAAATTTTGAGCGACGGTCTGGCCGAGGTCCGCGAGCGTCGGTCGTGTTCCGAGATTTCTGCCCCGCTGTGAACCCTCCGGCGCGGCATTTTGCGCCGGGGCGTACGCCAGCACCGGCACGTATTCACGAGAATGATCGGTAGTGGGCCAACGCGGATCCGGATCGCACCCGTGATCGGCAGTAAGGATCAGCAGGTCGCTGGGCGTCAGCAATGGAAGAAACGCTGCTAGCGCGGCGTCAAATTCCTCGAGAGATTTCGCGAAGCCTTCCACATCCTTGCGGTGGCCGTACAGCATATCGAAATCGACAAGGTTGCAGAAAATTAAGCCAGACGTGCGGTTCGCGACCGCCGTGGTCAGTTTCTGCATGCCGTCGGTGTTGCTGGTCGTCGTCGCATAATCTTCCACGCCTCGCCCGTTATAAATGTCGTGAATTTTGCCGACGCCGAAAACCGGAACGCTCTTTTCAGCGAGCACGTCCATCAACATGGGTTTAGGCGGATCGACAGCGTAATCGTGGCGTCGCGGAGTGCGCACAAAGTTTCCCTCCGTTCCCGTAAAAGGCCGGGCAATCACGCGGCCGACTTTGTGCGGCCCGTCCAAAATGTTTCGCGCAATTTCGCACATGCGGTACAGCTCGCCGATGGGAATCACATCTTCATGCGCGGCAATCTGAAATACGCTGTCGCCGGAGGTATACACGATAGGCTGCCCGGTCCGTACGTGTTCTGCTCCCAGTTCTTTCAGAATTTCCGTGCCGGATCGAGGTTTGTTTCCCAGGGTTTTTCGCCCAACCTGCTTCTCAAAGGCGTCAATAATTTCCCGCGGAAATCCGTGGGGATACGTCGGAAACGCCTGGTCCAGCCACACTCCAGCCATCTCCCAGTGTCCGGTGGTGGTATCTTTGCCGGGAGAATGGGTTGCCGATTTTCCATAGGCTGCCAGCGGATTTTCGACGGGAGCTAAATGCTCGAGCGGCGCGATATTGGCAAGTCCCAACTTGACGAGCGTTGGTAAGCGCAACGGCCGCGATTCCGCGATATGCCCCAGCGTACTGCGGCCCACGTCGCCATAATCGGCGGCATCCGGTAACGCCCCGATCCCCACACTGTCCAGCACAATCCAGAAAATTCGTTTAAGGGTGCGCATGCGAACTCGAATCTAACACAGTGCGCCTTCGATGGGAGCGGGGTTTAACGTTCCTCGGGGCGGTGCTATAGTTCGCTCAATTTAAAAAAACTTGATACGAAGTGAACTTTATTTTCGCCGGACGCGTATTACAGAGTGAGTAGGTGTGCCATGACCGATAACGCGAACTTGCCTCCCAACCCAGCACCAGCACCTAGGCATACGCCCTCGCTGGCATTTCCTCTGATTTTGATCGTTGTCGGCGCCCTGTTCTTGTACGCCAACTGGAAGCCGGACATTGATCCCTGGCACGTGCTTGGCACCTACTGGCCGTTGATCCTGATCTTCCTGGGTCTCGGTAAGATTTGGTCCAACACCCGGCAAGGAGGTGTACCGCAGCGCTACTCGTCGGGAGTCAGTCTCGCGGTCCTGCTCTTCGTAGTCGTCATGATCTTTCTGCTCTGGCATAGCAAATCGTTTTCAAAAGAGCGCGGCGACCGCGCCTATTCGTCGGCCATGCGGCACGTCTCGCGCACGGTGGATCTCGCTGGAGCCAAGAGCGTAAACGCCAGCATTGATTTTCCGACGGGCGAACTGATCATCAGCGGTGGCGCCGCCAACCTTCTCGAGGGCGAGTTCGACCAGGGGGAAAACGTCGGCGGGCCGAAAATTGTTTACGAACATTCCGGCAACGAAGGCACGCTGAGTATCTCGCGAGACCAGTCTCACGAGCATCTCTCCTTTCCAGGACACAGCGACAGCCATTGGAACCTGCGCTTCGGCGGAGGCGTTCCGCTGGATCTAAAAATCGATATGGGCGCAGGTCGGGGAGATCTGCATTTGCGGGATCTGCCCGTCACCAAGCTGCTGCTGAATATCGGCGCGGGCCAGGTGAATGCCGACCTTACCGGCGACCGCAAACAGGATTTGACCGCAGACATCGAAGGCGGCGTTGGTCAGGCGCAAATTCGCCTGCCAAAAAACGTTGGCGTGATCGTCGAGGCCTCCGGTGGCATCGGCAGCGTGGACACGCACGGCTTGAAAAAAGACGGTGGCAGCTATGTGAACGACGCGTACGGCAAATCCCCAGCGACGATTCATCTGAAAGTGCAGGGCGGCATCGGAAACATCACCTTGACGCAAGAGCCATAGGCAGCGCGCCGCAGAGCGCGCGCGCCTCGGTCCGCCTGAATTAGACTGCTCCTTCTATTTTTTAGACCCCCCGCCCGTGATTTGCTCCCGTTCCCGCACGCACGTATAATTAGAAGTTTAGACAAGGCACTTTGCACGCGCTGTCTGGACTCCCTCTTGGCCACCGACAAGATCACGCCCCTAACTGCGGACCACGATTTGCTTCGCGTGCGCGGAGCGCGCGTCCACAACCTAAAAAACGTTACCGTCGATATTCCACATAACGCCATCACCGTGGTCACCGGCGTCAGCGGCTCCGGCAAGTCTTCGCTGGCCTTTGACACCATCTATGCGGAAGGGCAGCGCCGCTATGTGGAATCGCTTTCCGCGTACGCCCGGCAGTTTCTCGAGCGCATGGAAAAGCCCGATGTTGACGAAATCAGCGGCATCGCTCCCGCCGTGGCCATCCGGCAGAAAAACTCCACGCGTAATCCGCGCTCCACCGTGGGCACCGCGACGGAAATTTACGATTATCTGCGGCTGCTCTTCGCGCGCTGTGGCCAGACTTTTTGCATTAAGTGCGGCGCCGAGGTTAAAAAAGATAATCCCGACGAAATCGCCACCCGCATTCTCGAGCTAACTGCGGGCCGCCGGTTCTATGTTTTGTATCAGCTTCGCGTCGGACCTGCGCACCCCGCCGCGCCGATTCAGGTAGTCGCGGCGGGCACTGCGGCGATACGTCGCACGCCAAAGAAAAAAACGGCCGGTCCTTCGCAAGACGCGCTCCGCCTCGCGCTGCTCGATTTGCAAAAACGCGGCTTCAACCGCATCTATCAAGACGGACGCGTCCATGAATTTTCCTCGCCGGAATCCCTGCTCGACGTGGACTTCAGCAAGCCCGCCTACGTCGTCGTGGATCGCCTCGCGGTAAATCCCGAATCGCGCGCTCGCCTTGTCGACTCCATCGAAATTTGCTATCGCGAAGGACTTGGCGAAGCCATCCTCGAATTTGTTGCCGACGGCAGCGGTCCCGCCGAACGCAGGAGCTTCAACGAGCGCTTTGAATGCAAGAATGACGGCGCCATTTACCAGGAACCGGAGCCGCGCCTCTTTTCTTTCAACAATCCGTTCGGCGCTTGCCCGCGTTGCCAGGGCTTCGGCAATACCATCGACTTTGATTTGAATTTAGTGGTACCCGATCAGGGCAAGTCTCTGGACGAAGGCGCCATCGAACCTTGGACCAAGCCGCGTTACCGCACGCTGCTGCAAGACATGAAAAAGTGGGCGCGCAGCCGCAGCATCCCCACGAATGTCCCGTGGCGCCATCTCAGCCCCGAACATCGCCAGCTGATCCTCGAAGGCGATCCGCAGAACAATTTTGACGGCGTAAAGGGTTTTTTCAATTACCTCGAACGCAAAAAATATAAATTGCACGTGCGCGTTTTTCTTAGCCGCTTTCGCGGCTATGCACGGTGCCTGGAATGCGGTGGTACCAGGTTGCGTCCTGAAGCCCGCGCCGTTCGCGTCGCCGGCCATACCATCACGGATATTTGTAAACTCACGGTTACCGAAGCGCGCGCATTTTTCAGCACCGTGCATCTCACCGAGGCGCAACGCCATATCGCCGAGAAAATTCTGGAGGAAATTCGCTCGCGGCTGCAATTCCTCGACGAAGTCGGCCTCGAATACTTAACTCTCGATCGCCTCACCTCTACGCTCTCCGGCGGAGAGTCCCAGCGCATTCAACTTGCCACCTCTTTGGGCTCGCACCTCGTGGGCGCCATGTATGTTCTCGATGAACCTTCCATCGGCCTGCATCCGCGCGACACGCAGCGCCTCATCGACATTCTGAAATCTCTGCGCGACCTCGGCAATACCGTGCTGCTCGTGGAACACGATCCCGACGCCATACGCGCCGCTGACTTCATCGTGGATCTCGGCCCCGGCGCCGGTGAGCTCGGCGGCAAACTCCTCTTCGCCGGGGCGTACGACGCCATGTTGCGCGAGCCGAAATCTCTCACCGGCCGCTATTTGACCGGGGAATTGCGCATTCCCGTTCCCAACTCGCGCCACAAGCCCAACGGAAAATTTCTGCGTCTCTACGGCGCCAGCATGCACAATTTGCAAAACGTCGACCTGATGGTCCCGCTTGGCTTGCTCACCGTGGTCACCGGCGTCAGCGGCTCGGGAAAATCTACGCTCATCCACGACGTCTTGTACAAAGCACTCGCCGCAAAACGTCAAGGCGGCAGCGTAAAGGAATTTTGCGAGCGCCTCGAAGGCGACGGCGCCATCAACGAAGTCGTCATCGTCGATCAATCGCCCATCGGTCGCACTCCGCGCTCCAATCCCGCCACCTATCTGAAAGCCTTCGACGCCATCCGCGAAGTTTTCGCCGATGCTCCCGACGCCAAGCGTCGCGGCTACACCGCCGGACATTTTTCCTTCAACGTTCCCGGCGGCCGCTGCGAAACCTGCCAGGGCGACGGTACCGTCACCGTCGAAATGCAATTTCTCGCTGACGTCGAATTAGTGTGCGAAGAATGCCGCGGCACGCGTTTCAAAACCGCGGTGCTTGAAGTGAAATATCGCAACAAAAATATTCACGATGTGCTGCAAATGACGGTGCGCGAAGCGCTCGCATTTTTCCTAAACGTGCCAAAAGTCGTCTCCAAATTAAGAATCCTCAATGAAATCGGCCTCGGCTATTTGCGTCTCGGTCAGTCCGCCACCACGCTTTCCGGCGGCGAAGCCCAGCGCTTGAAACTCGCCGCGCATCTCTCGCGCACGGAAAATCAGGGCATTCTCTATATTTTGGACGAGCCCACTACCGGCCTGCATTTCGACGACATCGCCAAACTTCTCGCGGCTTTTCGCAAATTGCAGGAGAGCGGCGCTTCGCTTCTGGTCATCGAGCACAATCTCGACATCGTCAAATCCGCCGATTGGGTCATCGACATGGGCCCCGAGGGCGGCAACAAGGGCGGGCAAATCGTGGCCACGGGCACGCCGGAGCAAATCGCGCGCAACACGCAATCGCATACTGGCCGCTTTCTCGCCCGCCATTTGAACGGTCCGGCCGGCGCCGCCTCGAACGGCAAGTCGAACGGCAAACCCGCCAGCAACGATCAGTCGCAGCGTCCTGCCAACGGCTCATTAAAACCGGTCGCGCCTTCGGCTACAATGAACAAGGGAAACCCGCCGCCACGCGATCCATGAGCAGACGCTTTTCACGAGCGCCATCCGTTCCAGAAAAAAAGTCACTCGCTGCCAGCCTCGCCATGCGCGCCGGCATACTCGGTGGCGTATTTATTTTCGCCGCCAGCGCTTCCGCGCAAACGCCGCCAAGCCCTGCTCCGCGCAACTCGCAAACCCGCTCGCAAAAACTCGTCAATCCTTTGAACGAGTTGCTCGACGAAGCGCAGCGCGACATCGACAAAAACGATTTTGCCGCGGCCATCGACCCACTCGAAAAAGTCATCGCCGACCAGCCAGACGTCGCTTTTCCGCATTTTCAACTCGCTTACGTGTACACCGCGTTGCAACGCACCGATGAAGCGCGCGCCGAATACCAGCGCGTCATCGCTATCGATCCTAAAATGTCCGCGGCCTATCTAAATCTGGGAATTTTGTTGATCGACAAAGATCCCGCCTCGGCCATCCCGGCCCTCAAAAAATCCGTCGAACTTCATCCCGAAGAAAGCCGCCCAAGATTTCTGCTCGGCGTGGCCCAGGAACGCACCAAAGATTACGCCGCCGCACTCGATTCTCTCCAAGGCGCGAGCCACCTCGATCCGCGCGACAGCGAATCCCGCGAGCATCTTGCCAACCTTTATATCGCCTTGCACCGTCCCGCCGATGCCGAGGCCGAGTATCGCGACGTGCTCGAAAGCAAGCCGAACGATCCCGCCGCTCTCCTCGGCCTGGCCAAAAGTCTCGACGCGCAAAGTAAACCGGGAGCCGCGGCTGCTTTTCAAGATTATTTGGCGGTCCAGCCGGCGGATGAACCCGCCCGCGCGCGCTTCCTGCACTTTTTGATCGCCGACCAGAAATACGATCAAGCCCTCGCGGAAATCGATCGCGCCGAAGCCGTTCACGGGCAAACCGGAGCGTCTTTGTTGCAGCGCGCCGACATCCTGGTCGGGCAAAAAAAATGGGACGACGCCATTGCCACGATTCGCAAGGCCGTGGCCCTTTCGCCAAGCGATGCGACGCTGCATGGCGGCTTGGGCCGCTTGCTGCTCGAACGCCGCGATTTTCCCGGCGCGGAAAGGGAATTGAAAATCGCCTTGACCCTGGACCACACGGGCCTGGTGTACCTCAAGGATCTGAGTTCCACGTATTACCTCGGCGGAAATTATTCCGCAGCGCTAGCCGCCATGGACGAGATTGCCAAAGTGGAAACGCCAGTGCCTCTTTCGTGGTTTATTCGCGCGCTTTGTTACGATAAGTTGAATCAACCCAAGCCCGCCTTGGCGGCGTACGAAAAATTTCTGCAGCTCACGCCGGATAAGAATACCGATCAGGTGTGGCAGGCTACCGAACGCAGCAAAGTGTTGCGCAGAATGCTGGGAAGCAAATAGGAACAGATGCGAGGCGTGCGAACAAAAGTCGCGTTGCTGGGTTTTCTGGTAACCACGGGTCTATGGCTCGCTCGCGCCAGCATTGCTCGAACAGGAGATGTTAAGGAACAGCAGGCGCGCTTTGACGCGGAAGAAAATTCCGTGCATAAGGCGAAACTGGTGAACAAGCTCGGAGACATGCAGTTCAACGCGATTCACGAAGCAGAGAAGGTGGAAAATTACAATTTGGCTGCCGAGATTCTGGAAAA
>Ga0182024_10002129_pt1 | contig 49753 bp, 46 predicted proteins | sample P32metaG_FD_120480 | JGI IMG/M metagenome (GOLD analysis project Ga0182024, IMG submission 120480) | Permafrost microbial communities from Stordalen Mire, Sweden - P3-2 metaG (Illumina Assembly) | ecosystem: Environmental > Terrestrial > Soil > Wetlands > Permafrost | place: Sweden: Stordalen...
CCGTTTGACCGGCACAAGCTGCTGGCAGGGATGACCAAGGCGTGCGAGAAGCGGCCGATCTCGCTGGAGCAACTGGAGAAGTCGGCGGAGGAGATCATCCAGGACCTGGAGACCAATCACCCGCGCGAGGTCTCGACGAAGCTGGTAGGGGCGAAGGTCATGGAGAAACTCCACAGCCTGGATGAGGTGGCGTACGTCCGGTACGCGTCGGTGTACCGGCAATTCCAGGACATCGGGGAGTTCATCAGCGAGATCCAGTCGCTGGGGCGCAAGGTGAAGTCGGGCACGCAGCAGCCGGAGCTTTTCAAGATTAACGGCGGAGGCGGTGGATGATCGGCATCGTGGCCGGCCACGGGAGAAAAACCACTTGGCGCCGAGGCATGGCGCGCGGGACAAACGTCCGCGGGGGAGGCAGGCGATGATCGCGCCGCGCGACGAGATGCCGCTGGTGCAATTCGAGGGAGGAGAGGTCTCCGCATTCGATCCCGGCTGGCTGACACGGCGGCTCGTGCACGCGGCGGAAAAGGCGGGCTACCCGCAGTGGTGGCTGGCGGAGCACGTCTCGGCGAGCGTGAGCAATTATTTGCGCTACCGATTCGTGGGCAATGTGCTCACGGCGCCGCGGCTGGCGGATACGGTGAATTCCGTCCTGCAAGTCATCGGGTACGCAGAGGTGGCGAGCCATTTCGACGCGGGGCCGCCGCCGGCCCGCATCTCGCTGCTGGAGCTGGCGAAAAAAGCCGGCTCGGGCTACGAGCTGGCATTCTTTGAGCTTCTCGCCCGGAGCATGCAACAACTGCTCGCGACCAGGGCCGCGTACTTCGAACTCTATGACCTCGAGTTGTGCGTAAAGGAGCTGCGCGCGCGCAAGATATGGGCCCGGGACTGCCAGGCGCTGCGGGAGGAAATCATTACCTATCTCCGCGATCAACTGGCTATCGCCGCTCACCCCGTGACATTCTCCGTCTTCTAAACGGCAACTTTCAGCACCCCGGTCCCTCGAACCTCCCGGGTGCTGTAATGACGCTGCCCAATGACCATATTCGAAAAAATCGCCCGGCGGGAAATTCCGGCTGAAATCCTGTACGAAGAGGAGGATTTTCTCGTAATCCGGGACATCAATCCCCAGGCGCCGGTCCATGTCCTCATCGTGCCGAAGAAGGTGATCGAGCGCGTGGGCGAGGCCGGGCCGGAGGACGCCCGGATCCTCGGCAAAATGCTGGCGGCCTCGGGCAATATCGCGCGTCGGCTGGGCGTGTATGAGTCTGGCTACCGGCTGGTTATCAACCACGGGCCGGATGCGGGAGAAACCGTGCCGCACCTGCACATCCATTTATTGGGAAAAAGATCGCTTGCTTGGCCGCCGGGGTAACGCATCGTATGCCGCTTTTGATATGAATTTTATTATTGTTTGGCTCCCCCCGATTTCTGCGGTTCTAATATACTTGGCGCGGGTGATGGAACTGCGCACCCGGCGGCAGACGATCTCCGGCGCGATCCGTGAGAACCTGACGCTGCGGCTCTTCATCTCCCTGGGGACGGTGATGCTGACGGGGTCAATGGTGGAGTATTTCATCCAGGGGAAGACGGTTTCGTGGATCTTCTTCGGGCTGGGATGGGCGGTGGCACTCTTCTCCTTCTATCTGCGGCGGCAGGCAATCGCGGCGCTGGGGCGATTCTGGAGTTTGCACGTGGAGATCCGCGATACCCATGAGCTGGTGCGCGAAGGCCCCTTCCGGTGGGTGCGGCATCCGGCGTACTCATCGATGATCCTCGAGATCCTCTCCATCGCGCTGCTGATGCGGAGCTGGTGGACGGCGCTGGTGGTGTTCGCGGCATTCTTGCCGACGCTGGCGGCGCGCATCCGGATCGAGGAGAAGGCGCTGATCGAGAAATTCGGAGACCGGTATATCGAGTTTAAACGGACAACGCCGGCGCTCTTCCCGAGAATGAGGCGCACGACATGAGCCAGATCGCTGAGCTCCCGCGCGCACGCCGATCGGTCATTACCGGGATCGGCGTCATCACGCCCAGCGGGCTGGAGATCGCGCCATTCTGGGACAACGTGATCAACGGCATCAGCGCGGCGGCGCCGATCACGCGATTCGACGCGTCGCGGCTGCCGGTGCGGATCGCGGCGGAGGTGAAGGGGTTTAATCTTTCCAACTACCTGCCGGACGTGAAGGAGAAGCGGCTGGACCGGACGATCCAGTACGCCGTGGCGGCGGCGGCGTGCGCGCTGAAGGACTCCGGGGTCTCGCTGGCGAGCCTGGACGCGGATCGCGCAGGCGTGGTGGAGGGGACGACCATCAGCGGCGCGGCAAGCGTGCTAAAATCGTACAGCAGCTTCATCAGCGACAAGACTTACCGCTCTCTGCATCCGTACAATATCGTCGCGGGCTATTGCGGCGAGGGGAGCAGCAGCATCAGCCTTTACCTCGGCATCCAGGGGCCGGTGATGACCTATTGCTCGGGGTGCGCCTCCGGCAATGACGCGATCGGCTATGGCGCGAAGATGGTGCAATCGGACGAGCTGGACGTGGTGATCGCGGGCGGGTCGGATGAAATCGTGGAGATGCTGCACGTGGGCTTTTGCAAGCTGCGCTCGATGAGCGAGCACAACGACAACCCGCAGGAGGCGATGCGCCCGTTCGACAAGAAACGGGATGGCTTCGTGCTGGGGGAGGGGGCGGCGTTCATGGTGATCGAGGAGCTCTCGCATGCCCAGGCGCGCGGGGCGAAGATTTACGCGGAGATCATCGGCCATGGCCGGACGGCGGAGGCGCATCACCCGACCGATCCGCACCCTGAGGGGCTTGGTTACAAGTCCGCGCTCAAGCGGGCCTTCCGCCACGCGCGGGTGCTGCCGGAGGAGATCGATTACATCAACGCCCACGGCTCGGCGACGCCGAAGAACGATCCGATCGAGACGCTCGCGATCAAGGAGGTCTTCGGCTCGCACGCGCGGCGGCTGGCGATCAGTGCGACCAAGGCGATCACGGGGCACCTGATGGGTGCTTCCGGGGCGGTGGAGGCGGTGATCACGGCGCTGGCGGTGAAGAACCAGTACATCCCGCCGACGATCAATCTCACGGACCCGGATGAAGGATGCGACCTGGATTACGTGAAAGTCGCGCGGCGTTACCCCATCCGCGGCGCCGTCAATTTGAACGCCGGTTTCGGCGGCCGCTACTCCTGTCTTATCATGAGACAATTCGGTGATTCATAATGGGGTTCCTCGAGATATCCGCGCTTGCCGCGGCCGTATTCAACACAGCGCTGGCGGTGCTGGTGGTGCGGACCGACCTCAAATCCCTGCTTCATCGCGCGTACATCGGCTGGGCGCTCTCGCTGGGCTTCTGGAATGTCGCGTGCTGTTTCCTCTACGATCCGACCACGTTCCAGGCGGCGCTCTTCTGGGGCAAGGTGCTGCAACTGGGCGTGATCTTCATGCCGATCTGCCTGCTGCATGTCTGCCTGATCCTCACCAACACGCCGCGCAACCGGGCGATACCCGTCTTTTACGTCTTCCACGCGGCGCTGGCGCTCACGCTCTTCGGCGACAAATTCGTCGCGACCGTGCGGCTGACCCCGTACGGCTACTGGACGGTGGGCGGGCCGCTCTTCTACGTCTTTCTTGCCTCGTATTTCGTAACGACCGTCTGGCTCATGCTTGCGGTCAATCGCAAGCGGCGGGCTGCCTCCGCGGCGCTGCGGCCGGGGCTGACGGCGCTGCTGGCGGGCGTGATCTGCCTCTGGGTTTGCGGGTCGAACGATCTGCTGCCGATCCTGGGGACGGACAACTATCCGTTCACGAACATCCACTTCTTCCCGGTGGGGAACCTGGCGGCGAACTTCTACGCGGTGGTGGTCGCGTACAGTGTGCTGCAGCACGAGCTGCTGGATGTGCATCTCACGTTGAGCAAGGCGGCGGCGCGGCTGGTGCGGCTGAGCTTCGTGTTCGTGATCGCGCTGGTGCTGCTGCTGGTGGCATGGATGGCCGCGCCCAAGGCGTTCACGGCGTTCTCCTTCGTAATCGCGCTGGTGGTGGTGGTCGTGAGCACGACCCTTGCATCGGTCCTGTTTCCCCGGCTCTTCGGCAGCGGGGCGGATATGATCGAGCGGCGGATCCTGGGCGACCGATTCGAGTACCAGGACCGCATCCGGGCGTACATCGCGGCGGTGCAGGAGTCCGGGGACGCGGGGCAATTGCTCAAGGGGCTGGATGAATTGCTGATCAAGGTGCTGCGGGTGTCCGGGTACCAACTGGTAATGCTCGAGGATACGAGCCACAAGTTCACCGTCCTCCAACAGTATCCGGAGAATGCCACGCCATATGTGCCGATGATCGGCACGGACTCGCCGCTGCTCAGTTTCTTCCGCGCGAGCGGCGCGGAGCAGCTCGCGCTCAACCTCCCCTCGAGCAACCGGCTCACGCCGGAGCAGGAGACCGCGGCGCGCGCCTGCCTGGCCGAGGCGAAAGCGGAATTCTGCTTCCCGTTCATGGTGTCGACCGAGCCGTTCGGGCTGCTCTTCCTCAAGGAGCGCGCGGAAGGGAAGCGCTACACGGCAACGGATATCCACCTGATGGCGATGCTGGCGCGGAACGTGAGCCTCTCGCTCAACCAGATCCGGCTGAAGAACCAGATCCTCCAGGCGCAGGAATCCGAGCTGCTGGGCAGAATGTCGCGCGGCATGGCGCATGACATGAATAATCTCGTGACGCCGATCCAGACCCTCATGCAACTGATCGCGGAGGGCATCCCGATCGAGAGCCTGCGTGACGAGCTGCTGCCGCTGGCCACGCGAAGCCTGGAGACCTTGCGCGAGTACATTCGAGAGGCGCTCTTCTTCTCGGAGAACGCGCGGGCGGACTTCAAGCTGGGGCGGCTCGACATGGTGCTGGCGGAGTCCGTGGCGATCGTGGCGCCGCGGTGCGAGCAAAAGGGGATCAAGTTGATCTTCCAGGCGCCGGCGGAGGCGCTCGTGGAGATGGACAAATCGCTCATTAAGCGGACCGTGACCAATATCCTCAGCAACGCCATTGACGCCACCAGCAGCGGGGCGGAAATCCGGGCGGAGCTGCTGACGCTGGAGAAGACCGAGCCGGAGCGGGAGTGGTTCCGCATCCGGATCGTCGACCAGGGCGAGGGAATCCACCCGGATAACCTGCAGCGGATTTTCACCCCCTATTTCACCACCAAGAATCGGGGCGATGAGCAGCGCGGGTTTGGCCTCGGGCTGTCGATCTGCCGGAAGGTGGTGCAAATTCACGGCGGCTCGCTCAAGATAACCAGCCAGCCAAAGCAGGGCACCACCGTGTTCATCGATCTGCCGGACCATCAGATCAGGAGCAGGGAGCCCTCGCTGGAATCCGTATCATGAGAACATTGCTGATCCTGAGCAAGCTGCGCGCCTTTCCCGCCTCGGTGGAGGCGTCGGCGGATATCTCGAAGTACCAGGTCATCGTGAAGGAGGATCTGCGGTCGGCGGAGACGCTGCTGACGCGCGGGGCGGTGGATGCGGTCATTCTCGATCTGGAGCTGACTGGCATCAGCGCCATCCGGCTCATCGAGCAGCTGCGGCAGGCGGCGCCCGAGGTGCCGCTGATCGTGGTAGCGGCGGACAAGAGCTGGGAGTGGGAGGAGGATGCCTTCCTGCTGGGGGTATCGCATGTCATCACGAAGCCGATTCGCGGCAAACTCTTGAACAATCTGCTGGATCGGGTATTCCAGCCGCCTCCGGCCAATCGACCGGAAACCATGACCAGCCCCACCTCGTCAGGACCCCGGCTCGCCGGCAGCGCATCGTCACACTTCGACGCGCTGGAGGCGTTGCGAAAGTTCTCCGTGATTCTGACCCATTCCCTGGAGCCGCAGGCGCTGCTGCGGGAGTTCCTGCTGGTGCTGCGGGAGGTCATCGGCGTAAACCGCGCGGTCGTCTTCCTGCGCAATCCGGCAAGCCTTTTCGGCACTTCCCCGCCCGACCAGGAGGACCGCTGGCTGCGCTCGGCGTGCGCGATCGGCCTGGAGCAATCCTTCCTGGAGCATTTTGCTCTCAACCTCACCACCGGGCTGGGCGCGCACCTGAGGAAGCATGGGCGCATCCTCAGGAATACCAGCGCGGAGGCGGAGGCGAGCCGCGAGATGGCGCGCGAGTTTCACCTGGTGGGGGGCTGCGTGGCTATCCCCATCCTCGATCGCGAGGCGCTGCTGGGCGTGGCGGTGCTGGATGAGCGGCTGACCGGCGCGCCGTACGAGAACGAGGAGCTTTCCATCCTCTTCCACATGCTGGAGGAAGTGGGGCTGGCGATCCGCAACTCGTGGCTGCACGATCAATTGCAGACCAGCCACACGATGCTCACGGGCATCCTGGAAAGCCTGGGCACGGGCTGCGTGGTCATCGGCAATAACCTCTCGGTTCTCCACTCGAATGCCGCCGCCCGGCGCATCCTCCTGACGGAGAACCCGGACAAGCCGCACCTCGAGTTTACCGATCTGCCGCAGGAGCTCGGGAGCAAGGTCTTCACGGTGATGAAGACGAACATCGCGGTGCCCTCATTTAAATACCAGTTCCAGGCGCAGCTCGATCAATACTACCTCGTCGCGATCTCCCCCTTCCAGACGGAAAAGGCCGCGACCGCGGATGCGGCGCTGCTGATCCTGGAGAACATCACCTCGCTCGAGCGCGCGAAACGGCTCGAAGTGGAGACATCGAACCTGCGGCTCATCACCACGATGGCCGAACACCTGGCCCATGAGATCGGCAACTCCGTGGTCCCGCTCTCCACGCACCAGCAATTGCTCGACACGGGGAGCCTGGATAACGAGGAGTTCCGCGCATCGCTCTCCGAGGCGCTGGGCAGCGGCGTAAAGCGGATCACTCGGCTGGCAAACCAGATGATGTTCCTGGCGCGCGGCAAAACGGATTTCGGCGACCAGATCCGCGTCAACGAGCTGATCGACGAAGCCTTCCGCGAAGCGTACCTCTACCACAACGGCAAGCCGCCCGATTTCAACATCGCGGCGGACATGGAGCGGCTCACCGTCGCGGGGGACCAGAAGGCGCTGCGGCACGCGTTCTCCGAGGTGCTTCTCAATGCCCTGCAGGCCACGCAGGGAGAGAGCAAGAAAATCGCCGTCAGCATCAGCAGCACTGGCGGGAACGGGCATCGCGGGGTGAACGTGGAAATCCGCGACAGCGGCGCGGGATTCACGGCAGAAACCGCGCGGCGTGCGCCGGAGCCTTTCTTCTCGACGCGCAACGTGGGGCTCGGGCTCGGGCTGACCGTCACGCGCAAGATCATCGAGGACCACAAGGGGCGCGTCGAGATCGCCACGCCCGCCTCGAAAGGCTCCGGCGTGGTAAGAATCACGCTGCCGCTGAGCGAGCAGAACTAGATCCTCCCGCCGTCTGGTGAGCGTGCGCCCCGAGACCCCTTGCCGAGAGCGTTTCCGCGCCGGGTACCACCCCTAGGTTCCCGCGTCCGCGGCGGCCGGCTCTGAAGCTTTCCATGAATATAATTGGCCTAGACATAGCGCAGGCCTTGTACGGCTGGCCGCAGGGACGACGAAGGAGATGGGATAGAGGGGGTTGGGCAGGTGAAAACGACCAAAAACCCTAGGTCCGCCCACCGTTGGCGGCGGACCGGCTTAGCCGCACCCGCCTACGCTTCGATAATGCCGTTGCGGATCGCGTACCGGACCAGCGCGGCAAACGAATCGAGGCGGAGCTTCCGCATGATCGCCGCGCGGTGGGTCTCGACCGTCTTCACGCTGATGCCAAAGATATCCGCGATCTCCTTGTTGCTCTTCCCCTCCGCGATCAATTGGACAGTCTCCCGCTCCCTGGGTGTCAGCGCGGTATCCTCCACGCCGGCGCTGCCCTGCATGTAGCCTGAGAAGATCATCTCCGAGACCTTGGAGGAGAAATAAGTCCGGTGCTTGCAAAGCATCTCAAGCGCCTGGATGAGATGCTGCTTCGCCTCGGCCTTGAGCAGGTAGGCACGCGCCCCGGCCTTGAAGACGTGCCGGACGATCTCCTCCGTCTCGTTCGCGGTGAAAATGAGCACCTCGGTCACCGGGAGCGCCCGCTTGATCTGCCGAGTGGCGTCCAGCCCGTTCAACTCCGGCATCCCGATATCCATGATGACAATGTCAGGTTTGAGCCGCTCCGCGAGATCGACGGCCTCGCGGCCGGTCGAGGCCTCTCCGCAGATCTCCCAGCCAGTCTGGCTCTCGACGAGGGCTCGCACCCCTTGCCGCACGATTTCGTGATCGTCCGCCAGCAGTATTCGCACGTTCATCGGGTCTCCTTTTCATCCCCGGGGCCCAGGGTAAACATAAACGCCGCCCCACGTCGTGGCTGACTTTCCGCCCAAATGCGTCCTCCGTGCCGGCCGATGATCCGCTGCACGGTGGTCAGCCCGATCCCGGTGCCGGCAAAATCCACCTCCGGGTGCAGCCGCTCGAATGCGACGAAGAGCTTCCCCGCCTTCCGCATGTCGAAGCCGGCCCCGTTGTCCCGCACATAATAGACCCGCTCGCCGGCGGCGGCGGCTTCGTTCCTGCCGACCTCGATCTCCGCGCGGGGGGCCTTGCCGGTGAATTTCCAGGCATTGTCCAGCAGGTTCTCGAGCGCGATGCGGAGCAGGGCCCTATCCGCATTCACGATGAGCCCGTCGGTCACGGTAGCGCTCACCTCCCGGTCCGGATGGGCCTCGCGGAGGTCATGGATGATCCCGCGTGCCAGTACGCTCATATCGACGGTCTCGCGCTGGATTTGCGCCCGGCTCCCCCCGGCCAGGCGCAGCAAGTCGCTGATCAACTCATGCATCCGCCGCGTCGCCTTGGAGATAAACTGCAAATGCTCCCTTGCCTCCTCTCCCACCACCCCCTCGAGGCCCTCGCATTCCCTGAGCAGCATCTGGCTGAAGCCGCCGATCTCCATGAGGGGCGAGCGCATATCGTGCGCGAGCGAATGACTGAACGCCTCGAGCTCGTGATTTGCCTGGCTCAACTCCGCGGTCCTTTCCTCCACGCGCCGCTCAAGCCCCTCGTTGACCCGCATGATCTCGGCGCGCGCCTTCTCCAGCTTCGCGTTGCGCTCCTCGAGCTTGCGCACGAGCGCCTCGTTGTACTCCCGCATGACGAGCAGCTCCCCGGGGCGATCCGCGCCGGGGGCGCGGTGGTTCTTCCTTTCCACCAGCTCCCGCAGCGCGTTCATCATGGCCGCGAGGGGTGCGGGCTTTTTCATATAACGGTCCGCGCCGCAATCGAGGGCGAGCTTCTCGTCATCCGCGCTGGTGTAAGTGCTGGTATAAATAATGAACGGGGTCCCGTCATGCGCCTTGTCCTTGCGCACCTCCTGGCAGAGCCGGTAGCCATCCATCCGCGGCATGAGGATATCGGAAATAATCGCGTCCGCCTTCTCCCCCGAGAGGCGGGCAAGCGCCTCGACGCCGTCCTCCGCCTCAAAGGTCGATATCCCCTCCCCTTCCAGGTTCACCCTCAGCAGTTTTCGGTTTGTCTCGTTATCATCAACTATCAGCACCTTCATCAGCCACCTCCCCTGTTACTTCAGCCTCTCTACAATGTCCGCCACCTGCGCTGTCAGCTTTCTTGTGTTGATTGGTTTTACGATATAGGCATCGCATCCCGCAGCCAAGGCCTCTTCGCGCGAGTATCGCTCCGGGTACGCGGTTACGGCAACGATGACGATATGCTTTCTCGCGGGGTCGCCCTTGAGGTGCCGGGCGAGCGTGAGCCCACCGACGTTCGGGAGCCCAAGGTCGAGAAGGATGACCTCCGGCTCCGAGGCCATGATCTCGTCCAGCGCCTTGTCCACGGCCTCGGCCTGTTTCACGTCGTGGCCATCGGACGACAGCACCAGGTGGGCCAGCTTCGAGCTCGCGGGTTCATCTTCCACCACCAGTATTCTCATGGTTTTTCCTCCGCCTCCCCCAGGCATACCGCCACGTGCGCCGCCAGCACGCGCGTATCGATCGGTTTTGAAATGTAGCCGTCGCACCCCGCATCGAGCACCTTTTGCTCGTCTCCCTTCATTGCATAAGCCGTGAGCGCGATAATGCGGATATCCTTGGTGCCGTCCGCGGCTTTGAGCTTGCGCGTGAGGGCCAAGCCATCCATGCCCGGCAGCCCGATATCCATGAGGATCAGGTCCGGCGGGGTCTGGTCGATCAGCTTCAACGCCTGCTCGGCGTCGCCCGCCTGGAGCACCTTGTAGCCCGACCACTCGAGGACGTCACAAGCCAGCTTTAGGTTCGTGGGATTGTCCTCCACTACTAAAATGCTTTTCTCGTTCATGACATTCTTTCACTGCTGGAGGGGCCTTGCGACCTTATCGCTCCGTCACGATCTTCCGCCAACTCCCCCCTCGGGGCAACAATCAGCCTCGCGGCACTCTCGCCGCGGGGGGATGGCGCCCGCCCCGGCACGGCATTCGCGTCCATCCGGCATATCTCTTTAATGGCGTCCATTACCGCGCCATTTGCCGGCTGGGTAGAGAGTTCGGAGGGGGGCAAGTTTTCGGCGTTTAATTAATCGGATATCCAGGGGAAGCACCGCGCGCCTCCTATTCCACGGATACGGATTTCAAAATAACAGCACTTACGCCTCCCCTGCCACCATAAAATTACCGCCATCGCCTCCGGCGGAGAGCCAAAGGTCCGAGGCCCAGGAGGCCGGAGCCAACGGCCCTCCGGCTCCGGCACACTCTCGATGCGCGCGAACGCATCCACATACCCGAACCCGCCGGAACCCCTCCACCTTGATATATGAGATGGATGGCACGTTCACCGCATTTCCACCAATTTCCTCAGCCGAGCAGAGGGAGTAAGAGGCGCCCCCGGCCGAGCCATTATATAATGCCAGCGCCTGTGTAGCTGTAAGTCCAACGAAGCTGGAGAGTGTCAGTGAAGAGCTGACCGGCAATCCCGGGTTTCCCGAGCCGTTGGTCGGGAATAAGTCATCGGCCCCGGTGGCGAGTGCCAACTGGTAATAAGTGATATTATCCTAACTACCCAGACGGTCAGCCCGCGATGATTAATACCCCGGTGCTACCAGGTCGGCACACGTCGCGCTGGCAAGCAAAATTCCTCTTCCTTTTCGAAAGTTCTGCCGTCCATTTACCGATGCGCATCCGAAACTCAAGCGCCACTTACACTTACTCAGTCTTTTGGCGGCAAACGGGCATATGTATCAACCCATCGAAAATTACGGCGTCATCGGGAATGTACGCACCGTCGCGCTCGCGGGCATGCATGGTTCCATCGATTGGTTCTGTTATCCCGACGTCGATTCTCCCAGCGTCTTCGGCGCGCTGCTCGATGACGCGAGGGGAGGCCGGTTCCGCGTGGCGCCCGTGGATGAAAGCGTCCGGCGCAAGCAATTCTACTGGCCCTCCACCAATATCCTCGTCACCCGTTTCTTCAACGACGAAGGGATCGTGGAACTCCAGGACTTCATGCCACTGCGGCGCGGGGCCGTACTTTCCGGCACCATTTACCGGAGGGTCCGCTGCGTAAGGGGGAGTGTCCACTTTCGGATCGAGTGCAGTCCGGCGTTCGATTATGGCCGGCAATCGCACGAGCTCTCCTTGTGCGGGAACGGCGCGCGGTTCGACACGCCGAATCTCTCGCTGGCGCTCTCCTCCTCGGTGCCGCTGCGCGAAGGCGGCGGAGGGAGTGTGACAGCGGAGTTTGTCCTCAGCCACGGCGAGTCGCATCTCTTCATCCTGGGGGAGCCGCGCGCCGGCGAGCATGTCCCGCCGATCCCGGGCGAGGAGGAGGCAGAGGATATCTTCCAAGAGACGGTGACTTACTGGCGTTGCTGGCTTGCGGCCTGTTGCTACCGGGGCCGCTGGCGGGAGCAGGTCCAGCGCTCCGCGCTTCTGCTCAAGCTTTTGACTTTCCAGCCGACCGGCGCGATTATCGCCGCGCCCACGTGCAGCCTGCCGGAGGTGATCGGCGGAACGCGGAACTGGGATTACCGGTACACGTGGATTCGCGATGCGGCATTTACCGTGTACGGGTTCCTTCGCATCGGGTTCAAGGAAGAGGCGGCGGCATTCATCGAGTGGATGATCAACTTCGCGGAACACGATCCGCGGCTCGACGGCCGCGCGCTGACGCTCCTGACCGTGCACGGGGATGCGCAGGTCCCGGAGGAGATCCTGACTCACTGGGAAGGTTATCGGGGCTCCGGCCCCGTGCGGGTCGGCAATGCCGCGGTGGATCAATTCCAAAGTGACATCTACGGGGAGGCGATGGACTCGCTCTACTTATATAACAAGCATGTAAGTCCCATCTCTTATGACTTCTGGTCGCGCATCCGGGACCGGCTCGACTGGGTATGCGATAACTGGCAGCGGCCGGACAACGGGATCTGGGAAATGCGCGGGGTCCAGCGCGACTTCGTTTACTCGAAGGTGATGAACTGGGTCGCGCTCGACCGCGGCATCCGGCTCGCGGACAAGCGCTCCTTCCCCGCCAATCGGGTCCGCTGGATCGAGCAGCGGGACCGCATCTACGAGGAAGTCATGTCCCGTGGCTGGAACGCTAAGCGGAACGCGTTTACCCAATCGTACGGCAGCGAGGCGCTGGATGCGTCGCTGCTGATCATGCCGCTGGTGTTCTTCATGGCGCCGACCGATCCGCGGATGATCGGCACCCTGGATGCCATCATGAAGGATCCCGCCGATGGCGGCCTGGTGAGCGACAGCCTGGTGCATCGCTACCCGCCGGGGGTCGATGGGCTCGCCGGGACGGAAGGGACGTTCAATATGTGCTCCTTCTGGCTCGTGGAGGCGCTGACGCGCGCCGCACAGTCCGACCCGGCTAAGCTGGACCAGGCACGGATCATCTTCGAGCGGATGCTCGGGTATGCGAACCACCTGGGGCTTTACGCGGAGCAAACGAGCTTCCAGGGGGAGGCGCTGGGGAATTTCCCCCAGGCGTTCACCCACCTGGCGCTGATCAGCTCCGCGTTCAACCTGGACCGGGTCCTGGGCAACCAGCCCTGACCGGGGCCCGCGTCAGCAACGAAAATCAATGGGCCGGGAACCGACCCCTCCTCGCGCTTTCATTTTCTGCTTCCCGTCGCTCGTCCTCGGGTAATACCCGGTGACGATATGGCCTGCGCGGCCGGTGCTAAGGATCAAGGGAGTCGAAGCGTTGACCATCCGGGGGGAGATAAAGCGTAAGTTCTTCATGGGCACCTCTCATTTTAGCGGAAACACCCCCCAATTCCCCCATGGCTGTGGGGATATTGGTAATGGTGAAACGAATCTGGCCGGTCGCCCGGTTTCAGAAAAAGCGAGGCAATCGCTTTTTTGTCTCGAAAATCGCTGATTCCCGGAATCCAGTTGCACCCCCCGCGCCGCCGTGCCACCTTCCGGGGCTCTTTTTTTTTCCGGTTATGCCCCTCTCCCGAGCTCTCCCGCTGTTCCTAGCTACGCTATCCCTCCTGGCCGCCACCGTTGCCCATGCGGCAATCGGCATCGAACCAATCCCGGATCAGGATATCCCCTCGGGCAAGACGCTGGTCGTCCCGATCCCAGCCTCCGACCCGGCAGGCCCGGCCCGCACCTACACCATCACGGTGGGCGCGCCCACGGTCAGCGGCTCGGCCTCCGTCTCGGCTACCGCAGCGGGCATTACCGCGGCCATCCGCACCGGCGACCCGCATTTCATGGCGGTCGTGAGCTATACGGATTCCAACAGCGTCGCGCAGACCGGGACCATGGAGTTCCAGTTGCTGCGGGAGTTTGCCCCCACGACCACGCAAATCATCGGCGGCCTGGTGCAGGGCGGCTATTATAGCCCGCAATCGAACGGCACAAACGGGCTGACCTACCTTAAGTTTGACCGGGTGATCCCAGGGTTCGTAGTCCAACTGGGCAGCCCGAGCGGCGACGGACGAGGCGGACCGGGCTTTACGTTCGAGAACGAATTCAGCAACGCGTTGATCTTCAGCGGGTCGCTGGGGCAGCTCGCAATGGCGAACGGGGGTACCAACGTGAATGGCGGGACGAACGGCTCCCAGTTTTTCATCACGCTGGCGGCGCAGCGTTCGCTCGATTACAAGCACACCAACTTCGGGCAACTGGTGCGGGGCTTCAATACGCTGAACGGCGTGGCGAATACGCCGATCGATTTTTCCACCCCGGTCGACCTGGGGGGTGGGCAGACGGAATTCAGCAAACCGCTCCACCCGGTCAACATTACCAGCGCCACGGTGACTCAGAATGACACCGATGCAGTGCTGCTGCTGAGCGCGACGGGGGTTTGCGACTCGGTCATTACCGTGACGGCTTCCTCGGGCGGCACGACGACGACCCAGAGCTTTACGGCGCATGCCATCACCGATACGACGAGCGATCCGCCCTTCCTCCGGCCGGTGCTGGATATGACCGTGCCCAACGGCTTGGCGAAGGTCGCGCTGCAAGGGATCGATCTCCAGCTCGACCTCCTGCGCTACGGCTATCAACGGGTCCTGCCTGTGGGCGATAACTCGATCACCTCGGGCACGTCCCCGCTGATCTCGATCCCGCTGATCTCCAATACGGACAATGAAATCGTCGCGACGCTGGATCATTGGAATCCCTCCACCCGGGGGAACGACGAGCGAATCTTCCACGTGGGCGCGGGGGAGAAGCCGCTGCGCGGGGCGCTGACGCCGATCCCGCCCGGGCGGTTCAACTCCCTGGTGCTGGCGAACCCCAATACGGTGGCCGTCTTTACCGCGGGCAATCCGAACGACAGCGCAGCCGGTTTCACCACAAGCGTGAACTGGGGGGATGGGACGTACCTCTCAGGGAGCAATGTGACCGTGGTAAAGGACACGACGGCGCGCACGGTCAACCGGTTCAAGGTGATGGCGGGCCATATCTACACGAACCCGGGAGAATACCCGGTGATCGTCAAGATCGCGGACCCGGGCGGGGCGCGGCTGACGCTGACCGGCACGGCCTCGGTGGCGCCCGCGGCGATTGCGATCTCCGGGATGGAAATCTACAAGACCAAAGGGGTGCTGAATAACCAGTTGCTGGCGACGTTGGAAGATAGCGGCGCGACCTCCACGGCGACCGATTACACGGCGACGATCGACTGGGGGGATGGCTCCGTGACGCCGGGCACGGTGAAGGGAAGCGCCTCCTCGTATAAGATTCTCGGGAGCCATACTTACAAGACGTCGGATACGTTCACCGTTTCCACCTCTGTGACACGGACGGGGAGCAATGGCTACTCCGCGAATACATGGGCCGCGGCGCATATCGCGGGGATCGCGGCACCCCAGGTCTTCCCTCCCTTCCCGCAGGCGCATCTTGCGCAGATCTGGACGGCGATCCTGACCGACTCGAATACGATTACAACCACGGGGACGAACGGGGGCGGCAATCCCTATGCCGGGTTGATCCAGGCGATGGATGGCAATCTGTACGGGACTACCGAGGCGGGCGGCAGCAGCAACAACGGCACGGTCTACCAACTGACCACGACCGGCAGTGAGACGACGCTGTACAACTTCGCGGACGGCAGCGACGGCGCCAACCCATACGCCGCGCTGATGCAGGGCCTCGACGGCAACCTGTACGGCACCGCGGAGGCGGGCGGATTGAATGGGACGGGGACCGTTTATCAAATCACGACGGGTGGCGCGCTGACGCCGCTGTACGGCTTCAGCGCGCTCACGAGCGGGACGAATACCGACGGGGCAAATCCGTTTGGCGGTCTGATCCAGACCACGGATAGCAACCTGTACGGGACCACGGAGGCTGGCGGACCCGGCGGCGCGGGCACGGTGTTCCAGATTACCACGAGCGGAACGCTGACGACGCTCCATGCATTCACGAGTGGAACGGACGGCGGGAATCCATTCAGCGGGCTGATCTCGGCGACCAATGGCAACCTGTACGGGACGACAGAAGCGGGAGGCACCGGCGGCGCGGGCACGGTGTTCCAGATCACCACGAGCGGATCCCTGACGACGCTCCATGCATTCACGAGTGGAACGGATGGGGGGAACCCGTTTGGGGGGCTGGTGCAGGGGATGGATGGGAATCTGTACGGGACGACGGAAGCGGGAGGCAGCGGCTCGGGGACGATATTCCAGATCACGACGAGCGGATCGCTGACGACGCTGTACTCATTCACGGGCGGCAACGATGGCGCGAATCCATACGGGAAGCTGGTCCAGGCGGCCAATGGGAATTTGTACGGGACGACCAAGCAGGGTGGGAGCAGCGGGACGGGGACGGTATTCCAGATCACCACGAGCGGCGGGTTTACCTCGCTGTATTCGTTCCCGGCAGGGTCGGGCGGGCAGAATCCCGTGGCTGGGCTCGTGCAGGCGAACGACACGAATCTGTATGGGACAACGGTCAATGGCGGCGCCAACGGGTTCGGCACGGCTTACCAGATTACGACGGGCGGGGCGTTCACCTCGCTCTACTCGTTCAACTCCGGCGTCTCCGGCCAGACCGCGTTCCGTGGCGCGGTAGCTATCGTCAACTCCGGGAATGTAAGCTCGGCTCCGGGTTCGTTTTCCGCCTACCTGGACCCGAATGGGGCGGTCGACGGGCAGGCGACGTTGCTGATATCGGCCGGGCAGAGCGCGTTCCCGATTCCGGCGCTGAAGCCTGGGCAGTACGTCATTTTCTCCTTCCGGCTGGAGGGCACGGTGGTCGATACCCGGCTGAAGCCACCGGTCGGATTCAACTCCGAGGGGCAGGAGCTGCTCGGGGTCGTTACCTATAACGATCCGGTGGCGAACTTCGACGGATCACAGAAGGTGATCGTGCTGCCGGGGACCTTCTAAAGGGGGAGCGGACGGCGGGTGTAGTGGAAGAAGTAGCTGGCTTGCAGGAGGCCGCCGAGGGAATTGAGGCCTTGGTTGCGCGAGGCGAGGGCGGGCGCGAGGTCCTTGCCGGTATCGCCGGCGAATGTTGGGAGGACGGCAACGCCAAGTAGAGCAAGGAGGGCGAGGCGGATTTTCATAAGAGGGTATGCTTCTCGAACGTATTCGATACGCCGGCGCGGAACGCACTGGACGGATGAAATTCCGCATGAAAAGGGAGATTTCCGCCTTCTGCCGCCACCGATTCTGTGATTGAATAAAAAGCTCTTATGCCGATGGAAATCTACAAGGACCCGGCGTTCGATATGGCGTGCGAACAGTTTCGCATCGTCGCGGATTACCTGAATATCGACCAGAACCTGCGGCAGCGGCTGCTGATGCCGAAGCGGGCGATCACGATGACCCTGCCGGTGCACATGGACAACGGCTCGACGATGATTTTCCAGGGGTACCGGGTGCAGCATCACCTGGCGCTGGGGCCTACGAAGGGAGGGACGCGATTCCATCCCAATGTATCACTGGGCGAGGTGGCGGCCCTGGCGGTGTGGATGAGCTGGAAGTGCGCTTTGGCCGGGCTGCCGTATGGCGGGGCGAAAGGGGGCATCACGCTGGACCCGGCGTCGCTCTCCGCCCGGGAGCTGGAGACGGTGTCGCGGCGGTACATGCAGGAGATGATCCCATTTGTAGGGGCGCGGACGGACATCATGGGGCCGGACATGGGGACGGGGGAGCAGGTGATGGCATGGTTCATGGATACCTACTCGGTGCACGTGGGGTATGCGGTCCCGGAGATCGTGACGGGGAAGCCGGTATCGATAGGCGGGACGATCGGAAGGAGGGAGGCTACGGGACGCGGGGTGGCGTACCTGGTGGAGCGGGTATTCGATACGCTGAAGATGCGCGGGGATGAATCGACGGCGGTAATCCAGGGATTTGGGAACGTGGGGAGCGTGGCGGCGGATTGGCTGGCGCACCACGACGGGGTGAAGATCATCGCGATAGGGGATGCGTTTGCGAATGTCTACAACGCGGGGGGAATCGACATCCTGGCGGCACTGGAGCATGTGCGCCGGCGGGGATCGCTGGCGGGATACGGCGGCGGGGAGATGATCGCGGCGGATGAGCTGCTGACGCTCAAGTGCGACGTGCTGATCCCCGCGGCTCTGGAGCGGGTGATCACGGCGGAGGTGGCGACCAAGCTGCAATGCCGGATCCTGGCGGAGGGAGCCAACGGCCCGACAACGACGGATGCGGACCAGATTCTCTTCCAGCGATGGGAAGAGATTTTCGTGATCCCGGATATCCTGTGTAACGCGGGAGGGGTGATCGTGTCTTACTTTGAGTGGGTGCAGGACTTGCAGAATTTCTTCTGGAGCGAGACTGAGGTGACGGATCGGCTGTTCCGGATCCTGGAGGGGGCCTTCACGGGGATGCTGAAGCGGGCGCGGGGGCAGAAAATCCCCCACCGCATCGCGGCGATGTCGATAGGGGTGGAACGGGTTGTGGCGGCGAAGGTGAGCCGGGGTCTGTTCCCGTAAGTGGTTGTAAACTAATTACTTGCGATATTAAAAGAAGTCGATTTCACGTGACGCAGCGAGTTATATTTGTCATAAGTTAAACTAATGTAAAATGCGTAGAAATGCGCATAGCGCCGCTTCCTCAAAAAAAGTTATAAAAAGTTGTTGCGCCTCTTGAATCGGTGCGGTATTACTTTACGCAGATTTAAAAACTGTTCTGGGGGGAACATCAGCCCTTCGCGGCCACTCGGTCGCGGGGGGCTGAATTTTTTCGGGGGGAAACTTTGGGGAGGACCGGGCCGGGAAACCGATTCGAAATGCCCTTCCCATTTGCTCGGCAGTTCCGCTAATGAGTCGGGGGACATGATCCTCACTTCACTGACCCGGTTTCGCGAATGGGGGCTGCTTATCCTGCGGGTGGCGCTCGGGTCGTTTTACCTTTACGTCCACGGATGGCACAAGCTGGCGGCGGGCGTGCACGAGTGGCGCACGCTGGGGGAGGCGACGCGGTATGTGGGAATTCACTTCGCGCCGGTGTTCTGGGGGTTGATGGCGGCGCTCTCGGAGACGCTGGGGTGCGTGCTGGTGATCCTGGGGTTTTTGTTCCGGCCTGCGTGCGGGTTGCTGTTTATTACGCTGTTTGTCGCGTCGATGATGATCCTGCGAAAGGGGCAGGGATGGGAGGCGGCTTCGCATCCCATCGAGCTGGCGATTCTCTTTTTCTCGCTGCTGTTTATCGGGCCGGGGAAGTATAGTCTGGATAAGAGCTAAGGGACGGTCCGGGAGTGATCGCCTGGTTTGCGGAAATCCGTGCCAACAGGAGTGATCTCTGGTTTGATTCGCATCCCCATGAATTCATCCACCGATAGGTTTCCCCGTTCCCGTTCGCACCAGACTCATTTCAACAGGCGGCTGCTCGCGCTGCTTGCCACGGGCACGGCGCTGCTGGCGGGGCTGCCGGCGACCGGACAGGGGGCGGCCAATGCGCCGGGGGGCGACTCGACGAGCGACATCCGGACACCGGCGGCGCCGGCGACGCCGCGGATCAATGGGGCGCGGGTCTACGGGGAGCGGCCCGGGCATCCGTTTTTCTACCATCTCCCGGTGACGGGGAACCGGCCCGTCACGATCAGCGCGAAGGGACTGCCGGATGGCTTGAAGCTGGATGCGGCGACGGGGAACATCACGGGCACGGTGGCGGCGAGCGGGGTGTATGATGTGGCGTTTACCGCTAGCAATGCGGCGGGCACGGGAAGCGCGCCGCTGCGGATCGTGATCGGGAAGACGATTTGCCTCACGCCGCCGATGGGGTGGAATAGCTGGAATTACTTTGCGGTCAATATCGATGAGGCGAAGATCAAGGGCGCGGCGGATGCGATGGTGGCGACGGGGCTGATCGATCACGGGTGGACTTACATCAATATGGATGATCGGTGGGAAGGGGGGCGCGACGGGGAGGGCAATATCAAATCGAGCGATAAGATACCGGACATGAAAGGGCTTGCGGAATATATCCACGGGAAGGGGCTGAAGGCGGGGTTGTATTCATCGCCCGGGCCGTTGACCTGCGCAGGCGCCATAGCGTCCTACCAGCATGAGGACCAGGATGCGGCGACTTATGCCTCGTGGGATATGGATTACCTCAAGTATGACTGGTGCTCGTACGGCAATGTGGCGGATCCGATGGAAGAGGAGAGGAAGGGGGATCTGTTGGGGCTGGACCAGGCAAAGGAGGCGAAGGATCTGGCGTTTGAAAAAATGGTGCTGGAGGCGAGGACGAATTGGTGGAAGGCATCGATGCTGCCGCGAACGGCGGCGATTGCGGCGCTGAAAGCGAAGACGGGGAAGCTCACGAAGCAACAAGTGGAGGCGCGGCTGGGCGAGATCGGGGCGCGGCTGAATGCATTGCATACGGCGGAGCATCAGGCAGACCCGGCGAAGTTTGCGGCGATCGAGCTGGATATCCTCCGAGAGCCGTATGCGAAGATGCGGGCGTCGCTGGACAAGGTGGACCGGGATATCGTGTACAGCTTTTGCCAATACGGGATGGGCGATGTGTGGGAGTGGGGCGAGCAGACGGGCGGGAACCTGTGGCGGACGACGGGGGACATCAGCGCGGACTGGAAGAGCGTGGAGGAGCATGGCTTCAAGCAAAACGGGCTGGAGCGCTGGGCAGGGCCGGGGCATTGGAATGACCCGGATATGCTGGAGGTGGGGAATGGCAACCTGACGCCGGATGAGAATTATACGCACATGACGATGTGGTGCATGCTTTCGTCGCCATTACTGATCGGGTGCAATATGCCGGAGATGAGCCCGTTCATCGTGAGCCTGTTCAGCAATGACGAGGTGCTGGCGGTGAACCAGGACGCGCTGGGCAAGCAAGGCTGGCGCGCGACGCAAAACGGACAGCAGGAGGTGTGGATAAAACCGCTGGCGGACGGGAGCCTGGCAGTCGCTTTCTTTAACCGGGCGAATGCGCCGGCGGATGTATCCGTGCAATGGTCCGATCTCAAGCTGAGCGGGCCGCAAGCGGTGCGCGACCTGTGGCGGCAGAAGGATATGGGCGCGCAGGAGAAAGGTTACTCCGTGAACGTGGCAGCGCACGGGGCGGAGCTATTCAAGGTCTCGAAGGAGTAGGCGGGCCAGAGTGCCCGCGAGCCGCTGGAAGAATAAGCCGGACAGGGGCGGGCGGTTTCCTCATGATTCAAGACGATGAGTGAACCATGGGCATCGCTGCTGCCGGGCACGCCGGTGCTGCTGGAGCATCTGGCGTGGCCGCAGGTGGGGGAGCTGATCCGCGGGGGGGCGGGCTTGCTGCTGCTGCCGGTGGGGGCAACGGAGCAGCACGGGCCGCATCTGCCGATCAATACGGATACGGTGATCGCGACGGCGTGCTGCCATTATGCCTCGGCGCGGACGGGGGTGCCGGTGCTGCCGGCGATCAGCTACTCGGTATCGATAGGGCACACGGAGAAATGGCCGGGGACGTTCTCGCTTTTTCACGAGACGTTTATCCACTCACTGCGAGAGTTGGCGGCGTGGTGCGTGGCGACGGGGTGGAAACGGCTTTTGTTTGTAAACGCGCACTTTGGCAACGACGCGCCGCTGCGGGTGGCGGTGGACCGGCTGCGGTTCGATTTTGCCGGACGGCTGCTGGTGGGGGCGAAGAATACCTACTGCCTGACGCCGGATATCTGGCGGTATTTCATCAGCGACGCGGAGGACCTCCACGCAAACAAGGCGGAGACGGACCTGATGCTGCGCCTGGCGCCGGAGCGGGTGCGGATGGAGGCGGTGGAGGATGATCCCGACCGGACGGGCGGGAGTGTTTTCAGCCACATGGTGGCGCATACGAGCCGCAACGGCGTGACGGGCGCGCCCAGCGAAGGGAGCGCGGAGCAGGGCGGCCGGCTATTTGCGGAGATGGGCGAGGCGCTGGCGGCGCTGGTGGAAAAAGCGAAGCACGAGACCGCGCCGCTGGCGTGGGAGCGGAGCGAGGGCTCCTGGGGAGGGTAAGGAATTCCTTGCCAACGCGCCGCAACCGCGCTTAGTTGACGGCTCTCCGGATTCGCGGAGATTGAAAAAAATGTCGGGCTGTGGCTCAGCTTGGTAGAGCGCCTCGTTCGGGTCGAGGAGGTCGAGAGTTCGAATCTCTCCAGCCCGACCATGTTTTTCCACCGCTCCGCTCCCCAGCTTATCCAGCGGGCTGGACGCCACATTGGCCGGATAAGCCTGCGTCGCAAACAATCCATTCGATGCCGCGATGCTGATCGTCACGATCTCCGCGATATTTCACCCATTCTGCGCGCCTCCTACGGCGAAGCAAAGAAACGTCCCGGAGTGGCTGAGCTCCAGGTCCTCGCCATTCGAGCCCACCGAGCTTTCCCTGCCAGTCGCAAAGTGAGCTTCGATTCGGCTCAACTGTACCTTGTGGCATCAACGGCGGGAGCGCCGGAATCCGAAGAACATCCCAAAGCCGGCCAATAGCATCGCGATCGCGCCGGGCTCGGGGATCGCGACCAGTGTCGCATCCAGGCGGACGTCATCCAAACTCCCCTGAGCAGTACCGTCTCCGGTATATTGAGCGCCGATTGTCAGGTCGCCCGTGACGCTGGCGCCCGTCGTAAAGGCCACGGAGAAATCCTGAAAGGACCCCGCCACGGACGAAACTCCCGCGGTGGAGTTCAGAAGTGTGGAAGTGACATCGGTAAAAGGATTCCCGCTGAGACCGCTGCCCGCCGCCGTATTGAAAAGTGCAATGGTCACTGAACCATTTGTCCTGTCCAGGCGCTGGCCGACCGCGATGGTCAGAGTGTACTGGGTATTAGCCTGAAGACTGCCAACGTCCTGAAAAATATTGGTGATTCCACCGACAATGCTCTGGTTGAGAAACGCGACGTTTGTGCCATCGGCGCCGGAAGGCGTACCCGTGCCAGCGGCGCCGGTGTATTCTTGAGACCCCGGGTTCTCGATGCCGAAATCCTGAAAACCGCTGCCGGTTGTCTTGTTGAAGCCCCATCCGTTGAAGGCGCCGGAGGCACCGGGTGCAAGCACATATGTGCTGTCACCGGCGACAGTCGGAGTCTCAAAGCTGAAGTTAGTGACGGTGACGGGCGTGGCCTGTGCGACGCTGCTCATGACGAGCGCCGCGAGAGGGGGAAGCAGGAGGAAGAGTTGTCTCATCGTTATTTTAACGTATTCGAGCTTGCGGGGTCGGTTCCAAGTTCTGTTTTTGCGTTATGGCAACTGATTTTGGGATGGAACCACAAACTCTTAGGTGAGGCAAGATGATTTCTAATGCGCTGGCCACCGGCGCGATTTTGGGCGGCCATTGTGGCTGGGGACCGAAATCGCCGAAAACACCTCTCGCATTGGCCGCCTTGTTATTGCGGGCGGAGGCGCTCGGAGGAATCCCAAGTGCTCTGCCGCGCGATTGGTGGCCACCGTGGCGAGGCGCGGCGGCGGGCGCCTTTGGCCGGGTCGAGGAGGCCGGGAGTTCGGATCTTACCAGCCCGGTCTTGTCGCTCGGGGAAATCCGGTGGACCCGGAAATTCTCTCGGCTCCGCACGACGGCCAGACTATACCTGCCGCAACACTGCGAAATGGGCGTCGAGCCAAGGCGCCTTTATGAAATCCCCCATGTACAGACTGCTTGGTGTTTTCCTAACTCTCCTGACTTTGAATCTCGACCTCCGCGCCGCGGCGCCGGGGCCGGACCCCCTGATCGGCAAGTGGTTTTGGCATCACAACATCCAGGTGGAGTTTCACGCGGATGGTACTGCTACGTCGGATGTAAACTCCAGCGGCACTTGGGAATACCTGAACAATCCGGAGGTCCAGCGGAACTACCGCGTGAACTGGGACCACGGGAAATTCATTGATACGATTATTCTCAATGAAGATGGCACTACCGCTGTCTTGGTGAGCAGTGGAAAAAAGTACAATATCCGACGGATGACTGACTGACGGCAGGAGCGGGCGCACCATGCCAGGTTGGGCTTTTGCTCCCCCTCCGGACGACCGGGAGTCTAGCGTGATCCGGCGGTCTTGAAATGGACCTCGGAGAGCTTCTGGAGCGCCGCGGCGGCCTGCTCCGGGGTCAGGTCGCGCTGGGCCTCGGCGAGCATCTCGTAGCCTACCATGAACTTCCGCACGGTGGCGGAGCGGAGCAGCGGGGGGTAGAAATGAGCATGCAATTGCCAGTGGCCACCCTGGACGCCGGAGTAAGGGGCGCCATGCCACCCCATGGAGTAGGGGAATGAGACCTGGAAGAGATTGTCGTAGCGAGTGAGGAGGCGCTTGAGGATATCCGCGAGGGCGGAGCGCTCCTCGCCGGTGAGCTCTGGCAGGACGGTGATGTGGCGGCGGGGAAGCAGAAGGGTCTCGTAAGGCCAGACGGCCCAATAGGGGGCAACGACGACCCAGTGGTCGTTCTCGACGATGATCCGCTCGCGCGATTCGGTTTCCAGCTTCAGGTAGTCGGCGAGCATGGGGCGGCCGTGCTGGCGCCAGTAAGCGAGCTGCTCGCGGTCTTCCTTGGCGGGCTCATTGGGGATGAAATCGCTGGCCCATATCTGGCCGTGGGGGTGGGGATTCGAGCAGCCCATGATGTCGCCTTTGTTCTCGAAGACCTGGACCCATTTGTACCGGGTGCCGAGTTCCTCGGTCTGCCGGGCCCATACATCGACGACCTCGCGGATGCTCTCGACGGGCATCTCCGGGAGGGTCCAATCGTGACGCGGGGAGAAGCAGATGACGCGGCAGGTGCCGGAGACGGCCTCGGCAACATGAAGGCCCTCAGTGGCCGGGGCGTCGGCCTTTTCCGAGAGGATCGCGGGAAAATCGTTATCGAAGACGAAGGTGCCGGTGTAATCGGGATTGCGAACGCCGTTGATGCGCTCGTTGCCCGCGCAGAGGAGGCACTTGGGATCGTGGCTGGGGCGGGTATCGGGAGGCTGAGTCTCCTGGCGGCCAAGCCAGGGGCGCTTGGTGCGCTGCGGAGAGACGAGTATCCAATCGCCCGTGAGGGGATTGCGCCTGCGGTGGGGATGATCCGTGAAGAGCGTGTCCATTGAAAGGGACCTCAAGCCTTGGGCGGAAACGGGGCAATTGTCCAGCCCGGGAGCAGGCTGAAAAATCGAAGAACCGGAGGAAGATGCCTCACGCAAAGGCGCAGAGAAAACCAATTAAGCATCGGCGCGTCTCGGGCAGCCCCAATGCGCGGAGCATCCAACACTCTTTCCCTTTGTGCCTTTGCGCGCGAGGCCCAATTCCCCGCGGGCTTTAGTGGGCGTGCACGGGGGCATCGCCGGGGGCGACGATGTGGAGGACGATGACGAGCTGGCCGCGGGCGTACATGGGGCCGCGGATGAAGAGGGGGCTCTCCGCGCTGACGTGGGTCTCGAACTCGGCCAGACGCTTGCGGGTCTGGAAGAGGACGATCTTCATGGGGTAATTCTGGCCGGGCTCATTGTGCATCTTCACGCTGAGGCAGAAGTCCTTGCTCGGGATGAGCCAGCGCTCGTACGGGTCGTCCATTTTCTCGGCGTTCTCGCCGATGAGCTCGAATTGATTGTAGCCGAAGATGTTCTTGAGCTGCTGGGCGTAGTTGCGCAACTGCGGCGGGGCGTCTGCGGGATGGGGATCGTTGGTGGCGAGGACGAGCCCGCTCCAGATGGTGGTGGGGACGATGGAGGGCGCGGCGGCGGCGGGGTCGCCCGCGCGGGCGCGGCTCGCGCAGGAGCACCAAAGGATCGCGAATGCCAGAAGGGACAGAAGGGGCATGCCGGAAGCGCTATTTGAGCTTGTGATCGCGCGGCATGTAGCTGAGCCCGTCGAGCCAGAGGACGTTCACGTTGTTCTCCTTTGAGTGGAAGGAGGTGGCTGTGATGGCCGGATCATCCGAGCGGGCGTTGAGGATGTTCTCGACGTACTGCTGGTTGTGCTTGACCTCGCGGCGGGTATTGGGGACGGCGGCGAAATAGAGCAAAGTGGAAAGCAGCAGCAGAAAAGCGCCGGAGAAGGCCATGCGGCGCAGGCTCCAGAAGGAGACAGGGTGGACGAGCGCGGGGGCGGTTGCGGGCTCGGCGGCCCGGATCTGCTGGAGGAGCTGGTGATTGAAGAAATCCGCATTGCGCAGGGGGGCGGCGGGAAGGTGGATCCGGAGGAGCTTGCCAAGCTCAAGGGCGCCCTGCTTCTCCGCAACAGCCTCGGGGTGGGCGTGGAGATCGCGCTCGAAGGCGGCCAGCTCAGGGCCGGAAAGGCGGCCGTCGACCCAAGCGGTGAATTTTTCTTCAAAGGTTTTCATACACATCCTTCAGCATGGATTGCATTTTCTTGCGGGCGTAGAAGAGGCGGGACATGACGGTGCCGATGGAGCACTCGAGGGCATCGGCGATCTCCTGGTACTCCATGCCGTCTATCTCGCGCATGAGGATGACGGCGCGATGCTCGGGGGTGAGCCGGGTGATGGCGGCATCGATGCGGGCGCGGATTTCATCGCCGGTGACTTTATCGTGGGGGAGGAGGCCGGTCCTGGGGGTGGTGACGGAGTTGGGGTCGATGTTGCGCAGGGCGATGGAATCGTCGAATTCCGTCTCCCCGGCGATCTGCTTGCGGCGCAGGGAGTCGATGGTGACGTTCATCATGATCCGGTAGAGCCATGTATAGAAGGAGGATTGGCCACGGAAACGGCCAATGGACTTCCAAGCCTTGAGGAAGCCGTCCTGGGCGAGATCCCAGGCGTCCTGCTCGTTGTGGACCATGTTATAAATCATTGCGTAAACTTTCCCCCGGTAACGGGTAACCAGCTCATCGAAGGCGGCCGTGTCACCCCGCTGACACCGGGTAACCAGGTCTCCATCATCAGAGCCCGGTGCGCCTGGGCCTGGGGCAACACTGGACGCGGGACGAATCGCGGCAATCGCTGCATTGGGCTCGCCTTCTAGCGGCATGAAGTTTGACGAAGCCGGGCCGGCTTCATTCGAAAAAAATTACGCGCCATAGCGGCGCCGCCATTCCGTCCGGTAATCGCCCATGAGCGTAATGATGCCATCCCGGATCTGGAAGAGGCGGTTATTGAGAACGGCGAACCGATCCTTGGTGAGGGGGACCTCGCTGCGGAGGGAGACGGCGGCCTCCATGGCGTTGGTGATGGCCTTGAGGGCGCGCTTGAGGTAGGCGATGGTCATGCCGATCTCGTCGATGTCATCGTCGCTGAGGGCGGCGGCGAGCTTCGCGCTGGCGATGGCGGACTGGGTGGCGAGCTTCACGGCGGCAGGATGGTTCTGGAGATCGCCCAGCTCGTCGAACAATTGATCGATCCAGACGGTGAGGGCGAAGGATGCCTTGTAAAGGGGGTGCATCTCGAAGTCGCCGATGCCGCCTTCCTCGGACTCCGCGGGGGTGGTCTGTTCGTCCTCGAGGCCGAGTTCGCTGGCGAGCTGGGCGTCGGCTTCCTCGAGCCAGTCTTCCTCCGCGCCATCGAGCAGATGGCTCCAGCCCATTTCACGGGCGATGATCTGGTCGCGGTCGGGGTGATCCATGTATTTCTCGAGCAACTCCATGTAATGCTCGGTTTTGCGGTCCTGCTGCTGCAGAAAGCGCTCCCATTGATACTCGTCCCACACGCGCTCCGGTTGATCGTCGTGATTGCCCATAGACAGGGGAGAGTTAACCCGCCTCGTGAATTTGTGCAAAAGTTTTATCCAAGGCAAGTTCCCGTTCGGTTTTGAGCCGGAGCTGGCCGCAGGCGGCATCGATATCGTGGCCTTTCTCCGTGCGGATGGTAGCGGAGACGTCCTGATGCTTTAGTATGCCAAGGAAGGCATGCTGACGGGCTTCGGATGGGCGCTGCCAGGGGAGGCCCTCGACGGTGTTGTACGGGATCAGGTTCACCTTTGCCCGCAGGGCACGGGCGTGGAGGGCGAGGGCGCGGGCCTGCTCGGGGGTGTCGTTGACTTGATCGATGAGGATGTACTCGAAGGTGAGGTGCTGTTTCTTGCGCTGGATATAATAGGCGCAGGCGTCGAGCAGGACCGCGAGGGGGTACTTGCGATTGACCGGCATGATCTGCTGGCGGACGTCATCGGTGGCGCCATGGAGGGAGATGGCGAGGCGGATCTGGAGGGGTTGATCGGCAAGCTCGCGGATGCGCGGGGCGAGGCCGCTGGTGGATACGGTGATGTGGCGCGCGCCGAGATGGATGCCCCAGGGGGCGTTGATGATGGCGACGGCGCGCATGAGGTTCTCGAAATTCGCAAGGGGCTCGCCCATGCCCATGAAGACGATGTTATTGACGCGCTCGCCGGAAAGGGCCTCGGCCTTGATGAGCTGCTCGACGATCTCGCCGGCGTGCAGGTCGCGGGTCCAGCCGTCGAGGCCGCTGGCGCAGAATTTGCAGCCGTAGGCGCAGCCGACCTGGGTGGAGACGCAGAGGGTGCGGCGGTCGGAATCGTCGCCATACAGGGCGGGCGAGGCGGGGATGAGGACGGACTCGATGAGGTTGCCATCCGCGAGGCGGAAGAGGAATTTCTGGGTGGTATCGCGGGAGCCGGTCTTGCGGATGACCTGGAGCTCGTCGAACGCGAAGGAGGCGGCGAGCTGGGCGCGCAGCGAGGCGGGGAGATCGCTCATCTCCTCGAAGGAGGCGGCGCGTTTCTCGTAAAGCCATTGCAGGAGCTGGCGGGCGCGGTAGGCGGGCTGCCGGAGCGCGGCGAGGCGTTGCTCGATCTCGGGGGCGAGGAGGGAGCGGACGGGGCTCTTGGCGGGGGGCTCGGAGGCGGCGGGCATAAGAGGGAGCATCGCTCAAGTGGGGGCGGGAGCCAAGGGCGGCGTCGCGCGGGGTTAAGAGACGGCTTGAGGAACTACCCGAGTTCACTGTGCAAACTGCAATTCGCGCTTTGTGGGAATCTTGCATTTTGCATGGCTTTGAGGAGGTCGATGCCCTCTGGGGTTGAGATGCAAGTGACTAGACGCCAGCGCGGTACGCAGGGGGCGCGGAGCGGTGGCATTACCGATGCTGAGAGGGGCGGCTATGAAAAAGCTTGAAGCCCTTCTTCCCGTAATGATTGCCGAGGGCGTCGTTGAAGAACTGCAAACGCTGGAGGTCGAGAATCTGATTACGACCCGCGTGACCGTGGTCGAGAAGCACCCCCGAAAGATGATCTATCGCGGTTGTGTGTATGAGCAGAGCTCCGGCCCCCGGGTCAAAGTAGAGCTGAGTGTCTCCGACAGGGACGCGGAGCGGGTGGAATCGCTGCTGGCAAAGAATATCGCGCAATAGCCCCGCGGCACGCGTGCGGAAAAGGGGCGGCTATTTGCCCATGGCCAGGCGGTCCGCGAGGCGCTGGGGGAGGCCGGCATCGACGATCTTGTCCTGGGTGGTATTGATGTCGTACTCGATGCGGCGGAGCTCCACGAGGTGATCCGCGGGGGAGAAGATGCAATAGGAGGCGTGCCAATCGCCGTCGCGAGGCTGGCCTACGCTGCCGACGTTGATGAAGTATTTCTTGTTGGGCTCGATGAATAGCTCCCGCAGCGGGACGCCTTTGACGACGTTATCCTTGACGTACGCGCGCGGGGCGTGGGTGTGGCCGTAGAAGCAGAGATTGGTGTGCTGGTAGCTGAAGCTGGCCGCGGCATCGAGCTGATTGAAGACGTAGCCCCACTTGTGCGGGGTATCGAGCGTGGCGTGGACGATGGTGAAATCGCGGACCTGGCGGACGAAGCGGAGATCGCGGAGCCACTCCTTATCGTCGGTGGTGAGGTGCTCGCGGGTCCAGTTGATCGCCTCCTCGGCAAGGGGGTTGAAGTTCTCGAGGTGGGTCTCGGTGGAGGCCTGCTCGTCATGGTTGCCCTTGACGACGGGGCAGCCGAGGTGGCGGATGATCTCGACGCACTCGTGCGGATTCGCATTGTAGCCGACGACATCGCCCAGGCAGACATAGTGCGTGCACCCGCGATCCTCCGCGTCCTCAAGGACTGCAATGAGGGCCTCGAGGTTGGCGTGAATGTCTCCGAAGACGGCAAAACGCATCGCTGGCTAGTGGTGGGGCGGCAACTGGTTTTCGGGAATGTTGATCCGTTGGGACTGAGGGATGTTCAGAGATTCCTGCAAGGATTTCAACCGGGAGAGGAGGGTGGGGAGCCGTTCTTTTTCGCCCATATTGTAGAGGCGCAGCAGCTCATTGTATGCCTCGCGCTCGTGGCCGGGGCACCAGGAGAGCTCGTAGGCGGCAAAACGTATCTCATAGGTGGGAGCATCGGGGAACTCGGCGGCCTTGGCAAACTGGACCGCGGCGGCGCAGTGATCCTGGAGCTTGTCGCGCAGGAGGGTGGCGAGGCTCTCGCGCAGTTTGTAGCGGTCGGGGTTATTCGCGATGCCGCGCTCGAGCAGGTCCTTGCCGATGAGGAAGTCCTCATGCTGATGCTTGAGGCGAAGGGCCATGCGGGGGACCCTGGTGTCCTGCATGGCGAAGGCGCTGGCATTGTAGGCCATGTGCCACGCGCTCATGTCCCAGAACATGAGGTTGCGGGGCTGGAGGGCGGTGACGTTGTTGAAGATGAGGAGCATCTTGCCCCACTCGGTGCGGGTCCAATCGATGTGCGCCTGGATCCAGAGGTAATCGGCGACGGCGGCGCGGAAACCGCCCAGCGCGGCGAGGAACCCGGTCTGGCCGATCTGCTGGCGGAGGCTGAGATTGAGCTGTGCGCCGTGGAAGAATGCGGCGCGATACTCGGCATTGAGCCTGGACTCGATGGGCAGGCGGATGGCGCCAAAGATGAGCACGAGGGCCGCGACCGCGGAGAAACGGAACCAGGGATGGCTCCTAAAGCTCTTTTCCAGTGAATACAAAGTAAGCGACGAGGAAGTAGATGCAGGTGTAGAGACCGCCCAGGGCGACGGTCTTGCCGAAGAGAAGCATGGAGATGGAATTGCCCGCGACAATGTCATCGACGAGGTTGAAGAGTTGGAGATCGGGAAAAATGAGGGCGATGATCGCGAGGAAGATGCGGGGAAGCGGGCCGGTGCTGACCGAGCCGAGCCAGACCTCGCGGGCTATGCCCTGGAGGCTGCCGATGAAGTAGCAGGCGAACGTGACGATGATGGTAAAAATCCAGGAGGATGCGAAGGTCGAAATGAAGAGGGTGAGGGCGGCGAAGAGGGCTGCCTTGACGTAAATGATGACGACGGCTGCGATGAGGCTGTAGGTGAAGGTGGAGGCGCGGATGTCGCGGATGGCGTCCTGGATTTGATCAGCGGAGGCGCCGGCGGAAGTGCGGATGGTCTCCGAGATCGCGAGCTGCTGGCGGCCATAGAGCGCGATGGCGAAGACGGCGGACATGACGAGGGTGGAGATGAGAATCAGAAGGAGAACGCCGAGGAGCTTGCCCAGCAGGTACTCGAACCGGGGGATCGGCTTGGCCAGGATGGTGTAGAGGGTGCGGTCCTCGATGTCCTTTGGCAAAAGCATGGCGGTGGCGAGGACTGCGAGCAGCCAGGTGAAGATGGACATCGCGCCGAGGGAAACATCCTTGAGCAACTGAAATTGCTCCTGGAAATTGAACTCCGGAGTGACGGCGCCGAGGCCGATCAACAGGAAGCCGAAGATGAGCAGGAAGTAGAAGACCTTGAGCCGGACGAGCTCGAGAAGCGTATTGCCCGCGATGGCGCGGATGCGCGCGGGGGAGAAGAAGATGTGCTCGGGGTGGGCGGGGTCCATTTTTACGGCGGCGGAGATTTGGTTTTATCCGCGGATTGCGCAGATTTTGCGCAGATTTTTTCAGGAGGGGGGAGGGGTCAGTTTTTGGACGAGGTGACTTCGAGAAAGAAGTCCTCGAGGGTGGTCTGGGGTTTGCGCTCGGCAAGGATGCGGGCGCCGGAATTGGTGAGGAGGGCGTTGACCTGGGCGAGGAGCTCGGGGGTGGCGTTCTCGAGGATGATCTCGGTCTGGTTCTCGATGGAGATGAGGTCCTCGAGGCGGCCCTCGCGGACGAGGACGCCTTTGTGCAGAATGCCGATGCGGTCGCAGATTTCCTGGACCTGGCTGAGGAGATGGGAGCAGAGGAGGACGGTGATGCCGCGTTTCTTGAAGTCGAGAATGAGGTCGCGAATCTCGCGGGAGCCGGCGGGATCGACGCCGGCAGTGGGCTCATCGAGGACGAGGAGGCGCGGCTGCTGGATGAGGGCCTGGGCGAGGCCGATGCGTTGGAGCATCCCCTTCGAGTAACCGGCGAGGCGGCGGTCGCGGGCCTGCTCGAGGCCGACGAGGGCGAGGAGCTCCGCGGTGCGCTCGCGGAGCTTCGCACCGCGGATGCCGCAGATTTTTCCGTAGAAATCGAGAGTCTCCTGGCCGGTGAGGAATTTGTAGAAGTAGGGGTTCTCCGGGAGGAAGCCGACTTCCTCGCGGCTCTCGACCTCGTGGCTATCGCGGCCGAAGATGCGGGTGGTGCCGGCGCTGGGGGAGACGAGACCGAGCACAATCTTCATCGTCGTGCTCTTGCCGGAGCCATTGGGGCCCAGCAGGCCGTACACCTGGCCGGGCTCGACATCGAGCGAGAGATTGCGCACGGCAATGATGCGCTCGCGCCGAAAGGGGATGGGGTAGACCTTGGTGAGGTTCTGGATGGAGATGGCCGTCATCGGGCGAAAGGCGAATTATTCACACGGAGAGACACGGGGGGGCGCGGAGAGAGAAGGAGCATGCAATGCTTGTGGATGCTTGTTCGGACCGGGGGAAATCTAGCAGAGGCAACCCGCAAGACAAAGCAAAGAGGCTTGAACCCGCAGATTTACCGGCGAAATTCCAGCAAGCGGGTTTGCCAGTGATTGCATCTCTGGTAAAAGGGAGCCCCCCCGATGAAACGCCTCATCCTCCTCCTCAACGTACTTGGAATCACAGCGGGCCTGGCAGGTCCAGGCTCTCCGGCCTGGGCCGGGGCACTCGAGGAGACTTTTGCGCATTCGCCGCGGGAGGCGACGCCATGGGTGTACTGGATGTGGCTGCGGACGCCGACGAGCCACGAGGCGATGACCCGCGACCTGGAGGAGATGAAGGCCAAAGGGATCACCGGTTTGATCCTCTACGACAACGGGGCGGGTGGCATGGAGTATCCCAGCCGCAAGATGGTGCCGGGGGATAAAGCCTTTGTGTCGGTGCCGACGGACGATTTCCGGGGGGCATACGCGACACCGCTGCCGGTGCTGGCGACGTGGTCGCCCGAGTGGAGGAACGAGATCCGCTATGCCGCCTCGGAATCGACGCGCCTGGGCCTGGATTTTTGCCTCGCGTGCGGGCTGGCGGGATGCTCGGCGCCGGGGCTGGATCCGCAATATTCCGAGCAGCAATTGGTCTGGAGCAGCCAGGATGCTACCGGCCCGAGCACGGTGGACGCGGCGCTGCCGATGCCCGGACCCGGGGGACCTAGCCACCTCCCGTACCGCGATGTCGCGGTGGTGGCGATGCCGGTGAAGGACCATGTGGCGCCGGCGGATGTCCTCGATATTACCGGCAATATGGATGCCTCGGGACACTTGCAATGGGAGGTGCCCGCCGGGACGTGGCGCATCCTTCGGTTCGGCCAGGAGCCGATTGGATTGAAGAATCCGTGGGGATTGTTTTGCGATCATTTGAGCACGGAAGGATTCGATCAATGCTGGGCGCTTACCATGGCGCCGCTGCTCAAGGAGATGACGCCGGCGGAGCGCGCGGGGTTCAAATACGTGGAGGATGATAGTTGGGAGGCGGGCAATCCGACCTGGACCAAGGCGTTTCCCGAGGAGTTCCGAAAACGGCGCGGCTACAGCATCACTCCGTATCTGCCGATCCTGGCCGGGCAGACCCTCGTGGACGGGACGACCTCGCAACAATTCAAGCGGGATTACGCGGTGACGATCAGCGATCTGGAGGTGGATCATTACTACAGCCACATGCGGGACGTCTGCCATGCCACCGGGCTGACGCTTTACTCCGAGGCTAACGGGCCGAACTACCGGGGGATTGATGTCACGCAATCGGGGCTGCACGTGGACCGGAACATGGGCGAATTCTGGATGCCCTCCGCCCACCGGCCCACGCCGGACCGGCGGTTCCTCACGCGGGATGCGGTCACGAGCAATCATCTGCGGGGCGAGCCGGTGACGATGTGCGAGGCGTTTACCTCCGTGGCCCCGGCGTGGTCGGAGAGTCCGCTCTCGATCAAGGCTTGCGCGGACCAGGCTTTTTGCGATGGCGTGAACCGCGTCTGCATCCACAACTACAGCCACTCGCCGCTGCTCGATGCGAAGCCGGGGGATGTGTACTTCGCGGGCACCCATATCAACCGCAACATCACGTGGTGGGACGAAGCGCCCGCGCTCTTCGATTATCTCTCGCGCTGCTGTGGCCTGCTCCAGCAGGGCCACTTTGTCGCGGACGCGCTTTTTTATATCGGCGATGGCGTGAACGAGGCTGCGCCGATGAAGCAAGTCTATCCCACGCTGGGGCCGGGGTACGATTATGACCGTACCGATGCGGCCGCGCTGATCAACCTGGCGAGCGTCAAGGATGGAAGGATCGTTCTCTCGACAGGGATGACCTATCGCGTGTTGATCCTGCCCGACAACGCGCCGATGTCGGTGGAGGGACTCCAGAAGATAGCGAGCCTCGTGGAAGCCGGCGCGACGGTGACCGGGCCGCGGCCGGCCCGCCTGCCCGGGCTCCCGGTCAAGCCGGGGGAGGCGGCCGCTTTCAACACCCTGGTCGCGCACCTATGGGGCGCCGCGCCCGCCGGGCCGGGAGTGCGGACAGTGGGGCTGGGCCATGTATACGAAAGCACACCGGCGCATGAGGTCTTGCAAGGGAGCGGTGCGCCGCCGGACTTCGAGTACGCTGGGCTGAGCGCCCACGGGGAGATGGATTGGATCCATCGCGCGACGGCCACGGCGGATATCTATTATGTGGCGAGCCGGTGGTTCTCGACGGAGAAGGTGACCTGCAAGTTCCGTGTCACGGGCAGGCAGCCGGAGCTCTGGGACCCCGTGACCGGCGTGATGCGCGATGCGCCGGCCTTCCGGCAGGAGGAGGGCCGGACGATTCTCCCGCTGGAGTTCGATCCGTGTGGCTCGGTGTTTGTCGTGTTCAGCAAGCAGATCGCGCCGGCTGCGGCGGGCACGGCGGAAAGCAATTACCCGGCGCTGCGTGCGGTGGGCACGGTGCCGGGCCCGTGGAGGGTGGCGTTCGATCCCAAATGGGGCGGCCCGGCGCAACCGGTGACGTTCGACACGCTCACCGATTGGACGCAAAACCCGGAGCAAGGCATCAAGTATTACTCGGGTGCGGCGATCTACGATGGGAAATTCGACATGCCTGCCGCGCCCGCCGCGGGGGAGCGGTACGTGCTGGACCTGGGCAATGTGCGCGAAGTCGCCGCGGTGAAGCTCAACGGGAGGGACCTCGGGGTCGTCTGGGCGAAGCCGGCCCGGGTCGATATCACCCCTGCATTGAGGAAGAGCGGCAATCAACTGGAGATCACGGTGGTGAACCTCTGGCCAAACCGCTTGATAGGCGATTCCTTCCTGCCGCCGGATCAGCAGGTCACGAAGACGAACATGCATTACTACACGCACGCGTCGCCGTTGCTGCCATCGGGGTTGCTCGGGCCGGTGCAGATCTTCGCAGCGGCGAAGTAGGCGATCCAATGCCGGGCCGGGAATGGGCCTCACGCAACGGCGCAAGGGGCAAAGGGGGAATTGAGCGGGATGGCTCGGCTGACCTAGGCGATAATCTCGAAGCCGCGCTGGTGTGTGGGCGGGGGGATCTCGTGGATGGTCTCGTTGCGGATGAAGCTGCCCAGGTCGCTATCGCGGATGGCCTGGAGGAAGGCGGTGACCTCCTCGGAGGTGCCGGAGGCGGCGAGTTCCACACGTCCATCGGGGAGATTGCGCACGAAGCCGGTAACGTCGAACCCGGTGGCGATCTGGCGGACGCTGTAACGGAATCCAACGCCCTGGACGCGGCCTTCGAAAAATACCTGGCGAGCGATCATGGCCGAAATCCGAAATCTTCCTCCGTCCTTCCCATTGAGGCTCGAATCCTAAATCGCGATCTTTCGCAGGTACGCAGCCGCCGTCTCCGGAAATACCGGATTCATGTAACAGCCGGTCGCGGTCTCGAAACCGCTGGTGTAGTAAAGGGCGGGGACGATCTCGATGTGCCAGCGGAAGTCGGCCTGGAGGGTGTTCCAGTGATCGCGGCGGGTGGTGCGCGTGGGAGCGGTGGTGAGCATGAGGTGATACGGGGGGCGGTTGAGCGCGCCGGAAAGTTTGCGGAGCAGGGTCTTGAGGGCATCAGCCAGTTGCGGGATCTCCTGGTCGCTGATTCCGTGGAAATCGGCGCATTGGCGCTTGGGGTAGACGGCGAGCTCGAACGGGGTGCGCGAGGCGTAGGGGCAGAAGACGGCGAAGCCGTTATTCTCGTAAACAAGGCGGGAGGCGGTTCGGACTTCCTCGCGCCAGATGTCCTCGAAGATGGAGCGTTTCTTGCGCTCGTAGAAGTCGCGGGAGAGCTCGAGCTTCTTCACGAGGGTGGGCGGGAGAATGGCGAGCGCGATAAGCTGGCTGACGGAATGGGGGACGTGTGCGCCGGCCTGCTCGCCGACATCCTTGACGATGAAGAAGGCGCGCATGCGGCCATCGCGCATGAGGTCGAGCATGCGGACCTTCCACGCGACGATGACATCGCCAATGGCGGAGAGGGAGAGCGACTCCAGCGGCTCGGAGCCGGGGGCCTCGATGATGACCTCGTGGGCGCCGACGCCATCGGTGCGATCGTAAAAGCCATCGGGGTGGCGCAGCGGATCCCCCTCGACGCGGAGGGCGGGGGCGCGATTCGGGATGACGCGGACCTGCCAGTCGCCGGAGGAGGGCTTGGCGTAAAGGGCGTGCGGGGCAAGGCTCTCGTGGCCGGCGGCGAAGGGGCTGAACTTCTCCCCCTGAGGGGCGCCGCGGCGGCGTGCGAGGAAGGGCGGCGCGTGCAGGCGCGAGCTGGAGAAGATGGTCCATGTCTCCCTCAGCGGGTCGAGGCGCATTTCCGATTTATCCATGGGAAGCTCCGGCGAATTGATCTTCGAGAAGGTCGGCGGATTTTTGATCGGCGGCGAGGATGAAAACAACTTCATTCGGCCCCGTGGTGATCTGGGTGAAGAAACGGTCCGGAGCGGAAACCTCCCGATGCCATTGGATCGAGCGCCCTCCCCACGCCTGGCGGGAGATGGTGCGCCCGATCTTGAACCGCTGGCTGCACAGGCTGAGAAAAACCCCTCCAAAGTCAGCCGCCGCTTGCGGCGAGTCCCAAACCGTTTTCCAGACGAGGATCTTGCCTCCATCGAATACCAGGTAACGGTCTCCGCGCCAGCCGGTGGAGAATCTCTCGGCGTCCACCTCATCGACGTATTGCGAGAGCAGGATGCGCATGCCCATTTCTCCAAGGACATTATTGGAGAGCGGTTGCCGGCCCTGGAAGGTGGTGTTTGAAAACGTTACCTGCACGGGATCCTCGCGGGGCTGGGAGAAGTACTTCTCCGGATGGAGAATCTGGGCGGTGGAGGTTGGCGGGTTTTTGTAAACCTCCGAGAGAGCGGGGAAGCCGCCGCGCTCGAAGGCCGCCTCGCAGAATTGCTGGCCCCGGAGGTAGGGGAATACGAGCATCTCGCGCAGGTAGCGGGGCGCCTTGCGGATTTCCACCATGCTCTGCGTGGCGGAGAAGGTGACGGTATCGGCGAGCGTGTGCCAACTGAGGTCCTTGACCATGTACTGGGACATGACGAGCGTGGCGTCGCCCTCGATGAGGGCGCTGGCGGCGGCGGCGCGGTCGTCGTTGTCCTTGATCTCGAGGGCGAGATTGAGGAGGCCGAAATTCTGATCCTGCAGGGCGTGGGTAAGCTCGTGGGCGAGGATGACGCGGTTCTGCGCATTCTCCAGGCTGGCGTCCTGGAACATGAAGAGCTTGTGCTGATGCTGGTCGTAGAAGGCGGCGATCTGCTCGCCGAGGAGATTGACGTAGGTCTGCTTGAGGGGAAAAGCGGGCGGGAGAAGCCCGAGCGCGGAGTAGCCGGTGGAGATGTTCCGGATCTCCTGGTCGGTGTATTGCTCGGAGAGCTTGCCGGCTACGACCTGGCGGATGCCCGCGCGGTCGAGGCTCTGGTAAACGACGGGGTGGGTGAAGGAGAGCCCGCGGATGGAGGCGACGTCGCGCTCGATTTGAGAGCGGCGGAGGACGTTCTGCGCATCGGCGGCACCGCGCTGGGCGGCGGCCAGGGCGTCACGGAGGCTGTCGTTCTCAGACGCGAGGAGGGCGGCCTTATGCAGAGCGGTCGCCTGGGAGGCGAGTTGCTCATGCTCCTGCCATGCGACGACAGAGGCGGCGGTCGCGGCGAGGAGAAGAGGGATGAGGAGGGCGGTGGGCCGGGGCATGGGTGGAAAATTCGAAATCAGAAGTTCGAAATGTCAGGTTTATCCAGCCACGCGATTCCTGAAAACCAAGGGAGCGCTCAATGGACGCGGGGAAGCGATTGCCGCTTATCGGGAACGGCGTCGGACTGCCGGAGCTCGTTGCCCTGGGCATCGTAGGCGCGGATGTGAGAACCGGTGGTGCCAGTATAATCGTAGACGAAACGGTACATAAGCTGATCACTCATGGTGTAGTCGTCTTCCTCGCTGAGGCGGTTGCTGGCGTCGTACTTGTAGGTAGTTTTGTACGCGGGGACATCCTTCGCGTTGTAGACGACGCCGGTGACGGGCAGATTGTTTTCGTCCAGGGAGCAGACGACTTTCCGCATGATCTTATCGCCCCCATCGTAGGTGGTGGCCTCGGTGGTGTGCTTGTCGGGATCGGTGATGGTGACCGTCTTCGTGCCATCGGGGTGGAGGGCGGTCACGGCATGGATCACGCTATCGCTCTCATCCTGGGCGTGCAGAGGGATGGCCGCGCCGGAGAGAAAGGCAACGGCGGCGAGAATGGGGAGGGAGCGCATCTGGCAAGGTATCGGCTCAGGAAGCGAGAGCGGCCGCTACCTCGAATGGGACCTCCTCGGCCTCGGCGCGATTGAACTGGAGATCGTACAGGCGGCGGTAGAGGAGCGATTTCTCAAGCAGCTCCTCGTGGCGGCCGATGTCCTTGATCTCGCCCTGGTGGAGGACGACGATCTGATCCGACTTGAGGATGGTGGAAAGGCGATGCGCGATGGCGATGACGGTGCGGCCGGTGGCGAGGCGCTCGAGCGCGGCCTGTATCTCGTGCTCGGACTCGGAGTCGAGGGCGCTGGTGGCCTCATCCAGGAGAAGGATGGGGGCATTCTTGAGAAGGGCGCGGGCGATGGCAAGGCGCTGCTGCTGGCCGCCGGAGATGAGGCAGCCCTTGTCGCCGACGATGGTCTGGTAGCCCTGCGGCTGGGCAAGGATGAAGTCGTGGGCATAAGCCTGGCGGGCGGCTTCGTACACTTCCTCATCGGTGGCATCGAGCCGGCCATAGCGGATATTATCCATGATGGTCTCGTGAAATAGGAAGGTATCCTGGCTGACGATGCCGATCTGCTTGCGAACAGACTCCTGGGTGAGGGTCTTGATATCCCTGCCATCGAGGCGGATGGCGCCGCGCAGAGGATCGTAAAACCGGAGCATCAGGGCGAACATCGTGCTCTTGCCGGAGCCGCTGGCGCCCACGAGTGCGTAGCTCTTGCCCGGCTCGACGCGCAGGGAAATATTGCGGACGGCGGGCGGGCGCTTGGGATCGTAGGTGAAGGTAACGTTGTCGAACTCCACACCGCCCTTGGACGTCTTCATTTTCACGGCGCCCGGGCTGTCCTGGATGGTGGGCTCGGTATCGAGCAGCTCGAATATCTTGTAGGTGGCGGCGAGCGCCTTCTGGATGCTGACGTGGACCTTGCTCAGCTTTTTGACCGGCTGATAGAGCAACAGCAGACTGCCGAGCAGCGTGACGAACTTGCTGAACGGCATGTGCGAGAGGAACACGTAAACCAGCGCCATCATGATGCCGATGGCGGCCATGCCCTCGATCATGGGGCCGACGATGCCCATGGCTTTGCGGACCTTCATGCTCATGGTGATCATGAGGTTGCTTGATTTTGTGAACCGGTCGCGCTCGAACGGCTCGCGGCACAGCGATTTGACCAGTCGGATGCCCGTAAGCGCCTCGTGGAGGATGACCATCAGCTCGGCGTTGCACGCTTCATCCGCGCGGCCGACCTTGCGGACCTTGCGCCCGTAAACAACGATGGGAATAAGGCAGAGCGGGAACAGGCAGAGGCTGTAAACGGTGAAGCGCCAATCGGTAATGAGCATGCCGATGACGACGGCGATGAGGGTGAGCGGCTGGGTGACGATGTCATCGGTGACGGCGGTAATCGCGAGCTGGGCGGAGCGGGTGTCATTCGAGACGCGGGAGATGAGGCTGCCGAGCTTCGCCTTGTTGAAGAAATCGAGCGACTGGCTCATGACGTGGCCGAAAAGCTTCACGCGCATATCGTGCAGGACGCGCAAGCTGACCCATGTCATGTAGTAATTCTCGAGATAATCGCAAACGCCGCGCAGGATGATGGTGGCGGGGAGAAGCGCGCAGATGAGGAATATCTGGGCGGTGGGCTGAGTGAAGAAGGTGCTGACGACCGCGGTGACGCCCGCGCCGGCGCCGGCCTCCGCGCCGGCGTGGATGGACTCCGCGACCATGTTGCCGATGGCGGCGTGAGCGGGGGCGATCATGCCCACTCCGGCGGCGATTTTGACCCCGGCGAGGGAGGTGGCCTGCTTCAGGGCCTTGAGGGCAATCGCGTTGGGGTCGGAGTTCTCCCGGAACGCGTGGTGCGTGACCAGGCGGATAACCTGCGCCTGGCCCGCGGTCAGGATGGCCGAGCCGGCCCCGGCAGCGATGCTCGCGAAAAAGCGGATGCGATACTTGCGGACGAAGGGCCAGAGCTTGCGGTAGCCGGTGCTGCCTTCCTGGAGGGCTTCCATCAAGGTGGGCTTCACCTTCAGACGATGCTTCGCCGAGGGGTCCACGTCGCCGGAAACGGCGGTCGGCGTTGGATCAAGTGCGGGATCAGGCATGTACGTGAAGGGCCACGATAGCATCAATGACCGTGCGGGTCGATATTTCCGTCATGGGGCCGCCGGGGTGCTGCGGGCGGAACTCTGGAAGTATCGTCGGGCCATGGGACTGGATGATGATGGCGCGCTCGTGGCGGGGGCGCCAATGGAAGGGATTAGTGGGGCCGAAGAGGACTACCTGGGGGGTGCCAAACGCGCCGGCTAGGTGCATGGGGGCGGAATCGACGGTAAGGACGAGGCTGGCGGACTGGGTGAGGGCGGCGAGGGTGAGGAGATCGAGCCGGCCGCTGATATCGCGCGGGGCGATGGCAGGGCAGGCTTTCTTGATGGCGGCGATGTGGGCCTGCTCGTGCCCCTCGGCGCTGCCGGAGAGGACGCACGGCATCCCCAGGTTAGCCTCGCACCATTGGATGACCTCCACCCAGCGCTCGGCGGGCCAGTATTTCTCCGGCCGGGCCGTGCCGGGATGGACGAGGATGAAGGGGGTGACCGGGGCGGGGAGGCCGGCCTCGCTCAAGAGCTGGAGGGCCTTGCGCGGGGCCCACTCCGGGAGGTGGAGGACGATGGGGGCATCCCGGGGGATGGAGAGATTGAGGGCGCGCAGGAGATGGAGGTAATGATCGACGGTGTGATTCTCCCGGACGGAGGAGGGGATGAACTCGTTGTAAAAAACGTGCCGGAACCGGGAGCGCTGGACCCACTCGAAGGTGGCGCGGCGGCCCGCCTTCGACAGGACGGTGAAGAGGGCGGAGCGGTCCGTGCCGGTGAAATCCAGGCAGGTGTCGTAATGGCGGAGGAGGAGGTGGCGCCAGAGGGCGCCATTCTCGCCGCGGCGCTCATAGACGAGGGTGTCGTCCACGTAATCGATGGCGGGCAGCATCTCCCGGGAGCCGGCCTCGATTGCGAGGACTAGATGGGCCTTGGGCAGATGCTGGCGGATGGCCCAGATGGCTGGGGTCGTGAGGATCAAATCGCCGATCCGCTTGAGCTGGAGGAGGAGTATCCTCATGAGAAATGGAAAGCCCTGACTGGGCGAATTTCGGTTTTGATCGCGGATGTCCTTTGAGGGCGGGGCGAAAAGGTAGAGCTTTCCTTGTGAAGTATGAAGGATGAATTATGGGGAGGAATGGTAAGTATGCGCTATTATGCATAATCTGATTTTTGAAGGGTTGCCTTCATGAAGATCGGGCTGGTAAGGCGCGGGTACTCAGCCAGCGGGGGGGCGGAGCGGTACTTGCTGCGATTTGCCGATGCACTGCGGGCGGAAGGGCATGAGGCCGTGCTATTTGGCTCGTGGGAGTGGCCGGCGGAGATGTGGGAGGGGGAGATCGTGAGGGTCGACGGGCGCGGGCCGGGGGAATTCGCGGATGGGCTGCGCGCGGGGCGGCCGCGGGAGCGTTGCGACGTGGTTTTCTCCCTGGAACGGGTGTGGGAGTGCGACGCCTACCGGGCAGGCGACGGTGTGCACGCGGCGTGGCTGGAGCGGAGGGCCAAGTTCGAGCCGGGCTGGAAGGGGTGGTTCCGCGCGATGCAACGGAAGCACCGGGAGATCCTGGAACTGGAGCGCGCCGTGTTTGACTCGAAAGCGGATCGGCTGATCATCGCGAACTCGCGGATGGTGGCGGGGGAGATTGCGCGGCACTTCCAGGTGCCGGAGGAGCGGGTGCGGGTGATTTACAACGGGCTGCCGGTGGCGCGTGAGACGCAGGCGGACCGGGCTGGGACGCGGGAGCGGCTGGAAATCGCGGCGGAGACATGCGCGGCGCTCTTCGCAGGCTCCGGGTGGGAGCGCAAGGGGCTGCGCTTTGCGATGGAAGCGATCAACCGGACAAAAAACACGACGCTCCTGGTGGCGGGGACCGGGAAACGGAGGGGCCTGCCGTGCTCCGCGCGGACTCGCTTCCTGGGCGAGGTGAAGGAGATGCGGGAGCTGATGGAGGCAGCGGATGTTTTCGTGCTGCCGACGATTTATGATCCGTTCTCGAATGCCTCACTGGAGGCGATGGCCGCGGGCCTGCCGGTGATCACGACGCGGGCGAATGGATTCGCGGAGATCATGCGCCCCGGCGCGGATGGCGAGGTGCTGAGCAACCCCGGGGACGTGGAGGGTATCGCCGCGGGGATCGAGAAATGGCGCGGAGAACCGGCGGAAAGCAGGAAGGGTCGCAGAGCGGAGGCGGCGAAGTATACAATCGAGCGGAACGTCCGGGAGACACTAGGGGAACTGGGGAAAATCCTTCCGCGCCGCGGAGGCTAGGTCGCGCTGACGGCGGAGGGCCGGTCCGGATAAACGCGGAAGACTTGGTCCAGCCGGGCAATCTCGAGGACGGTGCGGACGGCGGGGCGAATGGCGATGAGACCGAATTTTCCGCCGTAATTGGCGATGCGCTGCATGGCGTCGATGAGGACGGCGAGGCCGGAGCTGTCGATGTAGGTGACCTCGGTCATATCGACGTACACGCGTGGGAGTTTCTTCTCGATGAGGGGCCGGAGGCTCTCACGAACGTTGGGGGATTCGTGAAGATCGATCTCTCCCTGGAGGGAGATGATGTTGTGCTCGGGATGGGTCACCACCGGGAATGTATCAAGGTTTGCCACGCACCACTACTCCGTAAAACGGCAATCAACTGGATGTAAGAGAACACAGTTCTCTGAAAATGCCCCGGGCAAAGGCGGAATTCTCACACGGAGGGACACGGCGGCCGAGAAAGGAGCGGGTGTTCGCGGTCCAGGACGCGTGGGCGGGCGGATGCGCGCTAGTGGGTAGTGGCGCTGCTGAAGGCGACGACGTGGCCATCGGCGTAGAGGGCGTTCATGTGGCCGAAGTGGATCTGGGTGTCGTCGAATACCTGGCGGATCTTGGTGAGCTTGGCAACGAAGGCAGGCGGGGCGCCGCCGGCGCCGGAGGCCTGGGTGAAGCCGCGGCCACCCCTGCCATAGACGAGGGGCTCGTTGGGGCTCTCGTCATCGAGGGTGGGCTTCCAGTCGTAGCTGTTCTGGTAAAGGGCGTAGGAGCTGCCTTTGCCCTGCTTCAAATCGGAGGGGCACTGGAGGGTCTTGGCGGTGACGCCGTAGGGACCGAAGGCCTGGAGCATGGACTGGGTGGGGATACCGGGGGGATAAATAGGAGGGTCGACGGGGTTCTGGATACAGGGATAGATGTAGCTGTGGTCCTGCAGGTAGAGCTGGCTGGCGACGCCGATGGTCCGGAGATTGGAGGCGCAGGCGATGCTATCGGCCTTCTGCCGCATGGTGCCGATGGCGGGCATGAGCAGGCTGGCCAGGATGGCGATGATCGAGATGACGAGCATCAACTCAAGAAGGGTGAATGCGGCGAGGCTGCGAAGGCGGTTGTGTTTCACGGGAAAGGAGGTGGTGGTGTGGGAGGAAGGTTTCACGGCATCTTGCCCATGGCGGTGAGCTTGCGATTGACGTAGCTCTGGTTGTGCTGGACGCGCTGGTCGTGGTTCATGCGGCCATCCTGGCCGTCGAGGTGATTGGCCATGAGCTGCTGGAAGGTAGGGTCCTGCATGTGCTGGAGGAAGGCCGCGCGGCGGGCATCGGGGTCCATGCCTGCCAGGCTCTTGCGGAAGGCGTTCTCGGCATCGAAGGCGGTTTGGGCATCGGCGCGCTTCTCCTCGGGGAGGCGATTGATCTGGCCCTGGGTGCGCGCGGCGATGAGGTCCGGGTCGAGCTGGAGATCGGCCACGGGACCGCCATTGCCATTAGCCGCAGGCGGGCGCGGCCCGCGCTGGCCGGACTTGCTAAGGTAGAAAACCTGGTCGCGGACGCCGCCGGCGGCGCTGACGAGCTTTGGCAGGACCGTGGCGACGGTGCCGGAGGGTGGGGCGGACTTGACGGTGGGATTCCAATCAACGGGAAATGCAAAGCTGGCATTGGTGGCCTGGGCCGCCTCGAGGAAGAAGGTCTGGACGGGGGCGGGGGCGGCGGTCCTGGGGCTCCAGACATCGGCACGGGGATCGAGCGTGGGGGCGTCATCCCCGGCCAGCGAGGCGATGTTGCCCATGGGGAAGGAGAGCAGCTTCCATCCATCCGGGGTCTGCGCGCCGGACCAGGAGAGCTCGCCGGTCTTGAGGGCGGTCCGCGTGCCGGCTACGAAATAGAGCAGGCGCCACCGGGACTCGGTGACGACGGAGAGGGTGTCGATGGCATCGGCGACGGGGACCTTGACGCAATCCATGGTAACGAGGGTATCACTGGGGAGATCGGTCTCAATTTTCGCATGGCCCTGGCTCTGGATGGAGGCGATGACCTTGCCAAGGGGCTGCTGGCGGGCGTGGATGGTGACGAGCCCCCAATTGGCCCAGATGTGCTGCACGATCAGGAAAACGAGCAGGAGGAAAGTGGCGGCGAGGAGCACTTGCGTGCGGTTTACGGAGCGGGTGTTCACGGGAAGAAATGACAGCGCAAGCGCCCCGGAGGTTACAGGGGAGGGAGCATTTTTCCCCTTTCGCCCCCTTGCGAGACAGGGCGGCGCCTATTCGCGGAAGTTCTTGAAGCCGAGGGAGACTCCGAAGTCCTGGGACCTGAGGAACTGGATCACGGCCTGGAGATCGTCCTTTTTCTTGCCGGTCACGCGGATCTGGCGGTCCTGGAGAGAGCACTGGACCTTGTGCGCGGCATCCTTGACGGCCTTGATGATTTCCTTGGCTTTCTCGCCCTCGAGGCCCTGCTTGATGTGGAGCTCCTGGGTGGCGCGGCCCATGGAGGAGATGGCGGGCTCCTTGCGGTCGATATTGCGGAGGTCGATGTTGCGCTTGGCGAGCTTGCCCACGACGATCTCGAGAAGGCCCGCGAGCTTGCTGGCATCCGCGGCGGCGAGCTTGATGAGAATGGGCGAGGCTTCGTCGATCTCCGCGGGGCTATTCTTAAAATCGAACCGGGTGGCGAGCTCCTTGCGGGCCTGGGTGATGGCATTGACCAGCTCGCCGTGGTCCACTTCTGAGACGATGTCGAAGGATGGCACGGGGGAGTTTTATCCGCAGATTACGCGGATTTACACAGATTCCTTGGAGAGGAGATCGGTCTCTAGTTGGCCTAAAAAATCTGCGGCTCCGCGGCTCAGAAATCGAGGCGCGCGGTAAGGCGGACGTAGGGGGCTGGGTGGGTGGTGAAGCTCTCCCCGGCGCGGTTGTAATTAAACTCGCTCTGGACGGTGTAGCCCGCGCCGAAGTCGAGGGTGAGGGGCCTGGCCTTCCAGGTGATGCCCGCGCCGGCCCGCACTTCGTCATAGGTGATGACGGCACCGGAGAGCTTGGCGGGAGTGACCTGGCGGTTGTCGGTTTTGTAAGCGCCGCCCACGAGCTCGCCGCCGGCGTAGAACTCGACATTATCGGAGAGTTGATAAACGAGCCGGGGATCGGGAAGGTACGCGCGGAGGTCCCACTTGTCGTTGATGTGCCAGAGGATGCCCCCGATGGGGAAGACGGGATACTCGGCAAGGCCGGAGATGGTGACGCCGGCGACGATGTAGAGCTTGTCGTCACGGATGGGGATCACAGTGGCGATATTGGTGGGGGCATCGAAGGAGCCACTGTTGATCTTGTGCTGAAAGTAAACGCCCGGGCGCGTCTCGATGAGGAGGGCCGTCTTGTCGTTGACGAGGTACTCGAGCGCGATGACTCCGGAGATGCTCTGGAGGGTATTGGGCAGGCGGTCTTCGTTGTGGATGCTGAAGTCGAAGCGCTCGTAATCCGCCCCGAGCCGGAGGAACCACTGGCCGCACTGGACATTGGGCCAGGAGAGGAAATCGAGCGGGATGCGACGGTCGAGCTCGAAGTTGTTGTGCTCGACCTCGATGTTGCCATCGCCGCGTTTCATATCCTGGTGGAAGCCGTAATCGCTGGTGGCGATGATGGTATCGAGGGGATCGGTGACGCACTCGACGGGCTGGACGGTCTTGTCCTTGCCTGAGGAGACGGTGGTCTCCGTGCCGGCAAGAGCGGCGAGGGGGAGGGCTGCGGCGGCGATGAGGGGGATCAGGATGCGCATGGGGTTGAGTGTTAAAACTTTGGGCTCTGGATGACAATAGGGGGAATGGATGATTGAAGGGTCCCCTAGAAGAGGGGGTTGCCGGAGGTTTTCCTCGAGTAAATGGCCATGAGGCTGCCGGTGGACGGATCTCGCGCGAGCGAAAGCGCGTGCGGGTCACTCGTAGCGCAGGGCTTCGACGGGATCGAGCCTGGCGGCGAACCATGCGGGGAAGAAGGCGGCCAGGGAGCAGATGATGAAGCCGCTGATGCAGATGATGGCGACATCGCGGGGGACGATCTGGGCGGGGATGGCGGCGAAATCGTAGATATCCGCGGGGAATATCTTGAGGTGAAAGACGTGGGAGAGCCACGCGCGGAACTCATTGCGGTAGCGGACGGCGGTGATGCCGAGAATGAGGCCGGTGAGATTGCCAAAGAAGCCCACGACCATGCCTTGCATCATGAAGACCCAGATGATCTGGGAGGTGGTGGCGCCGAGCGCTTTCATGATGCCGATCTCCCGCGTCTTCTGGACGGTGACGGTGATAAGGGTGGTCATGATGCCGAACGCGGCCACGATGACGATGAACATGAGCAGGAAGAACATGACGGTCCGCTCGATGCGGATGGCGTCGAAGCGGTCCTCGTTGCGGTCGATCCATGTCTCGGCGAAGACGGGCTCGTGGAGCTTTGCGTTGAGGGCGTCCTTGACGTGGCTGGCGGCCTCGTAGGGATCGGTGGTCTTGACGGAGATGCCGTGGACGGCGTCTTCCATTGCGTAAAGTTCCTGGCCAAGGGAGAGGGAGACGAAGAGGACGTTGGCATCGTACTCGTACCGGCCGGATTCGAAGATGCCGGTGACTTTGACATCGGCCGGCATGACGACCTCGCCCTTGAGATCGGAGAGTTTCTTGGTGGAATTGGGATCGCTCCCCTCCTTGCGCACCTCGTCGAGGATCGCGCGGAGATTGCCGGGGCCAGTGATGGTGATTTTGTCGCCGACGCGGGCATTGAGGGAATCGGCGAGGGTGCGCCCGAGGATGACGGAATCGCCGGAGAGATCGTAGGTGCCTTCCTTGATGAGGCTTTTGAGGTTGACGACCTTGAGCTCGGCCTGGGGATCGATGCCCTGGAGAACGGGCGTGGAGACGATGTGCTCATGCTCCGCGATGACGGGGCCCTGAACCTGCGGCGCGGCGGCGACCACGCCGGGGGTTTTGTCGAGCTCCGCGATGATGGCGCGCCAGTCGTCGATGGGACCGTCGGATTGGATGTTCACCTCCGGCTCAAAGCCAAGGACAGTGTGCTGGAGCTCCGTGTCGAACCCGGTCATCACGGAGATGACGATAATCATCACGGCGATGCCGAGCGTGACGCCAAGAATGGAAATGACGGTGATGACAGAGACAAAGGAGCGCTTCGGCTTAAGGTAACGAAGGGCGAGAAAAAGAGAGAAGTGGGCGCGCGTCACGGGGTCAGAGGATTATTTCATCCGCAGATTGACGCAGATTTTCGCAGATTTTTTGGGAGGAGAGAATGATGCGCTTATAACCCAGCGAACGGGCGCCGAAGTTCAGCAGGACGGCTCGCGTCAAGCGAGTGATCCTTAGATAATTGAGTACTTGGGATTCTTCGACGCCACCGATCGCCTGCAATGCTTTGCATTCTACCAAAACACCGTCGAAACAAATGAAATCGGCCTTATAACTGGCGGGAAGGATTCCACCCTTGTAGAGAACCGGAAGGAGCTTTTCGCGCTGAAATGGGATGCTCCGCAGATTCAACTCGACCGCCAATGCATCCTGATAAACGGCTTCAAGGAAACCGTGGCCGAGTTCACGATGCACTTCCATCGCGGCGCCGATGATGGCGTAGGTTTCCGGGTCTTCGCCTTTTGAATCTGCGGCCATCTGCGTAATCTGCGGACTAAACAAAAAATCAGGAATTCTTTTGAGCGGGCTTGAGGTGGGGGAAGAAGATGACGTCGCGGATGGACTCGGCGCCGGTGAGCATCATGACGAGGCGATCGATGCCGATGCCGATGCCGCCGGCGGGCGGCATGCCGTGCTCGAGGGCGGTGAGGAAGTCCTCGTCGATGTTCTGCTTTTCCTCGCCGGCCTGGTGCTCGAGACGCTCGCGCTGGACGATGGGATCGTTGAGCTCCGAGTAGCCGGGGGAGATTTCCTGGCCATTGATGATGAGCTCGTACACGTCCACGGTGCCGGGATCGGCGGCGCTCTGGCGGGCGAGCGGGACGAGCTCGGCGGGGCAATGGATGACGAAGAGGGGGTTGAAGGTTTTCTCCTCCACCAGCTTCTCGAAGACGTGCTGGGTGATCTCGAAGTCGGCAAAGGCGGGGGCGACCTCGACGCCGAGCTGGGCGGCGCGGTCGCGGCGGGCCTCGGGGGTGAGGTCGAACCAATCGGGGCCTGCGGCCTCGCGGACGAGCTCGCGGTACGGGGCGCGGCGCCAGGGACGGGTGAGGTCGATGGTGCGCGTGGGATTTCCCTCCGGGTCCTTGTGCTCGATGAGGAGCGAGCCGCGGATGGACTGGGCGAGGTGGCAGATCAACTCCTCGACAAGGCCGGCCATGAGGTCGAAATCGGCAAAAGCCCAGTAGGCCTCGAGCATGGTGAACTCGGGATTGTGCCGGCGGGAGATGCCCTCGTTGCGGAAATTGCGGTTGAGCTCGAAGATTTTCGTGAAGCCGCCGACGAGGAGGCGCTTGAGGTAAAGCTCGGGCGCGATGCGCAGGTAGAGGTC
>Ga0182024_10002130_pt1 | contig 49752 bp, 42 predicted proteins | sample P32metaG_FD_120480 | JGI IMG/M metagenome (GOLD analysis project Ga0182024, IMG submission 120480) | Permafrost microbial communities from Stordalen Mire, Sweden - P3-2 metaG (Illumina Assembly) | ecosystem: Environmental > Terrestrial > Soil > Wetlands > Permafrost | place: Sweden: Stordalen...
CGCCAGAAATCGCGGAAACTCACCAGCATGCTTCCGCCAATCCTTCGGCGTCCATTCCATCGGCCCTCAGCTCTCATGCCGGGCGACCAGATTGTCAAGAATTACTTAACAAAGTAATACTAGCCCCTAGAATTGGAGGCGCGGGCCGGAATCGAACCCTTCTCATTTTCGCCGTGCTCTCCGCGGGAGCTATGATCAAATGAATGCCCATGCCCGTTGAAAAGATCTCCAGCCCGCAAAATCCGCGGGTGAAGCAGCTCGTGAAGCTGCGCGACCGCAGGCCGCGCGACGAGGCGGGCGTATTCTTGGTGGAAGGCTACAGGGAAATCCGCCGGGCGATGGAAAAAGGCGCGAAGCTGGGCGAATTGTATTATTCGCCACCCTGGTTTCTGGGCGTGAACGAGCCGGAACTGATCTCCAGGGCCGCTGAGGCCGGGGCGGGACTTGTCGAACTCTCGAAAGAGGCTTTCGCAAAAGCAGCCTACCGGGAGCGTCCGGACGGGCTTCTCGCGGTCGCGCCCCAGTGGAAAACCACGCTGGCCAAACTCGGCGATTCCCTGCCCACGGATGGAGCGGCCCCGGCCTTTCTTCTCGTTGTCGAGGCGATCGAAAAACCAGGCAACTTGGGCACGATTCTCCGAAGCGTGGACGCCGCCGGATGCCACGGAATCATCGTCTGCGATCCTGTGACGGACCTCTTCAACCCGAACGTCGTTCGGGCCTCGACGGGCGTACTTTTCTCGGTTCCCTGCGCGGTGGCCGGGGGCCCCGAGGTCGTGGAGTGGCTGCGCGCGCGAAAGATTCGGATCGTGGCGACGACACCCGCTGCGCCGCTGATCTACACCGATGCCGACCTGCGCGGACCGCTGGCCGTTGTGATGGGCAGCGAGCAATACGGGCTCAGCGAATTCTGGCTAAAGAGTGCCGATCTTAGCATCCGGATCCCGATGGCGGGCCAGGCCGACTCGCTCAATGTCGCAATGGCGACGATCATCGCCCTGTTTGAAGCCGTGCGCCAGCGCGCGGTCCTCAAAGCCCCGTGCCCTTGATCCATTGCACGAGCTCGGCCATTCCGGCGGCCATGCTTATGCGGGGCAGGTACCCGAGATCCCGCCGGGCCGCGGAGATATCGAACCAATGATCCTTGGCGAGCTCGAAGGCTACAAAACGTGTGAGCGGGGGTTCGCCGGCCAGCGGCAGGATGCGCCAAGCTGCCTCGCAAACGACGCCAATCGCGGTCGCGGCCGGGAATGAAATGACGCGTGTGACTGGCGGGCGGCCTAGGGCGGACAACAGCTCGTTTATCCAGCCCCAGAGCGATACGGGCTCGCCGTTTGTGATGAAATAGGCGCGGCCGCGGGCGGAAGGAGGATCTATTTCCGGGCCGGGGATTCGGGGAGCGGCCAGGGACGCTTCGGCCAGGAGGTGGGCGTCCACAACATTTTCGACATGAACAAAATCGACGCGATTCTGGCCGGATCCCGTGATGCGGAGGCGGCCGGAACGCGCCTGCGCCAGGAGGCGGGGGATCAGGTGGCGGTCTCCGGGTCCCCAGATCAGGTGCGGGCGGAGGGAGATCGTCTTAAGCCCGGGCGAATTGGCTGCGAGGACCGCGTCTTCGCCGAGCGCCTTGGTGAGGGGATAGGGACACGGACATTTTGTCGTCAGCGGCAGCGACTCGTCCGCCCCGGAGAGATCACGCCCGTTGTAGACGACGCTCGACGTGCTCGTGTACACAAGCCGCGGGACTCCCGCCTTCCGGCATCCATCCACAACCGCCTGGGTGCCCTGGATATTCATGCGGAAGTAGTCGGCGCGCCGGCCCCAGACGCCGACTTTCGCTGCAACGTGAAAAACGGTGCCTGTCCCCGCGCAAGCGGCCTGGACGGCGTCCGGGTCCATGATCGATCCGGGAATAAACCGCACTCCGCGAGCCTCGAGATCAGGCGCCGGCGATCTTGCGAGCACGCTCACGGGGCGCCCCTGGTCGAGGAGGCGCTCGACGAGGCGCCGGCCCAAAAATCCCGTTCCTCCAGTTACGAGGACCGGATTCCGTGGCGAGGCTGCGGGCGGCGTCGGGCTCATTCGTCGGGTATTGTCGGGGACTGCCGGGCGGCCCACCGCGCTAGGGCAAGCCTGTGAATCTTCGCGTTGTGGCGGACATCGACCGGAAAACGCGCGCGAAAATAAAAATTGCGGATTCTCGCGGTCACCGGGTTTCCCTGGGCCAGTTGGCGCAGTTCGCGGGCGATTGCCGCCGCCTCGCCTCGATTCCTGACAGCCGTTTCCGCGACGATCGCGGGCTCCTGCCGCCCCGGTGTGCCGAGCCCGATCAGGGCGCAGCGGGCGGCGCGCGGATGCCCCCTAAACACCTGTTCGCAGGGCTCAGTGAAGAAGGTCCCTTCCGCCGTCTCGACGCGCTCGACCTTTCGCCCGCAAAACCACAATCGGCCCGATGGATCGAGGTAGCCGCAATCGCCCATGCGATGCCACATGATGTTGCCGTCCCGGACCTTCGCAGCCGCCGTAATCTCCGGCGGCCCGTCGTATTCCCGCGTGACAACCGGACCGCTGACGATGATTTCGCCAATCTTGCCCGCTGGAAGTTCGGCGGACGACGCGAGTGTCGGGATTGGGCGATCGACGATCGCGATGATCTTCACGCCGATTTCTGCGAGCGGTTTCCCGACGCAAGCCCCGGGCGACGGTTCAAGCGACTCCCAAGCTTCGGCATCCATGGTGGCAACCGGCAACGCTTCTGTCGCTCCATAGGGGCTGTGCAGCCGTCCGTTTGTAAGGAAGCCCCGGGCGGAGGTCCACAAGGCCGCGGGCACCGGAGCGCCCGCGCAAAGAACCCGCCTGAGGCTGGGGAGGATCACTTTCTGTTCCTTGCAATAGTCGGACACGATTCGCCACAGAGTGGGGGAACCGAAGGAATTGGTGACCTTTTCCTGGCGGATTGCCTGCACGATACGGGAAGGGTCCGCCGCGGCTGGCCGGCGCGGATCGATCTCGGGCACAACGGATATCATGCCTAGCGCCGGATTGAAAAGGGCGAAGATCGGCAGAAGCGGCAGGTCGACCTCGCCCGGCTCGATGCCATAGGTCCTTCGGATCAGGCGCACCTGGGCGTCGAACATCCCGTGCTCGTAGCGCACCCCCTTGGGCGGTCCCGTGGAGCCGCTTGTAAATAAAATCGCGGCGAGGTCTTCGGGCGCGTTTTGCGCGAGCTCCGGGCCGGCGGCCCCAGCCGGACCGCCTGCCCGAACGAGTCGCGCGGTCAGCGAGGAACTTACCGGAACGCGGACTTCGACGCTTCGGAACGCCCCCCGGACGACCCGGCTCAAGATCTGGGCCAGCGGTATTCCGACGAGTGCGCGCGGACGAGTCCGCGCGACACACCGAATGAAACTTGCCAGCCCCATTCCGGGATCGATGACGACGGGCACCGCGCCGGCGCGAAACAGGGCGAACGCGCACGCGATCAGCGGAAGGCCCGGGCGCACCATGAGCAGCGCACGGTCTCCGCGCCTGAGCCCTCGTGCGCCGAACCGCGCGGCCCAGGCCGATGCTTCCGCGTCGAGTTCGGCGAAACTGAGCGTCAGGTAGTCGATTTCGCCTGCGCGCGTTCGGCCGCGCGGCACCTTGAGAGCGGGAGCCTGCGGCTGCGCCGCTGCCATTGAACCCAAGTGACGGGCGATATTGGAATTGGCCGGGTCGCGGTTCACTCCGCCTTAATCGACGGCTGTTCGCGCAGAAGGTCGGCCTGCCACGGGAGCAGGATCGTGTCGAGCTTGCGCGGGTCGCGCGCAATCTGGGCGAGCTGCGATCGGTTGGCGATCAGGGTGGACTCGATTCCAAGGCGTGCCGCCAGCGCGTCGCGCTCGGTCTTGATTCTCTCCAGGCGGGCGATTTCCGCCTGGGATAGCGGTGTGTGGTTCGGATCCCGTCCCGGCCGCCGGGGAAGCGATTGCGGATTGCGCTCCAGTCCCGAACGGACCGCCGCGTCGAGCGACTCGAAAAGCCTGTTGTGGCGCTTGCCAAGATGAATCCCGTGAAGGACGGACTCCGGCGAGCCGTTCTCTTCGGCCGCCCCCGCGATCCGCACGAGCGTGTCGTTCGAACAAATCTTGAAAGGAGGCGTGTCGATGCGCTGCGCCTGCTGTTCGCGCCAGTGCCAGACAGCGTGCAGAACCGCAAGGCCTCGCGCGTGGAGCCGCTCGGACTTGCCGATGCGCCAATCGTTCTCGCCCGGCTCGGAGAAGCCCTCGGTCCCCGCCTTGATCTGGGCCCGGCACTGCTGGTCGAGCCAGTCCATCCGCCCCAGCTTCTCAAGATCGCGCGTCAGGAGATCGCGAAGCGCCGGCAGGTACCAGACGTCGAGGGCGGCATAATCGAGAAGCTTGGGAGCAATCGGCCGCCGCGACCAATTCGCCTTCTGGCCATTCTTGTCGAGCTCTACGGCGAATTGGTCCTCCAGGAGCGACGCGAGCCCGATTCGCTGGCGGCCCAGGAGCTGCGCAGCCAGCATCGTGTCGAATATGCTTTGCGCCTGGAAACCGCAGAGGTCGTGGAGAAGCCGAAGGTCGAAATCACTGCCATGCATGATCAGGTGCTTGCGCGCGAGGCGCGACCAGAGCGGCTTGAGGTCGCCGATTGACAGGACATCCACGAGATAGACATTGCCGCCCACCAGAAACTGGAGCAGGCACACGCGCACCCGGTAATGGAACATGTTGTCGGCTTCAGTATCCAGGGCGACCTCGTTCGCGCCGTCGATCGCCGCAAGGAACGGGCCAAGCTGTCCCGGCTGGTCGATCAGCTCATACGACGGGGGGCGTCCGCGAGTCTTCACACCGAACAGGCGGCGGACCGGATGCGGCAGAAATCGGGAGATCATTTCGACAGGCGCCAAGTTGGACAATCGACCAGGGAAGGGCGAATCTTAAACATTATTCTCTTATCCATGCGGCGAGAAAGGCGTCGATCAAGAGCGGCAATTCCTCGCTATAGCCCCCTTCCAGGACCGCGGCGGTTGCGATCCCGCTTGAATGAAGCCAGGCCCCCAGTTCGGCAAAATCCTCCCGTTCGAGGGTCATCGATGTGATCGGATCCCGGGCATAGGCGTCGAATCCGGCCGAGACGAGGACCAATTCCGGGCGAAAGCCGAGGATTGCGTCCCAGGAAGCCCGCAGAGCGGCCATGTGCTCGGTCCGCGGCGCGAGGGGGCGGACCGGCCAGTTGCGGGAATTGCCGATATTGCCGGCGCCTGTCCCCGGGTAGGCCGGAAATTCGTGAACGGAACAATACAAAAGGCCCGGCTTGTTCAGGAAGATGGCCTCGGTCCCGTTGCCGTGATGCGCGTCAAAATCCCAGACAGCGATGCGAGCCGCCCCGAAATCGCGCTGCGCCACGAGCGCAGCGACCGCGACCTGATTCAGGTAGCAGAAGCCCATCGCCGTATCTGCGGTCGCATGGTGCCCCGGCGGCCTCATGAGCGAAAAAACAGGCGAATGACGATCGAGCGCATGGCCGACCGCCTCGACCGCCGCCGCGACCGACCGGCGCGCATGATCGGCAATGCCGGGAAAATACGGGGTGTCCGAATCAAAATCCCGGGGTTCGGCCAGCCGCGCAAGGAGGGCGGGAGTGTGGGCCAAAAGGAGTGTTTCGTCCGAAACCGGGGTTGCGGGGACCTTCCACTTCCATCCGGGATGCGCGGCGCGCAGGTGCTTTGCCGTGCGAGTGACCCGATCGGCCCGTTCAGGACGCGTGGAATCGCCGTATTCGGCGCAACGGGGATCATAGAGGATCAGCATCGCTCACCTCTTGCGATTTTCGGGCATATTTGCGGCGATAACCACGGTTTGTTTTGGCAATCAATTTTGATAGGGCAATAAATGCAAATCATGAAAGTCGTCGTGCTGTGCTCCGGAGGCATGGATTCGGTGTCCGCGCTCCACTGGGCGAGGCGGGAGCACGATACAGTCGCGGCGCTCAGCTTCGACTACGGGTCGAAACACAACGCCTGCGAGATCCCTTGTGCCGCCGCCCAGGCGGCGGCCCTCGGCGTCCGCCACCTTACGATTGCGCTTCCGTTTATCAACGAGCACTTCTCCTCGGACCTTCTCAAAAGCGGCGGCGAAATTCCCGAAGGCCATTACGAGGCGGATTCGATGCGCCGCACCGTCGTTCCATTTCGCAATGCGATCCTGCTTTCGATCGCCGCGGGCTGGGCCGAAAGCGCGGGCGCAGAGGGCCTGGTCATCGCGGCGCACACGGGCGACCACGCGATCTATCCGGACTGTCGGGAGGAATTCATGAGCGCGATGGGCACGGCGATCAATCACGGCACGTACGCCGGCATCCGGCTTTTGCGCCCTTTCATCGCGATGGACAAGGCGGCGATCGTCTCAATGGGAACCCGCCTGGGGGTCGATTTCGGGAAAACCTGGTCCTGCTACAAGGGCGGCCCGATCCACTGCGGAAGGTGCGGGACATGCGTCGAGCGTCGCGAAGCCTTCGCCCGGGCCGGCGTCAAAGATCCGACCAAATACGGGGCGGAGGATCCGCTCCCGCCAAAGCCATGAGGCGCAATCCGACCGGCGGTGCGCCGAAATGGAGGACGAAATGCTGATTTGCGAGATATTCAATTCGATCCAGGGCGAGGGCGAGCTGGCGGGCGTCCCCTCGGTCTTTGTCCGCACGAGCGGGTGCAATCTTCGCTGCGCGTGGTGCGACACGCCCTATTCCTCCTGGGAACCGGAAGGCGAGAACCGCGCGGTTTCCGACATTGTGGCGGAGGTGCAACGGCACCCGGAGTTGCGCCACGTCGTGCTGACCGGCGGCGAGCCGATGATCGCAAAGGATATCCGCACACTGGCCTCGGAGCTGAAGGGATTCGGCTACCACATAACGATCGAGACGGCGGCAACGGTTCCGCCCGAAGGAATCGCCTGCGATCTCGCCTCGCTTTCCCCGAAGCTTCTCAACTCCGCGCCCGATGCGCAGAAGAATGCGGCCTGGCGCCGGAAGCACGAGGCGTCGCGCTGGCGCCCGGAAGCCGTGCGCGCGTGGTTGGACGGCGGCTACGCATTCCAATTAAAGTTTGTCGTCACGGAGCCGCGCGACATCGACGAAATCGAGGGCATGCTGGCATCGCTCAAGCGCGAAATCCCGCGGCACAAGGTGCTGCTCATGCCCGAGGGGGTGACGATCGAGGCTGTGCGGGCGCGATCCGGCTGGCTCGCCGATTTGTGCAAACAGCGCGGATTTCGTTACGCGCACCGATTGCACATCGAGTTGTACGGCAACACCCGCGGGACCTGAGCCGGCCTCACCCTCTTTTTTTGAGCTCTTCCTTGAACCGGTCCGTCGGGCAGCTGCTGCAGCCTCCGCCGGGGTGGCGGCGCGCGGCAATCGCCCGCCAAATCAATCCGGCGATTGCGGCTGCGACGATCGCAAGTGCGGCTGCGGTCTGGAGAGTGGAATTCACGGCGTTTTAAACATACTCCGTTTTTCCTAGAACCCAAGGGCGCGACCCCCCTGATATACGATAAATGTCACAACCCAGGCAGTCCCGGTCATGTAAAAAATCTGGAAGAGGGGCCACCGCAGTGAATTTGTTTCGCGCCAGACGATGGCCACGGTGCTCATGCACTGCATGGCGAAAACGTAGTACACCATGAGGCTCAGGCAGACCAGCGGGGTGAAAAGGGCGCGGCCGTCGGGCCAGCGCGCATCGCGGAGCGCCGTACGCAGAGGGGCGACATTCATCGTCTTGCCCTCTCCAATGTTCTCCACGCTAAAGACGACCGCGGTCGAACTTACGAAGACTTCGCGCGCGGCGAACGAGCTGATGAGGCCGATTCCGACTCTCCAGTCGAATCCGAGTGGCTTGATCAAGGGTTCGATGGCATGGCCGGCCATGCCGGCGAAGCTTCCGGCGAGCTGTTGCTGGGCTGTTGCCCCCTGCGGAGCCCTGGGATACGCGGCGAGGAACCAAAGGACGATGCTGATTGCAAGGATGATGGTCCCCGCGTTTCGAACGAAGATCCACGCCCGCTCCACCATGTGGAAGGCGACGTCCCTCAGCCGAGGCAAGTGATAGGGCGGAAGTTCCATGATCATCATGGAGGGAGCACCCTTCAGCAGGGTGCGCCTAAAGAGCCATGCAAAGCCGAATGCGCCACCGGTTCCAAGCAGGTACATGAGCATCATGATGCCTACCTTCGTCAACAGGGGCACCCGGTCGCCCGGGACCAGGGCGGCGATCATGATCAGATAAACCGGCAGGCGGGCCGAACAGCTCATCAGGGGTGCGACGAGGATCGTCACGAGCCTGTCCTTCGAGTCCTCGATCGTACGCGTCGCCATGATCCCGGGAATCGCGCAGGCGTAGGAGCTAAGCATCGGTATGAATGAGCGGCCATTCAATCCCACGCGGCTCATCAGGCGGTCCATGATAAACGCCGCCCGCGCCATGTAACCGGTGCTCTCCAGAAGCCCTATGAAAAAGAATAGAATCAGGATCTGCGGAAGAAAGACGAGGATGCTGCCCACTCCCGCGATTGCGCCGTCGGTCAATAAATTGCGCAGGTCGCCTGGAGGAAGGGACGATCGAACCCATTCGCCTAATGCGGCGACATGGTGGTCGATCCAATCCATCGGGTACTCGGCCAGGGTGAAGATGCTCAGAAAGACGAGGGCCATCACCGCGCCGAGAATGATCCAGCCCCAAATCGGGTGGGTGACGGCCGCGTCGATGCGATCAGTGGCGCTCGATCCGACGGGGCGGCGTTCCACCACCTCGTCCGCGATCTTGCCGATCGCATCATAACGCGACTGGACGAGAATTGCCGCCCAGTCCGTTCCCTCATTCTCCCAACGCCGCTGCCACCCCTTCAGAATCTCCGATGTGCGGACGCTGAGGGGCGTTGAGCCGCTCACGCGGACGGCATCCTGATCGGTGAGAAGAAGGAGGGCCTCGGCGCGCGCGCTGAGCGGCGGCTTGCCATCATGGGCGAGGGACGCCTGAAGTTCGGCGACAGCGGACGCGATCGCCGCAGGCACGTCCCAGGCATGGCGGGACAGGGGCAGGTCGGGACGGCTCATCGCGAGCTTGAGATCGATCAGGCCGTTGCCATTGACGGCCTCGCACGGGATGACAGGTATCCCGAGTTCCTTCTCGAGCCGCGCCGTGCGCAGGGTGATGCCGTTCTTCGCAGCTATGTCCATCATGTTGAGGACCAGGATCACGGGCCGGCCGAGATCCAGGACCTGGTGCACGAGATAAAGGCTGCGATCGAGATTGCTCGCATCGACGATGCAGATGATCCGTTCCGGGGCCGGCGTATCCGACCGGCGGCCCAGAAGCACGTCGCGGGTAACGGCTTCGTCCGGGGATCGCGCCGCGAGCGAATAGGCTCCCGGCATGTCGATCATGGTCATCGGCTGACCGTGCTGGGAGTAGGCGGTGCCGATCTTCTTTTCAACCGTCACGCCGGGGTAGTTGCCAACCTTCTGTTTGAGCCCGGTCAGGGCGTTGAAAAGCGTGCTCTTCCCGCAGTTTGGATTGCCGACAACCGCATAGATGCGCGGCGCGGCGCCGGCCGGATGCGAGGACGCCATGAGTCAGACGGGCTCGACGACGATATGCTCGGCTTCGCTCTTGCGCAGCGTAAGACTATATCCCCGAACCTTGATTTCGATTGGGTCGCCAAGGGGAGCCGTTCGCACGAGGGTCACCGACGTGCCTGGCAGGACTCCCATTTCGCGAAGCCGAAGAAACGACGCACCGGCTTTCGGATAGGCGCGGACGATTGCGGAGGCTCCGACCGAGAGCTCGGAAAGCTTTGCTTGCGCCTGCACGGGTTCGGCTCAGATCACCGCACGGATCGGTTCTACGACGATGTGATCGGCGGCTTTATCGCTAAGGGCGATGCGGATTCCGCAAAGCTCGCAAATGAGGGTCTTTTGACCTGCAATTTTTCCGACGACGGCTGATTCGCAAAACCCCATTTCCCGCAACCGGGTGCACATCCCCGCCTCACCGCCGAGGGCGTAAACCCGGCCGCTTTCCCCATCGGGGAGCTCGGTGAGCTTCATTCGGAAGGGCTTCGAGGTGGTCGGAGGCATCGGCGGCGAAACTTCGGTTCAGTTGAATTTACAGCCACTAATGAATGAGACTCAGTTTCATTTGTCAAGGATGTGGGCCTTTTAGCCCCAAAAAAACGCAAGTTACGCCCCAACAATGGCAAAATACGCTCCCCAAAGGGGACAGCCCCCTCTGAGGGACAGCCTCGCGAAGGGGACAGCCTCTCATGAGGGACAGGCACTCGGTGACTAGCTGGCTGGCTGGCGGTCCGAGGCGCCGGCGGCGATCCACGCTTGGATCAGCTTAATCTCATCCGGGGTCAGGGGCTTCTTTCCGTCGCTGGGCATAGCATCGTCGTCGTCGGACGGAAGCGTGATTCGGCGGACCAGGTCGCTTTTTTGGGGCTCCCAGGGCTCGATCACAGTTCCGTCCTCACCCCCTTTCATGATCCCAGCATAGGAGTCCAAGCGCAACCCGCCCTTCACTTTTTGAGGCCCGTGGCAGGTGATGCAGTTTCGATTGAGAATCGGGACGATCCGGACCGAGTAAAATGTCGCGGAAGCCAGGGATGGAGGGGCGGGTCTCGGCTTTGGCGTCCGCTTGGCGACACCTAGAAGCGAACGGAGGCCTTCGGGCATATAGTCAGTGAGGAATGTCTCGCCGTGAGTGAGCGCTGAGCCCTCGTGGCCAGTCCACACCAGGAGAATAACCATTGGGACCAAAAGCAGGCGGTAGGCCGCAACCCACAGCGGGCGGCCCGGAGAAATCCTGCGAATTCCCGCGGTCGCTAGGCAGATGGCGGCCAGGCTGATCCCGCCCCACATATGGTGCGTCACTGTGCGCCCGCTATAACCGCCGCTCCATGCGAGGATCCACCCGTCGACGGCTGCCACAATCGCCGCCGCCGTTGCAAGTCCAAGGATGAAACCGGTCGCCGAACGCAGGTGTCCGCCGCGCGGGAAAGCGCTTGCGATTTCGAATAACGCGACCAGCAGAATCAGCGCAATCGGGACATGAACCAAAAGCGGATGAAATCGGCCGACGAATTGCGCGAGCGCCGCGCGCTCGGTTCCGTCCGGCGACCGCCGCAGTGCGACGTAAAACAGGACGACGAGGGCGGCGCACCCGATCCAGATCAGGGCGGCGCTAGAAAATCGTCTCTCTCTTGAATCCGGCACCTTGATTCAACACAGGGGAGGGCGCCGATTCGGCCGTTGATTTACTACCAAACGCCGCGCTCAGACTTCGTAGGGCGGCAGGGACTTGTCCACCGCCATCCTGTCCAGCCGCGCGTAGTTCGGAACGCCGTTGTCGTGCGGCACGACGATTTCGCCCTGGATGAGGGGCTGGACATACCGCAGGAACTGGAAGTTCATGCTGACGCCGTCCTCGTTAATCCACTCGCGTGGCAGTTTTTTGACCCCGTTCGCGATGTCACCGAGCGGGACAAGACCGGTCTCGCAGGTGTAATGGTCGGTTTCTCCCCGTACCAAAGTAACCATCTTGTCGGTTTCGCCCGCAATCGCGGCGCGAACTGCCGCCTGGCCGGCCAGGAAAGCCTCGTCAGAATCCGTCTTTGACGCGCAATGGGCCGCCGAGCGCTGGATGAGGCCGGGCCGCGCAACGCGCACCTTAACGCCCGGAATATTGCTTTCTATAATCTCTCCGAGGGCGTCTCCGGCTCCCCCAAGACGAGCGTGTCCAAAGGCGTCGGTCGCCGCGTCCGCCGCGAGATAATTGCCGTCGGCATCGACGAGCCCCTCGGCGACGACGATCAGACAGAACCGGTCGCGCTTGAGGATTCGGCGGACTTCATCAAGCACCTTCTGTTGATTGAAGGGCATTTCCGGAAGGAGAATGATATGCGGAGGGTCGTGGGGATGGTCGCGCCGTTTCGCCAGCGACGAGCCCGCCGCGATCCAACCCGCGCTCCGGCCCATCGCCTCGATGATGGAAACCAGGTCGCCCTGGCCCATGGCCTCGTTATCGCACGCCATTTCACGGACCGCCGTCGCCAGATACTTGACGACGCTTCCGTAGCCCGGGCAGTGGTCGGTCACGGCCAGATCGTTGTCGATCGTCTTTGGAACGCCGATGACGCGCAGTTCATAGCCCTGGGTCTGCGCTAGCTTCGCAATCTTGTCGGCGGTGTCCTGGGAATCGCCCCCTCCCAGATAAAAGAAATAACGGATGTTGTGCGCCTTGAATACGTCGATGATCCGCTCGAAATCCTGCTGCTTCTTGAGCTTGTAGCGGCACGTGCCCAGCGCCGCCCCTGGCGTGTGCCGCAGGGCTCGGATCTGTTGCTGGGATTCGGAGGCCAGGTCGATTAGCTCCTCCTGAAGGATCCCCAGAACGCCGTTCAACCCTCCGTAGATTTCTTCAATACAGGCGTGATTGAGGGCCTCGGTGACGATTCCGGCCACACTGGCGTTGATGACGGAAGTGGGGCCGCCGGATTGGCCCACCAGGACATTGCCTACAAGTTCGGTCATGAGAGAGTATCGTTTGGATCGAGATTGGAAACGGCGTGAAGGTTAAATAAAGCCCGTAGCGCCGGGCGGTGGCAAACGAAAATTACAATAACCGAGCCGGTTTATAGTTCGCGGCTCCCTTGAACCTTCGGGCCAGCGGTTTCACTTCCGCCGTAAACGCATCGACTTGGTGCGGCGCCGCCCCGACAAAGCGCGCGTTCTCGGCAAGGATGGCCTGAAGCGCCTTTTTCCCGAGGCCTATTCGCCGGTCGGCGGCCAGGCGGCCGAGGAGATCCACCGCCCCGTTTCCCGAGCGCATGGCCTTTGCGGCTTCGAGGGTGTGTTCCTTGATCGCCGCATGCGCCGTCTCCCGGCCCGCGCCTTTCTTGACCGCCTCCATGAGAATGGTGGTCGTCGCAAGGAAGGGCAGGTTGCGCTCGTTCTCGGCCAAAATCGCGGCCGGGAAAACGTCCATTTGCGACAGAATTGTCAGCAGCGTCTCGAAAAGCCCGTCGATTGCGAAGAAGGCGTCCGGGAGGGCCACCCGGCGCACGACAGAACAGGATACATCGCCCTCGTTCCATTGATGCCCGGCCAGGGCGCCGGTCATCGTCACGTAGCCGCTGAGGATCGTCGCAAATCCGCAGATGCGCTCGCAGTTGCGCGCGTTGACCTTGTGAGGCATGGCCGAGGATCCCACCTGGCCCTCTTGGAAGCCTTCCGTGAAAAGTCCAGCCCCGGCCATGAGCCGGAGTGTTGTTGCAAGACTGGCCGGCGCGGCGGCGAGCTGGTGCAGGGCGGTTACGACCTCGAAATCGAGGCTTCGCGGATAAACCTGGCCCACGGCGCCAAGCGAGGCGTGGAATCCCAGGTGTTTGAGGACGCGCGCCTCCAGGTCCGCCACCTTGTTGGCGTCGCCACCCAGGAGAGTCAGCTGGTCGAGTTGCGTTCCGACCGCTCCCTTGAGGCCTCGGACGGGGTATCGGGCGACCGATTCATCGAGCCGGGTGAATGCAACCAGCAGTTCCTGGCCGAACATTGCCAGACGTTTCCCGAGGGTCGTGGGCTGCGCCGGCACGTTGTGCGTCCGGCCCGTGATCATGAGGTCGCGGTGATTCTCGGCATGCTGGGCAAGCGCAAGAAGCGCTGCCGCAGCCTTGAATTGGATGAGTTTCAGCGCTTTCAGAATCTGAAGCTGCTCGACGTTTTCCGTCAGGTCGCGGCTGGTCAGGCCAAGGTGGATGAATTGGCGCTGCGCGAGCTCCGAAAATTCCTCGATCCGCGCCATCACGTCGTGCAGCGTGGAGCGCTCCCGCTTTGCAATGGCGGCGAGATTTACCTGGGACTTGACGCGCTCGTAGTCGTGAATCGCCTCGGCTGGAATCGGGACGCCCAAGTCGCGCTGGGCTTTCATGACCGCGATCCAGAAATCCCGCTCGAGCCCGATCCGGCCGGTCAGCGACCATATGTCCCTCATCGCCGCGGAAGCGTAGCGCTCCGCGAGGACGTTGGAGATCGGGGCGGAGGCTTGAGGCGTTTCGTTCACGGGAGGGGATTGAGTAAGATCTGCCCGGAGCTATAGCGAACGCAAAAATGAGCCGGCGAGGATCACGCGAGGCAGCGCACCGCCATGTCTCGCAGGACCTCTTCCTGCTCGTTGGGCCGGCGGATGATTTCCTCGAAGGCCGCGATGAATTCCTGTTGATTGTCGATCAAACGCTTGAGCCCCGGAGGGGCGCTGATGGACAGCTTTCCAAGGTAGAAGGGGTGCTGCGTGAAGATGTTGTAGGAGCTCTTGGCGGTCGCGGCCTCGGCGTATTTCGCGGTATGGGCGGCTGCCGCCTTCGACAAGCCGTCCAGCCCCCGCGGGCCCGGCCAGGCGTCGCCCGAATCCATCAGGGCCCGCATCTGGAGCAGAAGGCGGTTGCGGTTTTGAAAAGCGGCGAGCACGGGGCGCGCGTCGCCACCGGCAAAGAAGTGGCGGTGCAGGGCATCCAGGGTTCTCTGAAGATCGCTCGAAAAGAAAGCGTCGGCCGCCTCGAAAAAATCGCCTTCCGCGAAATTGGGCGTCAATTCCGCGACTGCCTCTCCGGTGATCAGAGCGCGGCCGCTTCCTGACACGCTCGCGTAGTTCGCGAGCTTGCGCACCTCTTCGACGAGGAGGCGCGTGTTTGCGCCGACCTTTGCGATCAGCAGCTCGATGGCGCCCGGCTCCACCTCCGCCCCGAGGCTTTCCGCCTCGGCCAAAGCGATCCCGGCAAGCGCCTCGGCCGCGTTGCCGTCCGAATCGATGAGCACGTAGTCGGCGTTCTTCTCGCACCACTTGAGAAAGGACCGCCTGCGATCGACCGGCGCCGCTGTCACAAGCGCGCCGACACTGGCGGGATCGACCGACTCGAGGATTTCCTGAAGATCGGCGACGAGCTTGAGCGTGCCTTCCGCCCTACCCGTGACCGTTTCCGAGAGGAAATTGACGTCCTTCAACCACACAACGCGCCGGCCCCCGAAGAGAGGGACGGTCTGGACCGCTTCGCGAAACCGGTTCACCGAATCGGCGACCTCATCGACGTTGCCCGCGAAGCCGCTGATGACTTCACGGGAGAATTCGTCCGCAGTTTCTGAAGCCATCGCACCGAATCGCTCCTGGCCGACCCGGCCGACGAGATAGTCGTCCTGACCGCAGATGAACGTGAATTTCCAGGCCGCAGGCATGACTGCTGCGATTTGACGAGCCCCGCAGTCCTTCGTCAAGAACCTCGGCATTAAATTGAGGACACCAAGAAAGGTTGCCGTCATCGCCTCCGGGCGGTTTTGAATAGGATCGAAATGAATTTGGCACCCCCCGATACGACCTGGCAGCGCGACCTGATAGGCCTCGCGCTGTTGTTCGGCTGCCTCTATTTTTTTCTTCTCGGCCGCGCGCCGATGGACAATCCCGACGAGGGGCGCTACGCCGAAATTCCACGGGAAATGGTCGCAAGCGGCGACTGGGTGACCCCGCGACTGGATGGGGTGAAATATTTCGAAAAACCGCCGCTCGGCTACTGGGTGGTCGCGGCCAGCATTGAACTCCTGGGCCCGAGCGAATGGTCGCTGCGGACCGCTCCGGCCCTCTTCGGACTCGGCGGTGTGCTCCTAACCTATGCCACCGCGCGCCGGCTCTACGGGCGGACGGTGGGGGCGGCCGCGGCGATCGTGCTCGGCAGCTGCGCCTTTTACGCCGCCCTGGCGCGATTTCTGAACATCGATATCGCCGTGTCGGTCCTGATGAGCGCGACCCTTTGCGCCTTCCTGCTCGCGGCGAGGGAGCCGCCCGGAGCGCGCCGTCGGTGGCTGTTTTATGGGGTCTACGCGGGAGCGGCGCTTGCCACGCTGACCAAGGGCCTGATCGGCTTCCTGCTTCCCGGAGCGGTGATGCTGATCTGGCTCCTGCTCTGCCAGCAGTGGCGGCGCCTGCGGCCGCTTCATCTGCCGACCGGCCTGCTGCTCTTCCTCGCAATCGCGGCCCCGTGGCACCTGCTGGTCGCCGCCCGCAATCCGGGCTGGGCGCGCTTTTATTTCGGAGACCAACAGTGGAGCCGGTTTACGACCACCGCCCTCGGACGCTTCCATCCGTGGTACTATTTCATTCCGATCCTGCTCGGCGGGCTGTTCCCCTGGATCGGCTTCCTCGGGGCGGGAATTCGAGCGGGCCTCCGCGGCGGATGGGCGGCCCGACGCGAAAACGCCGACCGGTGGTTCTGGGTGATTTGGGCTGTCTTTATCTTCATATTTTTCAGTGCCTCGGATTCGAAACTGGCGACCTATATTCTGCCTGTGTTTCCGCCGCTGGCGGTATTGTTCGCACTTGTGGTGGCGCCTGCCTGGCAGGCCAATGCGATCGCCCCGATCCGCGGCGCCGTGCGCGGCTTTGCCGCCTGCTCGGTCCTGATCGCGCTCGCGATCCTCGCCGCCATCACGATTCCGGAGCGCTTCCGGCTCGACGCGTCGCGGATTGAGGATATGCGACTTTCCGCCTTCGTTCTCGCTGCGGTTCTGGCGGGCGGCGCGGCGGCGAGCCTATGGGCGGTTGCCCGCGCCGATGGCCGGGCGGCGCTTGCGGCGATCTTGGCAACAGTCTTCCTTTTCATCGGCATTCTGGCGCCGATCACCGGAGAGTTCTACCACCCGAGCACAAAATTGGTGGCCCAATGGGCAAAGGAGAACCTCCGGCCCGGGGACCGGATCTTCTTTTACGCGGATTTCTATCACGATTTTCTGTATTATTCGAAACTTCCCGTCGATGGCGTGGGGGTCCACACCGATGAGGTGGAGCTGGGAAACGATCCGTCGGCGCGCCCGCGCTTCATCGAGAAACCCGAATTCCTCCGGGAGTGGGCGAAATCCGGCCGGATCTTTGTCCTCGGGCACAAGTCGAACGAATTTGTAGAACTTTTGCGGACCGATCCGTCCTTCCATTATCATTTGCCCGTGCAGACCAGGGACTTTTATCTCTTCAGCAACCAGCCCTGACATGTCCGCGACCGCCGCCGAACAGCCCCAGTCCGCCGCAAAGCCCGGCCCGCCGTTCCTGCCGTTCACGCGCCCAACGATCGACGAGGCCACGATCGCGGGCGTGGGCGAGGTGCTGCGCTCGGGCTGGATTACGTCGGGGCCGCAGGTGAAGGAATTCGAGTCGCAGGTTTCGAAGTACTGCGGAGGGCGCCCTGTGCGGGCGTTCAACTCGGGTACGTGCACGATGGAGATCGCGCTTCGAATCGCCGGGGTGGGCCCCGGCGACGAGGTCGTGACGACGCCGCTTTCGTGGGTGGCTACGAGCAATGTCATACTCGCTGTGGGGGCCCGGCCTGTTTTCGTGGATATCGATCCTGCGACGCGCAACATCGATGTCGGCCGGATCGAGCCGGCGGTCACTGCGAAAACGAAAGCCATCCTGCCGGTCGACCTCGCGGGGCTTCCCGTGGATCGTGACCGTCTTTATGAGATCGCGCGTCGGCGCGGTCTGCGCGTCGTGGAGGACGCCGCGCAGGCGTTTGGCAGCCGATTCGCCGGGCGGCGCATCGGGAGCATCGGCGATTTCGTGTCCTTCAGCTTTCATCCGAACAAGAACGTGACTGCGATCGAGGGCGGCTGTCTCGTCCTCAACGACGAGGCGGAGGCGAAGCTCGCCGAGCAGTACCGGCTGCAGGGGGTCGTGAGAACGGGTTTCGACGGAATGGAGGTCGAGCGGCCCGGGGGGAAGTTCAACCTGACCGACGTTGCCGCGCGCGTGGGGCTCGGGCAGCTTCCGCACCTCGACGAATTCAATCGAAAGCGGGCCGAACTGGCGCGCGCTTATTTCGAACTGCTGGACGCTCCAGGGATCCGCGAAATCGGGCTTGGATTGCCGATTGCGGATTTCGAAAACACGAACTGGCACATGTTTCAGGTTGTGCTCCCCGAGGAGCGGCTGGCCATCAAGCGGGCCGGGATCATGAGCCTCATGCACGCGGCCGGCATCGGGACGGGCGTTCACTACCCGGCGATCCACCTTTTCGCCCTGTACCGGCGGATGGGCTGGAAGGACGGGGATTTTCCGCACGCCGAGCACGCCGGCCGCAATATCCTGACCCTGCCGCTGTTCCCGGCGATGGCGCGATCCGATGTCGTGCGAGTCGTGGAGGCGCTGGGCTCCATCCTCGACAGCCACAGGAAGCGCTGATCCGGGCGGCGCGATTCGTGATTTCATTCCATCGGGAGAATGCCATGATCTTCATTCCATGAGCGCCGCCCCGCAGCTCTCCGTCGTCATACCGGTCTATAACGAGGAGGCGAACCTTCCCCGGCTCTTTGCCCGGCTCTACCCCGTCCTCGACGGGCTCGGCAGGCCGTACGAGGTCGTTTTCACGAACGACGGGAGCGCCGACCGGTCTTATGCGCTGTTGAAGTCCCAGTTCGAGGCGCGCCCTGACGTAACGCGCGTCATCGACTTCAACGCAAACTATGGCCAGCACATGGCCGTCATGGCGGCATTCGAGCGAGTGAAAGGCGGGATTGTGGTGACCCTGGACGCCGATCTGCAGAACCCCCCGGAGGAAATTCCAAAGCTTCTGGCGCTGATCGACGCAGGCCACGATTACGTCGGTGGATTCCGGCTTCAGCGCAGGGACAGCCTTTTCCGCACGCTCGGCTCGAAGGTCATCAACGGCGTTCGCCAGAGAACGACGAACATAGAAATGACCGACCAGGGCTGCATGCTTCGAGCGTACCGGCGCCCGGTCATCGACGCTATCGTGCGAAGCGGCGCGATCAATACGTTCATTCCGGCGCTTGCGTACAGCTATTCGGGCAACCCCACCGAGGTCGGTGTGAAGCACGAGGAACGGCACGCGGGCGTGTCGAACTACACGTTCTACAGGCTCGTCCGCCTGAACTTCGACCTGATCACCGGCTTCTCACTCGCGCCGTTGCAGATCTTCACGATGTTCGCGCTCGCCTGCTCGGCGGGCAGTTTTGTCCTCGTTGTTTACCTCGCGCTTCGGCGGCTCATCGTCGGGCCCGAGGCAGACGGCCTGTTCACGCTTTTTGGAATCCTATTTTTTCTCATCAGCGTCGTCATGGTCGGCATCGGCTTGATCGGCGAATATGTCGGCCGGACCTACCAGGCGGTCCGCGGCCGCCAGCAGTACTTCGTGCGGGAGACCCTGGAGACGAAGTGATCCGGCCCCGCATCCTTTTTTTCGGGTACAGCGAGGTGGGCTATGATTGCCTTTCGCTTCTTCTCGAGCGCGGCGACAACGTGGTAGCCCTTTTCACGCACGAGGACAATCCGAACGAAAAACTTTGGTTCAAGACGCCGGTCCTCGCCGCGCGGACGAAGAGCGTTCCAGTTTTCACCCCTGAAAAGGTCGGAACTCCTGAGTGGATCGACCGCATCGCCGCGATGAAACCGGACCTCATCCTTTCGGTGTACTACCGGAACATGATCAGCATGCGGATCCTCGGCCTCGCGCCGCTGGGCGCATTCAACATGCACGGATCCCTCCTGCCGAAATATCGCGGCCGTGCGCCGATCAATTGGGCCGTGCTGCGCGGCGAACCACGCATCGGCATGACGCTTCACCGGATGGTGCGTGCGCCCGACGCGGGCGGGGTCGTCGATCAGCAAGGCGTGGATATCGGCCCCCGCGACACGGGCTTGGACGCATTCCGCAAGGCGCTGCCCTGTGCGCGCGCCGTTCTCTCGCGGCAAATCGACGGCCTGCTCGCCGGAACCGTCAAGGAGATGCCGCAGGATGATTCGCAGGCGACGTATTTCGGAGGCCGCACGCCCGAGGACGGACGCATCGCCTGGCGCGAGACCTCGGGACAGATCTTCAATCTGATCCGGGCGGTCACCGATCCCTATCCCGGCGCATTCACCGACGTCGACGGAGCGCGCCTGATGGTCTGGTGGGCCGAGCTCGATACGCCCGCAACCCGCAACCAGCGGGGTGCCCCCGGGCAGATTCTTTCGATTTCGCCGCTTGTCGTCGCGACAGGCGACGGCGCCCTGGAACTCACCCGGACCGAGTGGCGCGAGAAACCGGGGCCGCAACTGCGCCTGGGGCAGGCCTTGTAAACAACGCTTCGCAGGCTTTCAGGCCGGGTTGAGCGCTTCCTTGAAGTGTCGGCGGCAGACAGCGACATAGCGATCGTTGCCGCCGATCTCGACTTGGGCGCCGACCTTGACTGCGCGGCCGTCGGGGCCGATGCGCAGATTCATGGTCGCCTTGCGCCCGCAGTGGCAGATGGTCTTTAGCTCAATCAGCTTGTCGGCGACCGCCAGCAGCTCGGCACTGCCGGGAAACAGCGCCCCTTGAAAGTCGGTGCGCAGGCCATAGCAAAGGACTGGAATTTGCAGGGTGTCTGCAATCTCCGTCACCTGGCGCACCTGGCCCCGCGTAAGAAATTGCGCCTCGTCGATCAGGACGCAGGCGACCGGTTTGGCCGCGTGCTCCGTCTGCACCCGGGCGAACAGATCGGCGTCATCCGCCAGCGCGATTGCGTCGTTTGCGAGCCCGATGCGGGATTGGATCCGCCCGGCGCCGGCGCGGGTGTCGACGATCGGCATGAACAGAAGCGTGCGCATCCCGCGCTCCTGGTAATTGTAACTGGACTGGAGGAGCATCGTGCTCTTACCGGCATTCATCGCCGAGTAGTAAAAGTAGACCTTTGGCATTGCGAAACGACGTTTGGCTCTTGCCGGCTGAAACGCCAGATCGGTGTTGGGTTCGCTGCTGGCTCGCCTTTGCCGTGATTTACCATCTAGGGTCAGGCTCTATTCACCCATGCCTCTAAAAGTCCTCATCCTCGGCGCAAATGGATTCATCGGCAGCTCCCTCACCCACGCGATTCTCAAGCAGAAGGACTGGGAGGTGTATGGAATGGATGTCGGCGATCACAAGCTGGGGGACTCGATCGGGAATCCCCGGTTCAAGTTTGTCGAGGGAGACATCACGATTTCTGGGGAGTGGATTGAGTATCATGTGAAACAGTGCGACGCGGTCCTGCCGCTCGTCGCGATTGCGAATCCGGTTCAGTACGTGAAGGATCCGCTGCGGGTGTTCGAACTCGATTTCGAGTCCAATCTGGCGATCGTCCGCATGTGCGCCAAGTATCGGAAGCGCATTATCTTTCCCTCGACCTCCGAGGTGTACGGCATGTGCCCCGACGCCAGGCTCGACGAAGAGACAAGCCCGCTCGTCTACGGCCCGATCGAACGGCAGCGCTGGATTTACGCCTGCTCGAAACAGCTCCTCGACCGGGTGATTTACGCCTACGGGGTCCGGGATGGCGTCGATTACACGCTTTTCCGGCCATTCAATTGGATCGGCCCCAAGCTCGACAACGTGTTCGAGCCCAAGGAAGGCAGCTCACGGCTTTTCACGCAGTTCATTTCCAACGTCATATTTGAAAAGCCACTCCAGCTCGTCGATGGAGGCAGGCAGGGACGCTCCTTCACCTACATCGACGACGGGGTGGACGCGCTTCTGCGGATCATCGAGAACAAGGGCGGACGCGCATCGCGGCGGATCTTCAACATCGGAAATCCGGCCAACAATGTGAGCGTGGCGCAGCTCGCCCGCCTTATTATCGCAGCATTCAAGGAATACCCGGAGTACCGGAAGCAGGCGGCCAAGGCCAGGATGGTGGTCGTGCCTTCGGCAAAGTACTTTGGAAAATACTACCAGGACATCCAGCGACGGGTGCCGGCGGTCGGGGCGATTCGAAAGCAGCTCGGGTGGAGGCCCAAGGTCGGCCTCAAGACCGCGATCAAAAAGACGCTCGACTACCATCTCGCACACAAGGGATATCAGCTCGAATGACCGCGCGCCTGGCGCTGAAGATTGACGTCGATACCGACCGCGGGACCCGCGAAGGCGTGCCGAATCTTGTCGCGGATTGCCGGGAGATGGGCGTGCCGGCGGCGTTTCTTTTTTCATTGGGGCCGGATCAGACCGGCAGGGCGATCACCCGGATTTTCAGGCCGGGATTTTTCAAAAAAGTCAGCCGCACGAGCGTCGTGTCGATGTACGGCATCCGCACGCTCCTCAACGGCACTCTTCTGCCGGCACCCCACATCGGCCGGCGCAACGCCCCGGCGATGCGCGCGGTCCGAGACGCCGGTTTCGAAGTGGGCATTCACTGTCACAACCACTACCGCTGGCAGGATTATGTGCAGCGGATGAGTCTGGATGAGGTGCGCGCGGAATTCATCGCCGCCCGTGCCGAATTCCTGCGCGTCTTCGGCCGGGAAGCGAACGCGGCGGGGGCAGCCGGCTGGCAGAGCAACGTGCGAAGCCGGGAAGTCTACGACGAGGCGGAGCTTCTTTATTCAAGCGACACGCGCGGAGAACGCCCGTTTTTTCCTCGGATAGGCGGGAGGGTGTTCAAGACCCTCGAACTGCCGAGCACGCTTCCGACCTTCGACGAGCTGTTGGGCCGCCCGGAGTACGCGGATGAGGCGATCATTCCGCACTATCTGTCGCTCTTGAAGCCCGACAGGCCGAACGTCTTTACCCTCCATGCCGAAATCGAAGGGATGGGAAAGCGAAGCCTGTTTCGCGGCCTTCTCGCCGCCTGGCGCGACTCCGGCGTGGAATTCATCCGTCTGGACGACCTCGCCCGCGAACTCCTCTCAAAGCCCCATTCGATCCCTATCTGCGACCAAGGAATGGCTGAAATCGACGGACGCAGTGGACTGGTTGCTGTGCAGGTTTGACGGTTTGTTATCTCAGTGGCGGTACAGTTTGGGCGGGAATGGGCTTTTCGGGGAGTTGCTGGCCTTTCCCGGAGTCTCTTGGCCGACATCTGGTCGGCGTTTACCGCCGACGGACGGAGCGCAAGCGCGAAGATGGCGAGGCGAAGCCGAGTCCCGAAGGGATGACCGAGGCGGGTGCCCTTTGGGCAGCTGAGGTCACATATTGGCGGCCGGGATTGACGAAGGGTTCAGGGCATTGGCCAGCTCCGACCCGAAAAGCCCATTTCCGCCCAAACTGCACCGCTACCGATACCTCCGGTCGATCCGGCTAAACAGCCAGACCCCTACGGCCATAATGAGCAAGTTCGGCATCCACAGCAGGAGATCCGGCCGGTATTCGGGGTGACGATCGAGCCAGCCAACCATCACGGTGAGGAAATAATACCCGAGCGCTAGGACAACGGCCACGCCGAGGTTCGCACTCGTTTCACGGCGGGAAACTTTGATTCCGAGAGGTATCCCGACGATGACAAACGAGAGGGCCGCAAGGGCCGTGTTGAACTTGTCCTGGATCGTCATCGCGACCTTCATTTCCGCCTGGGCATGGTCCTCCGCGTCGGCCGCCGGTACCTTCTCGGAGGCGAGCCGGGCCTGCTCGGCGCGGAGTTCGCCGTAGGTCATCCATGCAAGCTTTTGCCTGGGGCCGACGCGGCCGAAGATCCGCTCAAGCGACAGGCGAGTGGGTTCGACCTTGCCGAAGTAGGCGATCGGATTGGCCTCCGTGAAATCCTCCGGGTTCTTTTCGTCGCGCGTCTCCACATGGGCTTGAGTGAGCGTGAGAACGAGCTCGTTTTGGGCTTCGTCGTAGGTGAGCTGCCCGGTTGCCGCGTGCACAAATCGCGTGACGCGGCGATCGCTGTCGAGCTGCCACAGCCAGACGTCCTCGAGTTCACTGCCTTGCTTGCCGCTCACGTAGGCGACGAATCCGGGAAAATCGCGAATAAAAGTCCTGGGCGCCACGAGACCGATTGGATCGGCGCGCAGCGCGGCGCTGAGCTCGCGGTCGTATTGCGTGCGCGCCCGGGGCATCGATTCAAAATTGACGGGAATGCCGCTCGCGGCGCCCAGGAGTCCGAGAACGATCAAGGGAGAGGCGATCCGCGGCAGGCTTATCCCGCAGGTGCGCATGGCCGTGATCTCATTGTCGGCCGAAAGGCGGCCGAGAGTCAGCAGGACCCCCGTCAACATCCCCATCGGGAGGCCGTAGGTAATTCCGAGCGGAATGAGAAGCAGGATCAGCCGGCCTGTGGCCTCGAGCGAGATCTGACCTGAGAGTCCGGGTCCGAGCAGGTCTCTTACAATGTTGCCCGCCACCATCATGAAGGCGAAAAGCACAACGGCCGCCAGGCACGTGAGGAGGGCGCTCTTGAAGATGTGACGATCGAGGATGTTCAAACTTCAGGGGGTATTTATGCGGCCGCGGCCCCTCGCGCCACCTCAAACTCAAGATTGGACAGCCGAGGGTTTGCTTCCGAACATCGTTCGGGCAAGCGTGTCCCAATCGCTTCCAATCCCATGTTCCATCGACGCGCAGCGGCGCTTTTAGGTTCCATCGCGGCACTTTTCCTCATCGTTCCGCGCCCTCGCCTGCATGCCCAGGGCGAAACCATGCCCGAGCGGCAACTCAAGCAGATCGTTGAGCGTCAAAAGATCATTCTCGACCAGGCAACCAAGGACGGGGACAAGGCGGACGAGGAGAGCCTGCGCGTGCAGGTGCAGGATGTCTGCCACGACTACGAGCTCTTGCTGCACGACAGCCCGGATTTTGCCGCTGCGTATGCCGCCTATGGCATGCTGCTCCGCCAGATAGACATGCCAAAGGAGTCCGCGGCCATGCTCCTAAAGGCCAACGCGCTCGATCCCAATATTCCCGTGGTCAAGAATCAGCTCGGAAATTACCTCGCCGAGCAGGGGAAGCCGATTGAGGCGGTCAATTATTTCATCGCCGCGATCAAACTCGAGCCGGACGAGCCGCTGTACCACTACGAACTGGGGAAACTGCTCTACGAGGCTCGCGACGATTTTTTGAAAAAAGGTGTCTATACGCGGCCGGAGATCGACGAAACGATGCACAATGCCTTCAAGAAGGCCGCGGAACTAGCCCCTGACCGGATCGAGTTCACCTATCGATACGCCGAGTCGTTTGCGGACGTGGAAAAGCCGGACTGGGACGGAGCGCTGAAAGTCTGGGCTTCGATTGAGGAAAAGATGCACACTCCGATCGAACGCCAGACCATACGCCTCCAAGCGGCCAACATTCTCATCAAGCAGGGGAAATTCGACACCGCGCGGGTCATGCTTTCCACCGTGACGGAGCCCGTTTTGGCCGACCAAAAGCAAAAGCTGGTTGCGCAGCTGCCCGAAAACGCAAAGAAGTGATCCTCCCGCCGACGCATGCGATTTCTAGAAAAGTTGGAGCGCCACTTCGGACGCTTCGCCGTCCCGAATATCACGCTCTACATCATCATCGGTCAGGTATTTGTATTCCTGACGGCGACGCTCGGCGTTTTGGACAGGACGCTTGTGATCTTCATGCCGTACTTGGCCTTACACGGCCAATGGTGGCGGATCGTGACATTCATCGTCGAGCCCCGGAGCTATTCCGTGGGTCTGCTGGACGTGATTGGCCTGGCATTTGGCTGGTGGATCTTCTACTTCATGGGGACCGCGCTCGAGGGTTATTGGGGCAGTTTTCGATATAACCTTTTCCTCGTGACCGGGTGGGCGTTGACGGTGGCGGTCTCGTTTCTCGAGCCCATGTACGCGGTATCGAACATGTTCCTTGGGGCTTCGGTGTTTCTCGCGTTCGCCTACCTCCACCCTGAATTTGAGATATACCTTTTCTACATGCTGCCCGTCAAAGTCCGGTGGCTCGCATTTGCGACCTGGTTGTACGGCGCATATTTGTTCATCCGCGGCGATTGGCCGGTTCGGCTGCAAATCGTGGCGGCGGTCGGAAACATAATCCTATTCTTCGGCCGCGACATCTGGCTGGCGGCGGGACGGAAGAGCCGCATCACGGTGAGCCGGGTGGCGCGCAGCGCCTCCGCGGAAGAGCCGCGGCATCGCTGCCGGGTGTGCGGAAAGACCGATCTGTCCCATCCGCAGCTCGATTTTCGCTACTGCTCAAAGTGCGCGGGCGAGCAGTGCTACTGCCCCGAGCACATCTTCAATCACGAGCATGTCGTGGAAGAAAACGACACCGCGAAGCGGTGATCCTTTTGCGGGCGCGGGTGCGCTCTCAAGCCTCGGTGCCTGGCTCGCCTTCGCCGAGCGGCTATACGAACGGGAGGGCCTGGCCGTCGGACAGGTGGCGACCGATCCGCACGATGAGGCGCTGTACCTGCTTTTACGCACTCTCGATCTTCCGCTGGACAGCGATTCCTCGGTATTGGACAGGAAGCTGACCGCTGCCGAGCGGGCGAAGGTCCGTGCGATCCTGCGCCGGCGGGTCGTCGGCCGGATTCCGGCAGCCTATCTGACGCGCGAGGCCTTTCTCGGCGAACACCGGTTTTACGTGGATGAGCGGGTCATCATCCCCCGAAGCTATTTTCTGGAAGTGATCCCGCAGATGCGGAAGTTTCTCGGGCGAAAAGGCGCCACTCCGGCGCGCATGGCCGACGTGTGCACCGGGTCGGGCTGCCTCGCGATCCTGCTCGCCCATGCGTTCCCCGATGCCGAGATCGATGCGATCGACGTTTCGAAAAGCGCCCTGGAGGTCGCGCGGATCAACGTCCGGGCGCACGGGCTCGCAGATCGCGTTAAGCTTCGCCTGAGCGATGTTTTCGATTCGGTGCCGCCCGCCACGTACGACGTAATCCTGAGCAACCCTCCGTACGAACCGAGCGCCCGGGTGGACGCCCTGCCGCCGGAGTTTCGCCGGGAGCCCCGTCTGGCGCTCGACGGGGGCGCCGATGGGCTCGCGGTCATCCGCAAGCTTTTGGGGCAGGCGCGGGAACGGCTCGTGCCACGGGGCGCTGTGCTGATCGAAGTCGGCGGCCTAAAGTCCGCGATGGACAGGGAATTTGCCGGGCTTTGCGCCCAATGGCTCCCGACCAGGGACGGGAGCGATTGCGTTTGCGCGATCCGCGCGGATCGCTTGCCGCGTCACCTCGCCAGGTCGTAAAGTGCGTAGCCGGCGAGCAGGTTTGGCAGGGCGGGGCAGGGTCTTTTCCAGTCCCCGAGAAGGTGCACGCATCGGGCGATGCGGACTCCCTTTTTCGCACAGAAGTCCTCGAAGTCCGCGATTGTCACCGGATTGGCGGGCCGGCTCTCGAACCATTCGGTCGAGTATACGACATTGCGGACCTTGCGCCCCCGCAAAAGCGTGTTCAGCCGGTTTTTCCAGAATCCGTTGTTGACGAAGCCGACCGTGAGGGAGCGCCCGACCCGCAGGGCCTCGAGGATGACTCCGGTCGGGTCGTTGAGTTCGTGCACCACGCGGGAACAGATCACGCGATCGAAGTGGCGCTCGGGAAATGCGCGCATGAAGCCCGTCATGTCGCCTTGGTAGGCGTTCACGCCGCGGCGCACGCAGGCCGTGACGCGCGAGAAGTCGAGATCGACGCCGACACCCGAGATCTGCTTTTTCTGGGATAGATAGTCCAAAAGTTCGCCCCGGCCGCACCCGAGGTCGAGCACGCGGGATCCCGGCTCCACCCAGTCCCCGATGATCTGCATGTCGATCGTGCGCTTTTCGACAGGCTTGTTCATATCGTGAAGTCGAAGATCACTTCCTCGCGCTCGAGAAATGCGCGCACGAGCGTATAAAGCTCCTCGCTTTCGAGGAGAAAGGAGTCGTGGCCCAGGTCGGTCGCGAGCTCGGCGTAATTCGCCCGCTTGCCGGACCGCAGGAGGGCGAGAGCGATACGCCGATTTTGCTCCGGGGGGAAAAGCCAATCGCTCGTGAACCCGACGATGAGCGTTTCGGCCAGGACGGGGGCGAACGCCTGCTCAAGCGAACCGTAGGCCTGGGCCAGATCGAAATGATCGAGCGCCCGGGTGATAGCCAGGTACGAATTCGCGTCAAAGCGATTGATGAAGCTCTGGCCCTGGTAGCGAAGGTAGCTTTCGACCTCGAATGGCGCGTCGAATGCATCCGGAGCCGCCGCGCCCTGCGCCGGCGCCCGCCGCCGCCCGAATTTCCGGTCCATCGAGGCGTCGCTGACGTAGGTGATGTGGGCCATCATGCGCGCGATGCCCAAGCCCACGCGGGGCCCGCCATCCCGCGGGTAATCGCCGTGGTTCCAGGCCGGGTCCTGCGTGATCGCCTGGCGGCCGACCTCGTTGAAGGCGATCGCCTGCGCGCTTTCGCGGGCTGTGCTGGCCATCGCAATGACGCGGTGGACTAGGGAGGGATATTCGATCGAGAATTGGATCGCGGTCATTCCGCCCATCGATCCGCCGATCGCGGCGTGCAGTTCGGCGATCCCGAGGTGGTCGAGCAGAAGCTTCTGCGAGCGGACAATGTCGCTGATAGTCAGGAACGGGAAGGTGATCCCGTAAGGCTTTCCCGTCGACGGGTCCACCGAGGAGGGCCCGGTCGATCCCTGGCAGCCCCCGAGAACATTGGCGCAGATCACGAAGAAGCGCCGCGTATCGACGGCCTTGCCGGGTCCGATCAGGTTGTTCCACCAGCCGGGCTTCCGGTCGTCCGGCGAATGCCAGCCGGCGCAATGATGGTCACCGCTCAGAGCATGGCAGATGAGGACGGCGTTGTCGCGGGTGGCGCTCAGCGTTCCGTAGGTCTCGTAGCGAAGCGTGAATCCGGGCAGCGTCTGGCCGCTCCGGAAAGTGAATGGCCGGCCGTAGACAAAATCGCGCGGTTGGGCAATCCCCACGTCGTCGGGACTGAGGTGGCGCGGCGTGGAGCCTGCCGCAGGCGTGACCTCGACGTCGTCGGTCATAGGTGCAACGCTACGTCCAACGCCCGGCGCGGGCAAGGATGTCGTCGGCTTATGACGCGGCCGCGTTACTCCTGCGCGGCAGCCTCGGCGATCGCGTCGTCCATCTCGTCATTCGAGAATACCTGCTGGACGTCGTCCAACTCCTCCAGTCCGTCGTGAAGTTTCAGGAGGGTGCGGGCCGCCGCAAGATCGGTGACCGGAACGGTGCTTGTCGGGATGTAAGCGATTTCCGCGCTCTCGGCCTTGATCTTCTTCTGCTCGAGCGCCTGGGCGACGTGGTCGAACGAATTCACGGCGCAGCGCACGTCGTAGCCTTCCGCGGTCGTGATCACGTCGTCGGCTCCCGCGTCGAGAGCGACCTCCATGAGGGCGTCCTCGGTCGTCGCACCCTTCGCAATCAGGAACTGGCCCGCGTGGAGAAACTGGAACGCCACGGCTCCCGTGCCCGCCAGATTTCCCCCAAATTTCGTGAACACGCTGCGCACATCCGAAGCGGTGCGATTCTTGTTGTCGGTAGTCACCTTGACGATCATGGCGACGCCGCCGGGCCCGTAGCCCTCATAGGTGATTTCCTCAAAAACGACCCCGGGGAGCTCGCCCGTCCCCTTTTTGACCGCCCGGTCGATATTGTCCGCGGGCATGTTGGCGTCGCGCGCCTTCATGAGAATGGTGCGCAGGCGCGGGTTCATCGCCGGATCGCCGCCGCCGGACTTGGCGGCAATCGTGATGTCGCGCGACAGCCGGCTGAACAACTTTCCGCGCCGGGGATCCTTGACGGCCTTTATCCTCTTTACCTTAGCCCATTTGCTGTGGCCAGCCATGAGGGGTCACTTCCGTTTCTGGGGTGTTACATTCTTTGCCGCCTTGCCCGGCGCGGCCTTGGCGGCGGCGGGGTCGCCATCATCCCTCATGCGGTTGATGATGAGCTGCTGCGCGATCGTGAAAAGTCCATTTGTCGTCGAGTAAAGCGCCAGGGCGCACGAGAAGCTGTAGCAGAAAATCATCATGATGAGCGGGGAGAACATCATCATCTTGGCTTGCGCGTTGTCTACGGTGGGCTGCGGCGATATCCTGACCTGCACGAACGAGACAGCCCCGAGCATCAACGGAAGGATGTTAATCGCGATTCCCAGCCCGGGCAGATGGCCGACCGTGTCCGGCGCGGAAAGGTCGGTCGCCCAAAGGAAGTGCGCGAAGCGCAGATCCGCCGTGCTCCAAAGCATCGAGTAAAAGCCGAAGAAGAACGGCATCGTGATTATCATCGGGATGCACCCCCCCAGGGGGTTCACCTTGTGCAGCTTGAAGAGCTCCATCGTCGCCTGGTTTTTCTTCTGGGGGTTGTCCTTGTACTTCTCGTTGATCGCCTTCAACTGCGGCTGGATCTTCTGCATGCGGCGCGACGAGCGGAGCGACGCCAGGGTCGGATAGATGAACACCGTCTTGAGTGTGAGGGTCGTGAGGATGATCGAGAGGCCCCAGTTCGGCACGATCGAATGGATCCAGGTCATCAGCGTCAGCAGCAGCGCGCTAAAGAACTTGAAGAATCCGAACTGCATCACCTGATCCTGATCGAGCTTGAACACTTCGGTGTTGGAGAGGCGCCGGTATTCCTTCGGACCCGCGTAATAATTCGCGCCGATAGTCGTCGTTTCGCCCGGCTTCAGCTCCGGCACGGCGAACTGGGCCGCGTCGGTCACGCCGTAGGCGAAGTTATTGGACTCGGGATACTTGGTGAGCAGATAGACTCGGCGGGTGGTCAGGCTGGCGAACGGCGCGTCCGGAGTCAGGATCCCGACGAAGAACTGATTGCTGACAGCCGCCCAGGCGATGGGCCCCTGGGTGTCGATCGAAGGCGCGGCTGGGTGGGCGCCGAGGCCGAGCCCGAAAATGCCCCCGCTCGCCTCGAGGCGAGCGCGCGGTATGCTGGACGCGCTCTTGCCGTTCGAGTACCACGCCGCGAGGAACCGCCCGGTGTCGAGGTCGTTTATCGGGGCCGACGTCCCGACCGCGAGCCCGATTTGCATCGGCTTGTCGAGATTGGAGGACAGGTTGCGAAGCGTGGTTTCAGTCCGAATCTGGTAAGGATCGGATGGATCGGTGGCTGTCCCCGAATCGGGAGCCAGGATGTAGCGGCGGATAACTTCGATCCGGCCTGGGATTGTCGTCCGATACACGACCTCGGTGTCGGACTTTGACACGAGTTGATACTGCGTGTTTTGGTCCAGCCCGGGATAACCGACAATCGCGAGCGCGGGCTCGTCGATATTGCTGTCGTTGAATACGAACGGCGTCGGCTCGTCGATCTTGTTCGGAAATTGGTACAGGCCGCTCCGAAGCTTGTGATGCAGGGCTACTTCGCGAATAGCCCCGCCGAGATCGCTGAATTGGACCCTGATAAATTCGTTTTCAAGCGTGGGATTGATCTGCGGTCCCAATCGATTGACGGTGGCCGTTGCCACAACGGGCGGCGGACTGGCGGACTCTATCGAGGATGGGGCGGATGCCGGCGGCGCCTGCTCGGCGACAGCCTGGCGGAGGGCCTCGGGCGTCGGCCGCTGCATCGAGTTCCGATCGCCGATGTACATGCTCGCGACTGCCGCGACGATCAGCAGGACGCCGATTACTGTGTTTTTCTTGTCCACGAAAAGAGGATTAAGGATGGCAGCGGACGCAGCGGGGGCGGAAGGACGCCCGATTCGCTCTCGGCGATCCGTGCATTGAAGCCTTGGGGGTGTCGGACGACCCGGCGAGCGCTTTCGCCGCAAACGGAAGCTCCTCAATCCCCTCGGCTTCGGCATACAATGGAACCGGATCGAAGCCGCCAGGATGGAGGGGGTGGCACTTGGCGATCCGGCAAATGGACAGCCACGCGCCGCGGACGGCCCCGTGCCGGCGGACCGCCTCGGCGGCATAAAGGGAGCAGGAAGGCTCGAAACGGCAGCCCGCCGATGGCCCGCAAAATACGGGAAGCATCGGGGAGACGAGGCGCCGGTATAGATGGATGGCCGCAAGCAACCCACTGGCCGGCAGATGGATCAATCTGGCCTTTGCGCGGGGGTCGCTCACGGGGTTCGGGTCTCAGCGATCCGGCGGCAAGCTTCGAGGAATTTCCGCTCCATTTCCACAAATGGGCGGCGATTCACGGCCTGGCGGGCGACAATCACCAAATCGATGCCGCGCGGAAGAACGTCCTGATGGCGGCGGAAAACCTCGCGAAGCCTGCGCTTGGCGCGATTGCGCAGGATTGCGCCGCCGACGGATGCCCCTGAGGCGACGACGCAGACGCGGGGCAGCGCCTCGCGTGCCGGTGCGGCTGCCGGGGGGGCCTTGCGCTGAAGGTGCCAGACTGTGAATACCTGGCAATCGACACGCGTTCCCCGCTCGCGGGGACCGCGGATGTCGCTCTGGCGGCGAAGGTGCTGCTCAGGGCGGAAACGCATTGAAAAACGCCCGGGCCTTGTTCAGGCGACCGTCAGGCGTTTGCGGCCCTTGTGCCGCCGGGCGGCGAGCGCCTTGCGGCCGCCCCTTGTGGCCATTCGGGCGCGAAATCCGATTCTGCGTACGCGTTTCTTGCGATGCGGGCGAAAGGTTGGTTGCATAATTCTTAAGTGATCAAGAGGCGACGGAAGTGCCGTAATGGGGCTGGAGTGTCAAGGGTGGTGTCGCCACGGTCGACTGTGACCAATTGACTCGCACGTCGACTCCGGTCATTTCGAGGGATGCGCTTATCCACCCTGGTTCCGGTGGCCTTTGGCGTCCTTTCGCCCTTTCCTTCTTTGGCGGGAGCGCAGGTGCCCATGCCTCCGGCCGACCCGGAAATCCAGGGAATCGTTTCGGATATCTCCGCCGAACGCATCCAGCGTTCCGTTTACGTTCTGTCGAGCTTCAAGACGCGTCACACGCTTTCGGATCCGCTGCCCAGCGGAGACGGGATCGGCGGTGCGTGCGCCTGGATCCGGGCGGAATTCGAGCGGGTGTCGGCCGCCTCCGGCGGCCGCTTGCAGGTGGGGCTCGACTCATTCGTTCAAAAATCCGTGCCCCCGCGGATCCCGCATCCGGTCACGATCGTAAACGTGGTCGCCACGCTGCCGGGTTCGCGGCCCGAATCGGCGGGCCGCATCTACGTCATGTGCGGCCATTACGACTCGATCATCAACAATATCCTGGACGCGACGAGTCCAGCGCCTGGCTCGGACGACGATGCCTCGGGCGTCGCCGCGGTGCTCGAAGCCGCCCGGGTGATGTCGAGCCATGAGTTCGGCGCGACGATCATCTTCATGGCCGTCGCGGGCGAAGAGCAGGGGCTCAACGGCTCGGCGCACTGGGCCGCGCAGGCGCGCGACAAGGACCTCGATATCGCAGGAATGATCAATGACGACATCGTGGGCAATTCGCGGGGGGCCGACGGACGGATCGACCGCAAGACCGTGCGCCTTTTCGCCCAGGGAATTCCGCCGCGGGCTCGCCTCGACGACCGGCTTGTCGACTTGATTCGCGATGGGGGCGAGAACGATTCCCCGGCGCGCGAGCTCGCGCGCGCGATCCGGGATGTCGCCGGAGTCTATGCGCCGTCGATGGCCGTCAGGCTCATTTACCGCACGGACCGTTATCTGCGCGAAGGCGATCAAATGTCCTTCCTCGAACAGGGGTATCCTGCCGTTCGATTCACGGAATCGGCCGAGGACTTGCGGCACGAACGCCAGGCGGTCCGCGTTGAGAACGGCGTCAAGTATGGCGATACGCCTGACTGGCTCGATTATGTCTACGCGGCGGATGTGACGCGCGTGAACGCTGCGGCGCTCGGCGCGCTTGCGCGGGCGCCCGCGCCGCCGCGAGATGTCAAAATCGAGATGACGCCGCCCGAGGATGGCGCCACGCTGGTTTGGGCGGCAAACGTCGAATCCGATCTCGCGGGATACCGGATCGTCTGGAGGGAGACGACGGTGCCGTTTTGGGAGCACGCGGTCGATGTGCCCAAGGACGCGACGAGAAAAACGATCGCGGGCCTTTCGAAAGACGGCTTGATCTTCGGAGTGGAGGCCTTGGACACGGCCGGCTATGCCAGTCCGGCCTCCTTCGCCGAACCCGGGCGCGCGCTTTGAGCGGGGAGACCGGACAAATGGATCTGTTCACCAGGCTGAAGACCGAGCTGCCGCCGGTTCAATTCGTTCGAAGTGCCCGGGCGCGGGGCTACCGCCTGACCCTGCGCCGCGACGGCACGGCCGTGGCCACGATTCCAGCGCACGGTTCCGAGCGGGAGGCGCGCCGATTCGTCGACCATCACCGCGACTGGCTCGAGCGGGCGCGAGCGCGCCAGCGAAAACGCCCCCGGGGAGCCGAGGTGTGGGCGATCGGAACGCGCATCCTTTGGCGGGGCGCGATGACCGAGATTCGCGCGGCGGCGCTGCACCCTCCGGCGGTGTGCGCGGCCGCGGACGTTTTCCGCGTGCGCCAGCTAGACGGCGACTTGCGGGAGGCGTTGGAGGCCCACTTCAATCGGATGGCGAGGATAGAATTGCCGGCGCGCGCCTGGGAACTGGCGGCCGTCACCGGAGCCGATTTAAAACGGGTGACGGTGCGCAATCAGCGTTCGCGATGGGGATCCTGTTCGGCGGCTGGAACGGTTTCATTGAACTGGCGGCTCATCCGGACTCCGGAATTCGTGCGCGATTACATCATCTGCCATGAGCTGATGCACCTGCGGGAAATGAACCACTCAAACCGGTTCTGGACCCGCGTGGAGGAGGTCTGCCCGGGCTGGCGCGAGGCCGAGCGTTGGATCAAGCGAAACGGATCGCTGGTGGGGCTGTAAAGTTGATCACTTGAAATCCAGCAGCTCGACGTCGAAGACGAGGGTCGATGCGGGAGGAATTGTCGGCGGCCTGCCTTGGGCGCCGTACGCGAGCCAGTACGGGATGATGAGCGTCCTTTTCTCGCCTTTTTTCATCGTTCGGATCGCCTCCTCCCATCCCGGGATCACTTGGCCCTCGCCGAGTCGGAAAGTGAAGGGCACCCCTCCCTGGTAGGAACTGTCGATCGGCGTTCCGTCGAGGAGGCGGCCGGCGTAGTGGACGGTGACAAGGTCGTCCGGCTTCGGCGTCGCGGTGCTTGTCCCCGGATCGCGCACCAGGTAGCGCAGGCCGGATTGCATCACATGTGCGGTCGAGTAGAGCTGGTCGATCTCGAGCGCGTCCTTGGTCGAAAGCTGCGGCCGTTCTTCCGCCATCGCGGCTCGCATCGCGGAATTGATCGGCTCGTCATGGGTCCTCACCTCGAACATCCCCGATCGAACGACGATGGCCAGGGTGAGAAGGGCGACGCCGAGAAGAAGCAGATAGAAGAAGCTCCGAAGCGGAGGAGTCGATTGGGATGACTGGGACATGGGAAATAGTACGATAGGCCGGAAAACGGGCCGACCCAAACGAAAAGTGTCCGCCATGCCAGTCGATGGCCGGAATGTTTGGGATATGGACTTGCCGGCGCAAATCTGAGAAAAACGGGGTGGATGCCATCCAAACCCATTCCAGGCTCGACCGGCGCGGTCCTCACCTGCCTTCCGTCGCCGTACCTGGCGCACCCCGGGACGGGACTGCTCTACCTGCCTCGCTTTATCGCGAAATGCCGCTACGTGAAGGAGCATGGATCGCTCCCGCCGAGTTATGCCAAGAACTTCAAGCGCGGCCTCGACCGGTTTCTATGCATGCACCTCGGGGTCGATCCGGGTTCCGTCGAGACAATCGTGCGCGAATCGGCGGATGATGCGGAGCTCGACCGGCGTTTGCGCGAGCTGTTTCCCCCCGACGTTCGGGCGGCGCGATGGAACCGCGAACTCGTCCAGCGAGGGATGACGCCCGCGGGCCGTGAATTTTTGCGCGAGGCGCTCACCGCGATGGGCTGCGCCGACCGGACCGAGGACATAAGGAGCGTCCCCGATATTATCGATTTTGACGAGGGGCGGATCGAGTAAACCGGCGAGGCTGGGATTGCCTAGCGGGCGGTGGACGTTAACTTCGCGACATGCTGAGCCTTCCGACAGAGCTCCTGGTCCTGGCGCTTCTGGTCCTGGCGACCGGGCTGGTCGCGATGGCGGAAACGGCGATCGTATCGGCCCGAAAGGCGCAGCTGCGGAAACTCACCGAGCGCGGCAATCGGCGGGCGGAGCGGGCGCTTGCGCTGGCGGAGCAGCCGGCCCGGTTCCTCGCTCTCGTGCAATTTTGGCTGACCCTATGCGAGATGATCGCTGGCGTCCTCGGCGGGGCGGAAATTGCCGGACAGGTGGAACGGAAGCTCGAGGGATTCGTGCCGCTGGCCAATTGGGGCGTCTGGGCCCTCTCCTTCGCACTCGTTACAATCGGGCTTTCAGCATTGATGCTTCTCTTTGGAGAGCTGGTCCCCAAGCGGATCGGCCACGCCCATCCGGAACGAGTGGCGGTGCTTCTCGCCGGATTCATCGGCGCGCTGGCCTGGCTGGCCGCCCCCTTCCTCCGCGCCTTGGATCTTGCGACCTCGGGCATTGTCGGGCTGATGCGGATGCGCCCCCGGACCGCCGCCGAGAGCATTGGGGAGGACGAGGTGCGGGCGCTCGTCGAGCAGGGCCTGAATGCCGGGGTCTTCCAGCGCGCGGAAAAGGAAATGGTGGAGGGTGTCTTCGCGCTGGACGAACTTCGCGTGACCTCGCTGATGACGCCCCGTCCGAAGATCGTCTTCCTCAACATCGACGATCCGGAGGAGACCAACTGGCGGAAAATCGTGACGAGCGGCCACTCGTATTTTCCCGTCTACCACAGGAGCCGGGATCAGATCGCGGGCTTTGTGTCGGTGAAGGCGCTGTGGGCGCATTCGGCGATCGGGCTGCCCACGACACTAAAGAATTTGCTCCTGCCGGCGCTGTTTGTCCCCGAAACGATGACCGCGATGCAGGTGCTCGAACGTTTCAAGAACACCGGCCGGCACGTCGCGATCGTGAACGACGAGTTTGGCTCCGTTCAGGGACTGGTGACCCTGATCGATGTCTTCGAGGCGATTGTGGGCGATCTGCCCGAGCCGGGCCGCCGCAACCAGCCCGAAGCCAGGAGGCAGGAAGACGGCACGTGGCTGATCGATGCGACGCTGCCGATCGGCGAACTCAAGTCGCTCCTCGGGATCGGAGACCTGCTCCCGAATGAGTTTGAGGCGGAGTACCGAACGCTCGGCGGTTTTGTCGTGACCCAGTTTGGACGGATACCGGCCGCCAACGATCGATTCGAATGGCAGGGCTGGCGGTTCGAGGTGATCGATATGGACCGCAAACGAGTGGACAAGGTCCGGATCAGCCGCGTTGGGGCGCCCGCACTGGCCGAAAAGAAACCCGGCTAATCTAGGCCTTTTGCTCGGCGAGCACCTTGAGCACATCCGCCGCCTGCTCCTTCGTCGCCGCCTTGTAGTCGGTCCAGATGACCACGCCATCCTTGATGAGGTACGCCTGCCGGGTGGCCAACAGCCGAATCGCCATCAACGGCACACCGAACGCCCCAACGACCGTCTTGTCCGTGTCGGCAATCAATGTGAATGGAAAGTGGTACTTGTCCTTGAATGCCTTTTGGGCCTCGACGGTATCCAGGCTCACTCCGATGACGGCAACGCCCTTCGACTGGAGATCAGCGTAGGCATCGCGAAGCGAGCAGCCCTGGGCCGTGCAGCCCGGAGTGTCGGCCTTTGGAAAGAAATAAACCAGGGTGTAAGGCTGCTTCTTGTAAAAGTCGCCAAAGTTGAGTTTGTCACCGGTCTCGGTCACAGCGGTGATATCGGGCGCCTTGTCTCCGACCTTCAGCGGATCGGAATGGGCCATGGGCGAGAAAAGAGCGGAGAAAGCTGCAGCCATTAGAAGAAGGGAACCTTGGGATATTTTCATCGTATGCCGGGAATGTCCCGGGTTGCGATCGCTTTGCAAGCGCCCATCCTGTTTTTTGGAACTTTTGAGCGACTTTGCCTGCCTAATTAGCCCCTTTCCCATGCCTTTTTTTCAGATCTGCCGCTGAGCGGTATTGCGCTCGGACGCTTTCTTTGTAAGCAAATTTACCCTTCATGGTACTTTTTTCGTTTCCTGGCACCATCCGGCGCGGTTTGTTCCGGCTCGGTTCCTTGTTTCTAGCCGCGGCTGGACCTGCTCTCATTGGGCAGGTCGGTGTTCCCTCCTCCGCGGACGGGTTTGATCCCAATGTGGGCGGCTTTGTCAATGCCCTGGCGATTCAGTCAAATGGGCAAGTACTCGTTGGTGGGCTGTTTACATCGCTTCAGCCGAACGGTGCGAGCAATCCCACGACCCGGGGCAACCTGGCCCGAGTCAACCTCGACGGAACGCTGGATAAGACCTTCGATCCGGAGCCCAATGGCCAGGTTCTTGCGATAGCGATTCAACCAAACGGGCAGATAATCATCGGCGGGAACTTTACCTCCGTGCAGCCGAATGGGGCGGCGAGTCCGACGACGCGCAATCACATCGCCCGGCTCAATTCCGACGGAAGCCTCGATACGACATTCAATCCCGACGCGACGTCGTACTATGCCAACTCCTCCCAGGTCTACGCAATCGCCCTGCAGTCGAACGGATATATCGTAATTGGCGGGGCGTTCACGGGCGTGAACAATATAACCCGCAATCATATCGCGCGGCTCACTCCGACTGGCGCCGTGGACATGACCTTTGACCCCAACGCCAATGCGATGGTCGCCGCGCTCTATGTTCAATCCAACGGCCAGATTCTAGTCGGTGGTGGTTTTGTCTCTTTCCAGCCAAATGGAGCGGCAAGTCCGACGACGCGCAGCGGCATCGCCCGGCTGAATTCCAACGGCACGCTCGATCCGAACTTCGATCCCGAGACAAACGACCAGGTGGTTGCAATCCAAGTGCAGCTCGACGGTAAAATCCTGATCGGAGGCGCGTTTTCGTTGCTGGATCCGGGCCTGACGGGCGGAACCACTAATGTCAATTCCATCGCCCGGCTGAATTCCGACGGCTCGATCGACACCTCGTTTTTGGGCGACACGGCGACCACGGGCGTATCGGCGATCGCTCTCACGCCGGACGGCAAGATTGTTCTCGGAGGGCTTTTCACTTCGATCTCGGACGTGAATGGCTCCTATGCCGATCGCTTCACCGCCAGGCTCAATGCCGATGGAACCCAGGACGGCACCTATGACCCGTCTCCAAACTACGCGGTGAACGCCATAGCGGTCCAGACCGACGGGAAAATCATCCTGGGCGGCCAGTTCGACCAGGTTCAGCCGGACGTAACGGCGATCGGGATATATCGCAATGGAATTGCCCGGATCAACTACGACGGGACGCTCGATACCAATTTTAACCCGAATGCCTACGGCAACATCAGCGCGGCGGGAGTCCAAACAACCACCCAAACGGTCAACGGCGTGACCCAGACCACCGTCACCGGTATCATCATCGGCGGCAATTTCTCAACCGTGGGCGGACTGACGCGCAGGAACTTGGCCCGGCTGCTTCCAAGCGGCGCGGTGGATCCTTCGTTTGATCCCGAGCCGGACGGCAATATCAGCGCAATCGCCGTTTTGCCCAACGGCCAGGTCCTGATCGGCGGCAATTTCCAGACCTTTTCGCCGCCCGGATCGTCCGCGCCCATCACGCGCAGCTACCTCGCCCGGTTGAATGCCAACGGGTCTCTCGACAACACCTTCGACCCGGAGCCAAACAGCTTGGTGGACGCGATCACCCTCCAGCCCAACGGCCAGATACTCGTGGGCGGCGGATTTGCGGGGTTCACACCGAATTCGGGATCGATACCCGCGCCGATCACGAATTCAACCACGACAACGACAAACATAACGACGAGCGGAAACACGGCGACGACGACCACGGTGACCACGACGTCGACCAGCACCATAACCGTTGTCACGACGTCGTCGACGGTCTCGACGACCACCACCCAATCGAACGGCCAGACGATTGTGTCGACCCCGGTGACGACGACGACGACCGTGACGACCACGACGCCTCTGAGCGGCGGAACTGCAACCACGACCACCACGACGACCGTATTGACGGAGGCCCTCTATGTGGCGCGCCTCAATACCGACGGTTCGGTCGATACAACATTCCTTCCGAGTCCCAACGGCAACGTTACCGGGATACTCCTCGAGCCCTCGGACAACGCGGTCATTCTCATCGGGAACATAAACCTCGTCAACCCGGTGAGCACGAACGTGACGAGTTCCGTCAATGACATCTTTCGGGTGTCGATGACCGACGGCTCGCTTGACACCACGTTCAATCCCAACCCGAGCAATGTAATCGAAACGATGGCGCTGCAGCCCAACGGGCAGATCATCATCGGCGGCCCCTTCTCTTCGCTGACTCCCAATCCCGTCGAGACCACCACCGTCACACCGAGCGGCGTCGTGGTCTTGGTGACACCGCCGACGTTGGAAAACGGGATCGCGCGTCTGAACGTGGACGGCACGGTGGACACGACCTTCAGCACGAACCTCAGCGAGCCGATAACTGTCTACACGCTTGCCATCAATCCGACCAGCGGACAGATGATGGTCGGCGGAATTTTCTCGTCGCCGGGGAGTGCCACGCAGAATGACATCGCCCGGTTGAATTCGGACGGCACTGTGGATTCCACCTTTTCGAGCAGCGTCAACGGAGTTGTGGACCAAATCCAATTCCTCCCGGACGGGAGCGGCCAGATTCTCGCGGTCGGGGCATTTACAGGCGTCTATGCGCCCGGCTCGACCACAATAACGGCGACGGCTCACGCGGCCCTGTTCAATAGCAACGGCACCCTCGACACAGCTTTCGATCCAGGCGTCGGCGCAAGCGCGCAAATCAACGAGATCGCCCTCCAACTCGACGGTGAATTGATCCTGGGCGGAAACTTCGCGAATGTGGATGGCAGTTATGCGACCAACATCGTCCGGTTGTTTTCGGACACGGATTTCGACAGCACTCTCGCCTTGAATGCGGATGGACCGGTGAATGCGATCGCCGTCCAGCCCGACGGCTCGCTATTCGTGGGCGGCAATTTCAACGGCATCGGGCTGACCACGAATTCGAGCGGAAACACGATCAGCGCCTATTCCCCGAACTTCGTGCACGTGGACGGATCGACTTCGATGGTCGACGCGACGTACGAATCGGCTTTGCCCGACGGAGCGGTCAACGCGATCGCGGTCCAGCCCGCGGACGGGAAGGTGATCATCGGAGGAGCCTTCAATCACCTCGTAACGAACAGTTACAATACCGGGTCGGCCACCGTGGTCGCCGCGGCGAGCCGGCTCGCCCGGATCAATACGAACGGCAGCGTCGACACCGGATTCACCGGGGCCGTCGGCGGAGGGAACGTCAATTCGGTCCTCGTCCAGCCGGCGGATGGCAGGATCCTGATCGCCGGCACGTTTACGAATGTGGACGGCCTCAGCTCCTCATCGAGCGCAGTGACGATCGGCGGGGCCTCCCATGCCTTTCTGGCTCGGTTGAACACAGACGGTTCGGTCGATACCGGCTTCAATCCCCAAGTGTCGGCTCCGAGTTCGCAGTATACTTCGTTTTATGCGTCCGCCCTGGTCCTCCAGCCCAACGGGCAAATCCTGGTCGGCGGCTACTGGTCCATCGGCGCGATTGGCGCTTCGAGTTACAAACAAGGCGTACTCATGCGGTTCAATTCCAACGGCGCGTTGGATTCCACCTTTACGAGTCCCGTATTCTCGACCGCGTCGTCCTCGTCCACCTCGGTCAACGCCCTGGTCCTTGTGGGCGACGGAACGATTCTCGCGGGCGGAAGCTTCGGGTTGGTCAACGGAACGGCGATCAACAACCTGGCCCACTTTAGCTCCACGGGCGTATTGGATGCGAGCTACGACCCGAACCCTGACGGGTCCATCACGTCGCTCGCCCTTCAAATGGACGGCAAAGTGTATGTCGCGGGCGGTTTCGATACGATCGGCGGGCAGATCCGAAACGGAATCGCGCGCCTGATAGGCCCGACGACTCAGATCGTCCAGTCGATCGGTATTTCGAACAACCTGCAGACGATTGCCTGGTCCCGGGGCGGCCCCGGTCCGGAGCCCATTGCTGTATATTTCCAATCCTCGACCGATGACAACACTTGGACGACCCTGGGACCGGCCAGCGTCGGGGTTCTGACCCAGGCCCAGGCGGCGGCGCAGACCTCGATCACGATCGGCGGAAACGAGATCTGGTCCTATACGATTTCGGGAGCGTCCACCCTTCCCGGGAGCACCAATTTTTTCATTCGTGCGGTGGCCATCGTGCCCACGTCCGAAGGCGGATCGTCGGGTACAGTCCAGTTCTCGACTGAATTCTACGTCGCTCCGCCTCCGGACTTCAGCGGCGCGACCTCCGTAAATGCAGTCGCCGGGTCGCTATTCTACTATCAGATCGCAGGCGCTTATCCGGCGACGAGCTTCGCAGCTTCCGGCCTTCCGCCCGGCTTGACCATCAATTCGTCCACGGGTGTTATCGCGGGGACGCCCACCCAAGCGGGAACGTATACGCCCACGCTGACTTTGACCAACCCGAGCGGCACGACCGTCGTGCCGAACTCACTTGTGCCGAGTTTCACGATCACCGTGGCGGCGACCACGCCTTCGGGCACGACCGGACCCACCGCGCGCCTGATCAATCTCTCCTCTCTTTCGGTCATCTCAAATGGGGGCTCTCTCACCGACGGACTCTCCATCGTCGGGCCGGCTCCGAAAGCCGTCCTTTTGCAAGCCATAGGACCCGGCCTTGCGGTTATGAATGTCACCCAGTTCATCCCGGACCCCGTTCTTCAGGTTTATGACCAATACGGTCGGGTGATTTTGACAAACTCTGTCTGGGACCCGAAAAACGCCAGCGCTGCGAATCTTTCCGACCTTATGGCGATATCCGCCCAGTTGGGGGCCAATGCACTCACGGCGGCCAACAACGACTGCGCAGTAGTCACGACCCTCCCTCCCGGCTCTTATACGGTCAAGGTCACTTCGGCCGGCGGCAATACCGGAACGGTACTTTTGGCGGCCTACGACGCGGACGCCAACCCGCTCGCTGTGCCCACACGATTCTTTAACATCTCTGGCAACGGATCTTCGAGCCCGGGCAACCCCCTGATTTCTGGCTTCACGATAGAGGGCAGCACCCCAAAGACGGTTCTCATCCGTGGAATCGGGCCTTCGCTCTTCAATTATGGGGTACTTTTGCCAGTTCCGGATCCGGTCCTCAGTCTGTACGACCACAAGGGCAATCTTCTCGCCCAGAATACGGGCTGGCAAAATCCGACGACCAGCAATTCAGCGTATCCCGCCGCGACCGCGGCTGCCATCACTGCGGCGGATTCGAGCGCATACGCCTTTGCGCTTACGAGCGCGAACGCCGATTCCGCCGTCCTGGTGACCCTTCCGCCGGGCAGCTACACGGCGCAGGTGACGAGCGTCAGCGGAACGGCTGGCCCCGCGCTTTGCGAAATCTTCGAAGTTCCCGGAAGCACGGGAAACTAGGGTCCCGATTCACCAGTCATCACTGCGGAACGGCGTGGCGGGCAGTCCCGCGCCGTTGAACAGGTTCGCTTCCGGAGCGTTTTGCCAGGCATAGCGAACGGCGACCGGCGCAGGCACCTCGGCCGAGCGGACGACGACCGTGCTCCCTGAAATCGACGCGGATGCCGGATGAAACTTCCTGTCAGCGCCCGCGAGCTCAAATGACTGGAGGGGCTTCCCGGCCGCGGTGAGGCCGTTGTCTGCGTATTCGAAGCGCACCCGGATCGAATTCCCCTCCACGGTCGCGCTCGAAAAAACCGGGCCGGAGTAATCGACCGAAATCCCGTAGACGCGGGCTTTCGCAATCAGCGCCAGCCGGCGTCCGACCTCCTGTTTGTCGGCTGGATGGATATTGTCGGGGTCTCCGATATCGATGGCTGACGCCTGGCCGGTCGCCGGCAGGCTCAATGTCTGCGTCTGCGCTTCGCGCAGCCAGGCCCAAGTGGCGCCGGTCGGGTCGTCCGGCACCTTGTAGCTGGCGAGTTGCACCCAGTAAAATGGAAGGTCTCCCTGGCCAAAGTTCGATCGCCACTCTGTTACCATCGCCGAGAAAAGATTGTGATACTCGGAGGCGCGCCCCGCGTTGGATTCACCCTGGTACCAGAGGATGCCGCGGATTCCGAATGGAAGAAGGGGATTGATCATTCCATTGAAAAGGCCAGCCGGCATCCAGGAACTGCCTGGGCCGACCGGTTCGCGCGGCTTGGGATGCGTCTTCAGAAAAGCGGCGTGGCGGGCCTTGCCGGCTGCCGCTTCCACCGCCTCTTCCCGCGCCCACTCCGCGATCGCCGGGTCAAACGCGGTCTTCTTGGCCGGATATTCGGCAAGCGCCTGTTTCCAGCGTTCTCCGATTACCGCGAAGGCGGGGTCGCTCGCGAGCGCCGCCGGGCTCATCCAGGACTCGACCGGCGTTCCGCCCCAAGTGGAGTCGATGATGCCGACTGGCACTCCGAAACGACGGAAGATGTCGCGCGCGAAAAAATACCCGACCGCCGTGAACCGGCCCGCGGTCTCAGGAGAGCAGACCGCCCAGGCCCCCTTCACCGTCTCCGCCGGCTTGTCGGCGACCTGCCGCGAGACGGCGAACTGGCGGATCGGAGGAAAATTCGCGGCGGCAGCTTCCTTTTCGCCGTTCTTCAGGTGGAAGATCTGGCTATTGGGGTCGTAAACGGGGAACTCCATGTTCGATTGGCCGGAGCACAGCCAAACATCCCCGACGACGACGTCATGGACGCTGATTGAATTCTTTCCGGTCGCGATGAGATCGGCGCCGCTCGCCTGCGCTGGCATCGGCGGCAGAAGAGCCACCCAGCGGCCGTCCAAATCCGCAAGGCCGGCAGCCGCATATTCCCGGTATTTCACCGTCACTTTTTCCCCGGGATCCGCTCGCCCCCAGACCGGCACGGTCTTTCCGCTTTGCAAGACCGCGTGGTCAGCAAACAGCGGCGCGAGGGTCACGTCCGCACGCGCGGATGAGAATGCCGCCGCCAGGGCAAGCCCGAGCCGGCCGGCAAATCGGGCAAGATCGACCCGATGAAATGAATGAACTCGGCTTGGCAGGGGTGCTCCCATGGATGTCGGATGAAACACCCCGCGTTATTCTTTACGATTCAGAAAAGAGTGCAGCTCCCGGGCCCGCTTCGGCCCGAAGCCCGGCACTTCGGCGATTTCCGCGGCCGTCGCGGCCCTCATCCGGTCGATATCCCCAAAATGATCGAGTAAAGCCCCTCGGCGCACGGCGCCCAGCCCCTTGAAATCGTCGAGCAGGGATTCGCGGATCTTCTTCGAGCGCAAATCGGCATTGTACGTGTTTGCGAAGCGATGCGCCTCGTCGCGCAGCCGCTGGAGAAGCTGCAGCCCGGGGTGGCTCAGCGGGAGATCCAGTGCCGGGCGCTCGTCCGGAAAGACGATTGTCTCCTTTTTTTTCGCGAGGCCGACAAGCGGCGGCGGCGGGAGATCGAGCGCGATGAACGCCTTCAGGGCGGCCGCGACCTGTCCCCGGCCGCCGTCGATGACCACGAGATCGGGGAAGGGGCGCCCTTCGTCGCGCAGGCGGCGGTAACGCCGCCCGACCACCTCCTCCATGGCCCGGAAATCGTCGTTTCCGACAAAACTCTTGATTTGAAATCGCCGGTAGTGGTCCTTGTCCGGTTTGCCGCCCGCAAACCGCACCATTGAGGCGACGACATAGGTGCCGGAAATGTGCGAGATGTCGAAGCACTCCATCGTTTGGGGCGGCGACGGAAGTCCGAGCGCTTCGCCGAGAAGCCGCATCGCCGTTTCGCCCGCCGTCACGCGCGTTGGGTCCATGCGTTCGAAATGCCGCGTTTTCGCCAGCGTTTTTCCCATGGCAAAGATCACATCCCGCAGTTCCGCCGCCTTTTCGAACTCCTCCTTCGCGGCGGCGGATTCCATTTCGAGGCGAAGCGAATCGAGCCATTCCCGGGACTTGCCCCTGAGAAAATCGCAGGCCGCCTCGACGCGCCGCAGGTATTCATCCCGGCTCACTTGATTCGGAAAACCGTAGATCTCGCGGCGAACGTCCGCATAAAGCTGCCAGTTTCCGTCGGGCATCCTTTGCGGGCTTGCATCCCCGAGAAGGATGCCGAACTGGCGCCGCATCCGGGCCAGGGTCTTGCGAAGCAGACCGCTGTGGGCGAAGGGCCCGAAGTAGTGCGACCGGTCGTCTTTGCGGATGCGCGTGAGCCGGAAACGAGGCAATTCCTCGCCTGGATCCACGCGGACGAGAAGAAAGCGCTTGTCGTCCGTGAAATCCGTATTGTACCGGGGTCGCCACTGCTTGATCAGTTTCCCCTCGAGTAGGAGGGCCTCCGGCTCGGACTTGACTTCGACCGTCTCGAAATCCGCGATCGTTTCGATGAGCGCCCGGATCTTCGGGTGGGATACCCGGGATCGCCCCGCCTGGAAATACGACGAAACCCGCTTATGCAGGCTCCGCGCCTTGCCGACGTAGATAATGCGCCCCAGCCGGTCCTTCATGAGATACACGCCCGGCCGGTCGGGCAGGCGTCGCACTTTTTCCTTCAGTCCACCCGTCGGGGTGTCTCCGCGATCCTTGGACGAGCTCATGTCCCCGGCTCCCTTGAACCGGTCCGCCGCCGATTCGGGCCGATTTCGCGGGTTCGGATCATTGTTTCACGATCCCCGCCAAATGTTTGAGTTAAGGATGGCATCCCGCGCAGGGTATGACCGATCGTCCCCATGCGCTCAACTTCGCTTTGTCCAGTGATTTTTCCTGATAATTTCCTTCGATTGGCAATTTTACCCATTAGGCCTACTTTTTTTGGAACCAAGCATGATTTCAACCGACCCGCGAACTGACGCCCCACATTCCCCTCGGGTTGCCCAAGTGCGCTATGAGTTGCTGACCCTTGGTGACGAGCTTTTGCTCGGGCTGACGCCGAATGGCCACCTGGCTTTCATCGGCGAGGAATTGGCGCGCCGCGGGGTCATGCTCCGGCGCAATGTGACGATCACCGACGACGCGAGCGCAATCACCCGCCAATTTCGCGAGAGCTGGGCTTCGGCGGATGTCGTGATTACAACCGGAGGGCTCGGCCCCACTTGCGATGATCGCACGCGCGAGTCTGTCGCCAGCGTCCTTGGATTGGAACTCGTGTTCGACCGCGAAATCGAACGGTCCATCATCGAAAGGTTTTTGTTCCTTGGCCGGAAGATGACGCCGAACAATCTCAAACAGGCCTACCGCTTCAATCAGGGAGAGGTCCTACCGAACGCGAACGGCACAGCCCCGGGGCTTTGGGTCGAACGGGATGCCAAAGTTTTGTGCATGCTCCCGGGCCCGCCGAATGAGTTGCAGCCGATGTTTCAGGAACAGGTGATTCCGCGCCTCGCCGCGCTCGGGCTTCTTCTCGAGCGGGAGGCTTATGTTCAGGTGCGCAGCGCCGGAGTCGGCGAGTCGCTCCTCGAGACCAAGCTCCAGACGATTTTCGACCGCTACGGCGGCGACCTGAGCATCGCTTACTGCGCGCACGCCGGCCAGGTGGACTGCCGCCTCAGTTCCCCGAGCGGAGGTTTTGGGTTGCCGCAGCTTAATGAAATCGCCTCGGAGTGCGCCGGGCTTCTCGGGGACGACTTCATGTGCTTCGGGCATGACTCGCTCGCCAAGGTCTGTGCGGACCTGCTGCGCGCGCAGGAGAAAAGGGTCGCGGTGGTGGAGACAGCGACCGGGGGACTCCTCTCCAGCTCGTTTACGGATATTTGCGGCGCGTCGAAATTTTTTGCCGGCGCCTGCATATGTTATACGAACGATGCGCGCATGCTCATGCTCGACGTTCCCGAATCCATCCTCCAGCAGCACGGTGCCGTCAGCGCCGAGGCGGCGGTTGCCATGGCGACCGGGGCTGCCGAGAAGCTGGGCGCCGATTACGCGGTCGCGGTCACAGGTTTTTCGGGGCCATGCTCCGGATCGAATGAGAACCCGGTCGGCGCAATGTATCTCGCCTTGCACGCGCCACACGGCGTTTGGTCGAGACAGCTCAGCTACCCGGGCCCCCGCCGGACCGTGAAGCACCGGGCCGTCAACGCGGCCCTTGACTGGCTCCGTCGCGAACTGGTTCGCGCAAGCCGGGGCGTCACGGCGCCCGCGGAGCGTGCGGCTCTGTAACCGATCCGTTATCCGATCAGGTTCTTGAGCGCGGCCAGGTATTTTTCCTGAGTCCGCAAAATGACATCTCGCGGCAGTTTCGGGGCCGGCGGACGCTGGTCCCACTTCAAAGCCAGCAGATGATCCCGCACAAACTGCTTGTCGTAGCTCGGCGGCGACTGCCCCGGAGCATACTGATCTTCCGGCCAATAGCGCGAGGAGTCGGGCGTCAGCACTTCATCGATAAGAATCAGTGAGCCGGCCGGATCCGTGCCGAATTCAAATTTCGTATCGGCCAGGATCATGCCAGCCTGGCGGGCACGGTCGTGACCCGCCCGATAAAGCGCCAGGCTCACGGACTTTACCTTGCGGTAAAGCTCCGCCCCGATCGCCGCCTCGCCCTGCGCATCGTCAATGGGTTCGTCGTGCTGGCCCTTCGGAGCCTTCGTCGTCGGCGTGAAGATGGGCTCGGGCAGCCGGTCGGCCTGCCTCAGGCCCGGTGGCAGATGCAGCCCGCAAACGGTTCCGTCCATCTTGTAGGAACTCCAGCCGCTTCCCGCCAGGTAACCGCGAACAATGCACTCGATAGTCAGCGGCTTGAGCTTGCGCACGACCATGCTCCGCAGTTGCAAATCGCGGTCCCCAATCCCCCGCCGCGCGAATTCGCGGGCTTGGTCGGGCAGGAGATGATTGGCGATGATGCCCTTGGTCTGCTCGAACCACCACAGGCTTAATTGGTTTAAGATAATGCCCTTCCCCGGGATCCCGTCCGGAAGGATCACATCGAAGGCCGAAAGCCGGTCGCTTGCCACGAGAAGCAGAGCGTCTCCCAGGTCGAATATCTCCCGCACTTTTCCCGAGGCGATCCGAGGGCTGCCGACGCCATCGATCTCAGTGACAGCGTTTTTTGGAAGGGAGGAGGCGATGGCGTCGAAGTTCATGCGGAGTAACACACGATAGCTCAGGAAATTCATGCATCGCACGAAAGAAAAAAGTACGACAGGTTTGCATCCAAGAAATGCCTTGCGCGGCCCTGTGTATAAAGTAGCTTGCCCGGCTCGGCACCTAGGTCCCCATCGTCTAGCCCGGTCAGGACACCACCCTTTCACGGTGAGAACCGGGGTTCGAATCCCCGTGGGGACGCCAGCTCTTAAAAGCCCGTATTCGTAATGAGTTACGGGCTTTGTCGTTTCTGACTTCCTTGCAGTAAGAATAGAAGTAAGAATAAATTCGTCAAGGCACGCGGACGTTTTGCGATGACGTGGAGGAGAAAGAAAAGGCCTGCCTAAAGCAGGCCGGCCTCCCGGAAACTGTAGTAGCCTTTCGCAATCGGATCATCCTCGGCATTGCCGATGATGACGTGATCAAGGAGGGGGATTTCCACGGTCTTCGACGCCTCCCGCAGTAGCTGAGTAATCTGAACGTCGGCCGCGCTGGGTGCGGGGTCACCGCTCGGGTGGTTATGAACGCATACGATGGCAGCCGAGCTTGCCAGGATGGCGGCCCGGAATACCTCCCGGGGATGAGCCAAGGCGGCGGTTGCGGTTCCCACCGTCACGCGGTGGCGTCCCAGAGGCCGGTTCTTCCGGTTGAGGCATACGACATAGAACATCTCCGCTACCGGAGCTTCGTCGAACGCACCTATCATGTACTCCACGATCTTTTCGGCCCGGTTGAGGACTTCCTGGGGACCTTCTTGCACGAGGAGGTATTGGATTTTGGCTTCATAAACGCGCATTGTGAGCGCTCGCGCGAGCTGCGGTACCCTTTCTCAACGTAGTGTCGAGTGATCGCGGGTGCTGCCCGATTGAGCG
>Ga0182024_10002131_pt1 | contig 49751 bp, 38 predicted proteins | sample P32metaG_FD_120480 | JGI IMG/M metagenome (GOLD analysis project Ga0182024, IMG submission 120480) | Permafrost microbial communities from Stordalen Mire, Sweden - P3-2 metaG (Illumina Assembly) | ecosystem: Environmental > Terrestrial > Soil > Wetlands > Permafrost | place: Sweden: Stordalen...
CGCGGCGCGCCTGCTGATCGGCGGCGAGTTCGGCCAGCGCTATGTGCCGGGCGAGCCGCGGGTCTATAAGAGCCCGGCCAAGAACGCGCAGGAAGCGCACGAGGCGATCCGCCCGACCGATCTCGCCCGCCGGCCCGACGATGTCGCCCGCCATCTCGACAACGACCATCGCCGGCTTTACGAGCTGATCTGGAAGCGCACGGTGGCGAGCCAGATGGCGTCGGCCCTGCTCGACCAGGCCAGCGTCGACATCGCCGATACCGGCGGCCGCGTGCGGCTGCACGCGACCGGCTCGGTCGTCTTGTTCGACGGGTTCTTGAAGCTTTACCAGGAAGACCGCGACGACGACGCCGATAAAGCGGGCGCGGAGGAAAGCGAAGGCCGACGCCTGCCGAATATGCGCGAGAAGGAGCGCCTCGCGCGGGGCGCGGTCGACCCGGCGCAGCATTTCACTCAGCCACCGCCGCGCTATAGCGAGGCGAGCCTCGTCAAGAAGCTCGAGGAGCTCGGCATCGGCCGCCCCTCGACCTATGCCTCGATCCTGCAGGTTCTGCAGGACCGCGAGTATGTAAAGCTCGACAAGCGCCGCTTCGTGCCGGAGGACCGCGGGCGGCTGGTCACCGCGTTTCTGACCAGCTTTTTCGAACGCTATGTCGAATACAATTTCACCGCCGACCTCGAAAACCAGCTCGACGAGGTTTCCGGCGGGCGGGTCGACTGGAAGGAGTTGCTGCGTAATTTCTGGCGCGATTTCTCGTCCGCGGTCGCCGGAACCAAGGATCTGACGATCACGGCGGTGCTCGAAGCGCTCGATGCCGAGCTCGGCCGCCACTTCTTTCCCGACGACGGCCCGGAAAACGCAACCGGGCGCGACCCGCGCCTGTGCCCGGGCTGCGGTGCCGGCCGCCTCTCATTAAAGCTCGGCCGCTTCGGCGCCTTTATCGGCTGCTCCAATTACCCCGAATGCCGCTACACCCGCGCCTTCGGGGTCGAGGCCGAGGGCGAAACCGCCGGCACCGACACGGTGCTCGGCAGCGACCCGGCAACGGGCCAGAGCGTCGGCCTCAAAAAGGGCCCCTACGGTCTTTATCTCCAGCTCGGCGAGGGCGGCAACGGCAGTAAACCCAGGCGAGTCGCGCTGCCGCGCGGGCTGAAGCCCGGCGATATCGATCTCGACACCGCACTGCGCCTCTTGGCGCTGCCGCGCGAGATCGGCCATCACCCCGAGACCGGCGAACCGATCACCGCCGGGATCGGCCGGTTCGGCGCTTATATCAAGCATGGTTCCTCGTTTACCTCGCTCGCCGCCGATGACGACGTCTTGACCATCGGTCTCAATCGGGCGGTGAGCCTGTTGGCCGAGGCCAAGAACGGGGCACGGCGCGGGCCGCAATTGTTGCGCGAGCTCGGCCCCCATCCCGCAGGCGGCACGGTCCCCTTATACCGCGGGCGGTATGGACCCTATGTCAGCCATGACGGCGTCATCGCCTCGTTGCCGAAAGGCGCCGATCCCGACAGTTTCGCGCTCGATGCGGCGGTCGCACTGCTCGCGACGCAGCGCGCCAAGGGCAAGCCGCGACGCCCGGCCAATAAAGCCCCGGCTCGCAAAACCGCCTCGGCCGCCGCGCCGACTACTTCGGGTAACGGCGCGACAAAGCCGGCCCGTCGCGCCGCCGCCAAACCCCGCGCGAAGCCAAAGCCGCCGGCTGCGGCAGAAAAGCCGGCGCGACGCCGGCCCGCCTAGGCACCACCCGGGATCACCACCATGCGTCCTTCGAGACGCCCGCTACGCGGGCTCCTCAGGATGACGGTCTTTCTTAATGCCATCATAGATTTACGTCATCCTGAGGAGGCGCGAAGCGCCGTCTCGAAGGGCGAGCGGCAGATCAAAGGTTGGCGTCGAGAAAATAAAGAGGCGCTGATCCGCGGCGATTATTTGGCGCTCCCGTTTCTGGCCAAGCGAGCTGAGATTGCGCCGGCGCCCTAGCAATCCAGGCCGCCCCCGCCCCGCCCTCCCCTCGCCCGAGGCGCTCGCTGAATTCCTGCGCGACAATCCGGGCGCGCTCGGCACCCGCGAGATTGCCCGCGCCTTCGGCCTCCGACCGGCCGAACAGCCGGCGTTGCGCGACATGCTGCGGCGGGTCGGGCGGTCGGGCGAATTGGTGCGTGGCGGCGACCGCAAATTCGTTGCCGGGCCGGAGCTCCCCGAAATCATGCCGGTCGAGCGCTTCGGCAGCGATGCCGACGGCGTGCCGTTGGCCCGCCCGCTGGCCTGGCCGGCGAGCGGCGAGGCGCCGAATTTTCGTCTCGTTGGCGCGGCCGGCGACGAGCTCGCACCCGGCGAGCGCGCGCTGGCACGGCTGATCCGCCGCGGGTCGGGCGAGATCGAGGCCGAAATCATCCGCCGCCTCGACGAAGCGGCGAGCCGCATCGTCGGAATCTTCCGTCGGACGCGCGACGGTGGCGAGGTGATCCCGATCGACCGCCGCGACAAGGGCGAGTACCAGGTGCTCGGCCATGATGCGGCCGGACTTGCCGACGGTGAGCTGGTGGTCGCCGAGGAGCTGCCGTCGCGCCGCTTCAATAAGCGCGCCCGCATCCTCGAACGCCTCGGCCCGGCGAACGCGCCCGGCGCGATCAGCCGGATGACGATCGCCGCGTTGGAGATCCCCACAGAGTTTCCGCCCGCCGCGCTCGCCGAGGCTGCCGCCGCGCGGCCGGCCGATCCGACGGGCCGTGCCGATCTGCGCGGGCTGGCGCTGGTCACGATCGACGACAGCGACGCCCGCGACTTCGACGACGCGGTCTGGGCCGAACCCGATTGGGACCCGGCCAATCCCGGTGGTTGGCACATCGTCGTCGCGATCGCCGATGTCGGCGCCTATGTCGCTCCCGGCAGCGCGCTCGACCGCGAGGCGGCTCGCCGCGGCAACTCGGTCTATTTCCCCGACCGCGTCGTGCCGATGCTGCCGGAGGCGCTGTCCAATGATTTGTGCTCACTGGTGCCGGGCGCCGACCGGCCCTGCCTCGCCGCGCATCTGTGCATCGATGCCACCGGGCGCAAGCGGCGGCATCGCTTCGAGCGGGCGATCATGCGCTCGGCGGCGCGGCTGACCTATGCGTCGGTCCAGGAGGCGCATGACGGGCGTGGGAATGAGCCCCCTGCGCTCGCGCCGGACCGGCTGGCGGCGCTCTACGGCGCCTTCGCGGCGCTCGACCGGATGCGCCAAGCGCGCGGCGCGCTGATGCTCGACCTCCCCGAGCACCGTGTCGTGCTCGATGGCGACAAGCGCCCGATCGCGGTCGTCCCGCGGACCCGGCTCGACAGCCACCGGCTGATCGAGGAGTTCATGATCCTGGCCAACATCGCCGCGGCCGAGGAGCTGGAGTCGCGGGATCAGGCTTGCCTCTATCGCGTGCATGACCAGCCCGCCCCGGAAAAGCTGGCAGCGCTGCGCGATTTCCTCGACGAGATGGGGATCCCCGGCCTTGCCCTGGCAAAGGGCCAGGTCGTCCGGCCCGAGCTGTTCAACCGCGTCCTCGCGCGCGCCGCGGAGAGACCGGAAGCCGCCATGATCAACGAGCTGGTGCTGCGCTCTCAGGCCCAGGCCGTCTACAGCCCGAACAATCTCGGCCATTTCGGTCTCGCCTTGCCGCGTTACGCCCACTTTACCTCGCCGATCCGGCGCTATGCCGATCTCATCGTGCATCGCGCGCTGCTCGCCCGATCAACGCCGGCGCGCGGAGGCGGAGAGGCTCTGGCCGCCATCGCCGAGCACATCTCGGCGACCGAGCGGCGCGCCGCGGCAGCCGAACGCGCCGCGCTCGACCGCTACCGCGCGGGCTTGCTCGGGGGCGCCATCGGCACGGTCTTCGCCGGGCGCATCACCGGGGTCGCCCCGTTCGGTCTCTTCGTGACCCTGCCGGAGAGCGGCTCCGACGGGCTCATTCCGATATCAAGCCTGCCCTCGGACTATTACGATCATGAGGCGGCGCGCCACCGGCTCGTCGGCCGCCGTTCCGGGCGCGTCTTCGCGCTCGGCGACGCGGTGACGGTCGCCCTGGTCGAAGCGGACGCGATCGGCGGCCGGTTGGTTTTCCGGATCGAGGGCGAGACCTTTGCGCAGCCGACATCCCCAAGATCCGGAGCATTGCGGCCGCAGCGAGGCCTCTACCGCCGCCGGCGCTGACCGGCTTGCAGCCAGCGCCTGCCCCTGGCGTGTTGATCAGGACCGCGCGGCGCTCTACGCTCTACCGGGTGCTAGGGCGCGCCGGTTGTTGAACACGCGAGCCAGGGGGTTATCGATCCGCGCGCTGCTGTATCTGCGGCCGGCCGCCGCTGCGGCGCGGGCGGGCCTCATGCTGACCCTCCTGGCCCTCGCCGGCTGCGCGGCACAAGGCTCGCTCCCCGCCGATGCCGAGGCGCAGCTCTTTGCCCGCGGGCTTGCCGAGATCGCCGAGCTTTATATCGAGCCGGTGGCAAGCCGCCGGCTCGCCCTGTCGGCAATGGCGCGGCTGTCGCGGCTCGACGGCGAGCTTCACGCGCGCGATGGCGTCGAAGCCGGAAGCGCCGGTGCGCTCGCGCTCAGCTATGGCGGCCGCGACATCGGCCATTATGCGATGCCCGCCGATACGGACAGCCGCGATTGGGGCGAATTGCTCGCCACCCTGATCGCCGCCGCCAAGCAAGCCTCGCCCCGCCTCGCCGCCTTGTCGCAGGACACCATCGAGCAGGTCGCGTTCGACGGCATGACCGCCGCGCTCGATCGCTTCTCGCACTATTCCGCTCCCAAGCTGGCGCGCGATCAGCGCGCGGCGCGCGACGGCTTCGGCGGGATCGGCATCACGCTCGACACGGCCAGCGACATCTTCCGCGTCACCGCAATCATCCCGCAGAGCCCCGCCGACCGCGCCGGCATCCGCCCCGAGGACCAGATCGTCGCGATCGACGGGATCGCCACTGCGGGCCGTTCGCACGAGGAGATCGTTCGCCAGCTGCGCGGACCGGTCGGCAGCACGGTCGCGATCAGCGTCTTGCATCCCGGCACGGCGCAGCCCGGCGACCTGCGGCTGAGTAGGACCTTGGTCATCCCCCCGACCGTGACCGCATCGCGGGACGGCGACATTCTTGTGTTCCGCATCGCCAGCTTCAACCGCAGCACGACGCAGCGCATCGTCGAGGAGCTGGCGCAGGCCCGACAGCAGACCGGCGGCCATCTCGGCGGAATCGTCCTCGACCTGCGCGGCAGCCCCGGCGGGCTGCTCGACCAGGCGGTCAGCCTCGCCGATCTGTTCGTTCCCGAGGGCCCGATCGTATCGACAATCGGGCGCCACCCGGCCAGCCACCAATATTTCGCCGCCTCGGGCGCGGGCACCGCCGCCCGGACGCCGCTCGCGGTGCTGATCAACGGCGGCTCCGCCTCGGCTGCCGAGATCGTGGCCGCCGCCCTCCAGGACGTTGGACGCGCCGTCGTGATCGGCAGCTCGTCCTATGGCAAGGGCACCGTGCAAACCGTGCTCCGCCTGCCGAATGACGGCGAGCTGACGCTGACCTGGGCGCGGATCATCACGCCGTCGGGCTATTTCCTGCAGACGCACGGGGTGGTGCCGACGCTGTGCACGATCGATCTGGGCGATGACGATCGCTCGTTGGCGGCCGGACTGCAGCGGGTCTCCGCCCTATCGGCTGCCGGGTTGCCGGCGCGACCGCGCGCCGCTCTCGACGAGGGGGCATGGTCCGAGCTGCGTCGTTCGTGCCCGGCGCGCCGGACCAGCCCGGTCATCGACCTGAAGCTGGCCGAGCGGGTGCTCGCCGACCCCAAGCTCTACGGCGAGGCGCTGCATGCGTTGTCGGTGGCGACCCAGCTTGGCGAGGGCGCGCCCGCCGGCGGGCGGCCGGAGCCTGGCTCGACACCGGAGCCTGGCTCGACACCAGAGCCTGGCTTGACAGACTTCAAGCGCGCGCTATCTTCCCAAGCGCACTAACTTCCAACCCCGCGAGGCCGCCGATGGCAAAGACCAGCACTGTCCTCATCAAGCTTGTCAGCAGCGCCGATACGGGGTTTTTCTACGTCACCAAAAAAAACCCGCGGACGAAGACCAACAAGCTCGAGCTGAAGAAGTTCGATCCCGTCGCGCGCAAGCACGTCCTCTTCAAGGAAGCCAAGATCAAATAGCTCGCCCAGAGGCCGCGACGGCGGCCGCGCCCTTCGCCTGGGCCTGAGGACGCGCGCGGCTCGAGTTCGCCGCGGTAACGCGGTTCAGGACGTGACGGCGACCGGCATCGGCGTCGCCAGCGATGGCGTCCGCTGGGCGGGCAGCGTGATGACGCGATTGCGGCCGGCATTCTTGGCGGCGTAGAGCGCCTCGTCGGCGCGCTTCATCAGGCTCTCCAACGTATCGCGGCTCCCCTCGCCGGTCATCGCAATGCCGACGCTGACGGTGATCAGAATCTTGTCGCTCTTGCCTTTTAGGATGAAGGGCTCCTCGGCCACGGCGAGGCGCAGACGCTCGGCGACGACAATCGCCCCGGCGAGGCTGGTTTCGGGCATCACCACGACAAATTCCTCGCCGCCCAGGCGGCCGACTAGATCGACATTGCGCACTTGGCGCATCGTGCGGGCGGCGAGTTCGCGCAGCACCGCATCGCCGGCCGGGTGGCCATGACGGTCATTGACCTCTTTGAAATGATCGACGTCGACGACCATCAGCGCGGTGCCGCCGCCGCCCTCGGTCATTCGGCCGAGCAGTTCGCTCAGATGCGCAAAGACATAGTGGCGATTGTAGAGCCCGGTCAGTTCGTCGGTCAGCGCCAAGGACAGGCTGCGCTGGTAATTATCCTGCAGCCTCTCCTCGAGGCGTTTGCGGCGGATCTGAGTGCGCACCCGCGCCAGGAGCTCGTTGCGGTCGATCGGACGGATCAGATAGTCGTTGGCGCCGAGTTCGAGGCCCTTGGCGAGCCGCGGCAGCTCGCTGTCGTCGCCCATCAGCAAGATCGGCAGCTTGCGCGAGCTCTCGTTCGCCCGCCATTGCGCGACCAGACGCAGCGCGTCGCCATCCGGCAGCGACAGGCTGGCGATGACCAATTCGACCGTATCATCCAAGAGGCTTTGTGCCGCGGCACAGGAGGAGGCGTGCACCACCGAGGCGGTAACCGGCCCCAGCGTGTCGATGATCCGCGAGGCGGTGGCTCCCTGTTCAACGACGAGCAGGATCCGCGCGGCTCTGACGTCCGCGACGGTCCCTTCGCTCGCATCGGCGGTGCCGAACTGGCGGCAAACCTCCTCGCGCAAACGCAGCTCGTCCATCATGCGCTTCAGCCGCACCAGGGAGCGCACGCGCGCGAACAAGGCGATATCATTGACGGGCTTGGTCAGGAAATCGTCGGCGCCTGCTTCTAGGCCGCGCAGCCGGTCGGCGACATCGGACAGCGCGGTCACCATCACGACCGGGAGATCGGCGGTGCGCGGGTTCGCCTTCAGCCGGCGGCACACCTCAAAGCCGTCCATTCGCGGCATCATCACATCCAAGAGGATGATGTCGGGCAGCTCCGCCTCGGCAATGGCCAGCGCGGAGGTGCCGTTAACCGCGCTCAGGACCTCGAAATATTCGCTGGCGAGCTTGGCGGCGAGGAGCCTCACGTTGAGCTCGACGTCGTCAACGACCAATACGCGGGCGGTCATGGCCGTATTGCCACTTCGTCAGAGGAGCAGGCGCTCGATGGTGCGCATGAAGCCGGCCACCGAGATCGGCTTGGCAATATAGGCTTCGCAGCCACCGTTGCGAATTTTTTCCTCATCGCCCTTCATCGCAAAGGCGGTCACGGCGATAACCGGGATGGACCGCAGATCATCGTCTTCCTTGAGCCATTTGGTAACTTCGAGCCCGGATACTTCGGGGAGCTGGATGTCCATCAAAATCAAGTCCGGCCGGTGTTGCCGCGCCAACCGCAGCGCCTCCACCCCGTCCTTCGTCTGCAGCGTGAAATAGCCATGCGCTTCGAGAAGATCGTTGAAAAGCTTCATGTTGAGGTCGTTATCCTCGACAATCAACACGCGCTTCCGGGCCCGCCCGTCAAGATCGCCGTCCCGCCTCATCATTTCGAACGTCATTCTCGCCTGGCCCCTAAGTGCCGCAGATCATGGTTGCGCCGCAGCGCCCCGGGGCCCGACGGCCGGGCCGGCCCTTCGCAATCGCACAGTCGTCGTTTTACCGAGCATGGTTTAACAATTGGTAACTGTCGGACCGAGTGGTGAAAAAAGCGGCAGCCGGCGCGGCCCCCGCCAGCAACCGAGGGGGCACAATTTGGCGGCTGCGCACGGCGGCCCGGCTCGGCAGATCAACGGAACCCGCGGGTGCGCAACGATGGGTGTGACATTTCGCATCGGTATCGATCTCGGCGGCACCAAGATCGAGGCGGCTGCGATCGACCCGGAGGGCAGGATCCGGGCGAGACGGCGAATCGCCACGCCGGTCGGGGATTACGACGGCACGATCGCGGCAATTGTCGGCCTCGTCGCGGCGATCGAGGGCGAGGTCGGCGGGTGCGCTTCGGTCGGGGTCGGCACACCCGGCACCATCGTCGCCGATACCGGGCTCGTCAAGAACGCCAATTCGACCTGGCTCAACCGCCGCCCGCTCGGCCGCGATCTGGAGGCCGCGCTCGGCCGCCCGGTGCGGTTTGCCAACGACGCCAATTGCTTTGCCTTGTCGGAAGCGATCGACGGTGCGGCGGCCGGCTGCGGCTGCGTGTTCGGGGTCATTCTCGGCACCGGGGTGGGCGGCGGCATCGTGATCGGCGGGCGTCTGCTGGTCGGCGCCAACGCGATTGCCGGCGAATGGGGGCACAACCCGATGCCGGCGCCGCAACCGGACGAATTGCCGGGGCCGCCCTGCCATTGCGGCCGGTCCGGCTGCATCGAGACGTTCCTGTCGGGGCCCGAGCTGGCCGCCGACCATCGCCGCCATAGTCGGTCTAACCTGGGCGGGCACGACCTCGTAGCGCCAGAGATCGCCGCAGCCGCGGCCGCCGGCGACCCGGACTGCCGGGCAACGCTCGATCGTTACGCCGACCGGCTCGCCCGCGCCCTCGCCAGCGTCATCAACCTCGTTGATCCCGACGCGATCGTCCTCGGCGGCGGTCTCTCCGCCTTCGCCTTTCTCTATGACGAGGTGCCGCGCCGCTGGGGACAGCACATCTTCTCCGATAGGGTGGCGACCCGCTTGTTGGCGCCAGCCCACGGCGATTCGAGCGGGGTGCGCGGCGCCGCCTGGCTGTGGCCGCCCGGGGCGGACGGATGAGCGTCCTGTGCCGCGATTGCGCCGCGCTCTCGGCGGCGCCGGCCATGGCATTGGCGGTGCGGGGGCGGTGCTGGGGGCGCTGCCGGAGCGCTGCGCCGAATGCGGCTCGCCGCGCCTCGTCGGGCACCCCGAGCTCGCCGATCTCGCGATCGCCCATCTCGATTGCGATGCATTTTATGCCACGGTCGAGAAGCGCGACCGGCCGGAACTGGCCGAGCTTCCGGTCATCGTCGGCGGCGGCACGCGCGGCGTCGTCCTCGCGTGCTGCTATGTCGCGCGGCTCTATGGCGTGCGCTCGGCGATGCCGATGTTCAAGGCGCTCCCGCTGTGCCCCGACGCGGTCGTGATCCGCCCGGACATGGCGAAATACCGCGAGGTCGGCCGCGCGGTCCGCGCCGAGATGCAGGCCCTCAGCCCGCTCGTCGAGCCGTTGTCGATCGACGAAGCGTTTCTCGATCTCGCCGGCACCAAGGCCTTGCACGGCGCCGCCCCGGCCCAGCTCCTCGCGGCGCTCGCGTTGCGCATCGAAAATTCGCTCGGCATCACCGTCTCAGTGGGGCTCAGCTACAACAAGTTTCTCGCCAAACTTGCCTCCGACCTCGACAAGCCGCGCGGCTTCGCGGTCATTGGCCGGGCCGAGGCGGTATCCTTCCTCGCCGACAAGCCGGTCGGCTGGCTGTGGGGGGTGGGCTCCGCGATGCAGCGCCGCCTCGCCGCCGACGGCATCATGCGGATTGGCCAGCTGGCCGCGCTCGATCCGCGGGACCTGGCAACGCGCTACGGCCGGCTCGGTCTGCGCCTGGCGCAGCTGGCGCAGGGCGAGGACGACCGCCGGGTCGACCCCGAGGGGCGGGCGCGCTCGATCTCGGCCGAAACCACCTTCGCCCGCGACGAAGCCGAGCCGCAAGCGCTGGCGCGGGTGCTGTGGCCGTTGTGCGAAAAAGTCTCCGCCCGCTTGAAGCAAAGCGCGCTGGCCGCCGGCACCGTCACATTGAAGCTCAAGACCGCGGACTTTCGCCTGCGCACCCGCTCGCGCCGCCTCGCCGACCCAACCCAGCTCGCCGATACGCTCTACCGCACCGCGTGCCATCTCCTCACCGCCGAGGCCGACGGCGCCACAAGGTTTCGCCTGATCGGGGTCGGCGCGGACGGGCTCCTCGACAGCACCACCGCCGACCTCCCCACCCTCTTCGACCGCGAAGATGGCCGCAAGCGGCACCTGGAGGCAGCCATCGACGACATTCGCCGCCGTCACGGCGACGCCGCCGTGCAGCGCGGCCGGGCGCTGCCGGAGAACTGACCGCTCGCGCGGCGGAATTCCCTGCTAACAGGGATTTTTTTCATTTCGGGTGGGCAAAATGGCCGGCAACGCCCTGTTTTCCTTGAGTCTGCGTCTCGGCAAGGTGTCGCGGAGCAGGGAATTTTTTGCGCAGGCGCGGGGAATTTTTGTCCCGGCGCAGGGAAATTTTTCCGGCGGCCAGGGAATTCGTGCGACCCATGGGTAGCGCCTCAAACAGCAATTAAAATATTGCTAATTACCGTGCCTAGATGTGTATAGGTGCCGCAATGTCAAGTAGCGCCGTAGGATGGGTTGAGCGCAGCGAAACCCATCAACGCTTAGCAAGGAAGCCGCGATCGTGATGGGTTTCGCGATTCTCAACCCATCCTACGAGTTGGAGGCATCCCAAATCCCATGGCGATCGATCCGCCCGACAGCGCTCGGCCCCCGAAATGGGCGCAGGTGCTTGTGAATGCCGCCAACACGCGGAACCGAGCTCGTGAATCTCAAGATGTTTTCTCGATAGCCGATCTAGCCGCAGCTTGGGAAGCGTGCGGCGGATGCTGCGCTGTCTCCGGATTACCCTTCGGCCTTCAGGTGTTCGGTGACGGCCAAGCCAGGCGCCCTTTTGCGCCGAGTCTCGACCGTATCGACAGGCACAAGCCCTACCGGCGCGACAACGTCCGCCTTGTCGTCTCGATCGCGAATTTTGCCATGAATGCCTGGGGCGACGAACCGCTTCTCCAACTGGCCAGCGCCCTGCATCGGAAACATGGAAATCGAGCGCCATCGGGCAAGCGTGCCCCATCTGACGGTGATCTTGATAATGTGGCGACGATCGATACGGAGTTGGTGGAGACGGATGCTGGAACCCTCACGTTCCCGCCCCGGTCGGATATGCACCAGCCGATCCGCCATTTACTCCGGCACGGGCCACGATCGTCGCGTGAACTCGAAAATTCCCTTGCTGAACGGTTCGGAATAACGCCGCTGATGCGATCGGCTCTACTGCGTAGCGGCTGCCCAGCTTGGCGCAATCACGTAGCGTGGGCATTGGTCGATCTCGTCAGGCATGATCGCGGTACGGGAGAGATAGAGCGCATCGAAGGCAAAGCGGCGCCCGAGGGTGGATCAATGGGAATTTATCGCCTCATGCACCGGACGGCGTGATTCAGATTTATGGTCCCATTTGCGCCTGAATACCGCAAGCAAACCGCGATCGTAATGGGCTTCGCGATGCTCAGCCCATCCTACGAGCTCACCAAAATTAAGTTTATAGATGGCATCCATGAAGGATAAATTTTATGAAACGCCTTTTTGCCGTCCTTACCCTCCTGCTAGTGCCGGTCACGGCCGAAAGCAGCGAACGCAGCACGCTAATCTCTTGCGTAGAATCAGCAATTAGATCTGGATTACGCAATGAAAGCACAGTCCTACTGAAAACGTGTCTGCATGAAAGCGCCTTATTTCATGAAGCCTGCGGAAAAGTTGCGGCGCGAGACGCCTGCACGTTAGCCGCCATTCGGATCTTCCATGAAGCGTGTGACAAGCTGATCGCTGAGGAAACAAGGCCGCCCAATGCGATTGACAGCGGCTGAAGCCTACATGCTGGACACGAACGTGTTTGACCGCGTTCTCGAGGGGAGGATATCGCTATCGTCCTTTGGAGGGCGTCGTCTGCTGGTCATAGGTATTCAACGGGATGAATTGAGCAAGGCTAAAGACCCGAGACGAACGGAACTTCTTGCTACATTTGCGGCAATCAATCCCACGGTGGTGCCGGCGGCGAGTATGCACTGGAACATTGAAGGTGCCGGTCTCGATCAGGCTTGTTGGAACGACGGGAGCGGAACCTTCGATAAGATGCTTGATCGACTGCGGGCGCTTGACGCGAAGAAAAAGAAAAAGCCCAGGGACCCTCTAAACCAGCCGCGTGATATTTTAATTGCTGAAACGGCGATCAAGGATGGCGCGACCTTGGTTAGCGATGATTGCAACCTTCGCCAAGTCGTATCCGAATTCGGAGGTTGCGCCGTAGATTCGACACAGCTGATAGCCTCCGGTCCTTGATCGGCCCCCACGGCTCCCGGCTGTTCGCCGCTTTCCGACAGCAAACCCGACAGCCGCTTCCGGCACCGCTTGCCGGCTCAGCAGCCCGGCTTGGGCAATGCCTCGATGTCGTCGAGCGTGGCGTGGATCGCGTAGTCGCCGTAATCGATCACCATGTCCTTCGAGACGCCGTTGTCGAGGAGCAGCATGCCGAGTTCGTAATCGGGCTTTTCCTCCTTTGGGTCGGCCGGGAAGAAGGCCAGGCGCACGCGCCAGCCCGGGCGGTCCAGGAGCGGGCTTTTCTTGGCCGCCTCGGCATCGGGCGCGACCTTGGGGCCGATCACCGCGGAGACCAGCACGGCATTCTCCACCGTCGCGCCATCGAATATGTGTTTCGTGATGAAAACTTCGCCCGCCCGCGCCTTGTCTATGAGGAAAATCGTGTGCGCGCTCGGAAACATCATGCCGGGCGGCAGCTTGAAGCTTTTGCCCTCGGGTTTCTCGAAATCGGCGGTACCGCCCTGGTCGGGCCCGTCGAGCTTGGCGGTACCGCGGATCTCCTCATCCTCGGTGCCGTTGCGCGTCTCTTTCTGGTTGAAGCGATAGCTCAACGAATCCTTGGCTTCCCAGGTCACGAAATTCGACGCGATGCTGACATCCGGGGATTCGGCGTAGCCCATCTTGAGCCGATAACGCTGCTCGACGGTCCAGCCGTCGCAGCTCTCGCCCCATTGATAGGCCATCGTGCCGCTCGCTCCGACGACGCCGGCATCGCCGCCGGTCCGCCCCAGGGTCATCGTGTAGAGCGCGCGATGCGGCATGATCTCGGCCGCACCGGCCGCGCCGGCACTGAAGACGACCAGCGCAACCACGGCCGACCGGCCAATCCAAAGCAAAGGGTCGATCATAAGGGGCAAACTCCCGGGCCGACGGCGGGTTCATCTATGACGCCAAGCTGGGGGCGCTGCAAGCCGCATGCCCGCTGCGGCCGGCCCGCTCTACCGCAAGGAGAATGGGCAAGCTGTTATAGGCTCTCGGCAGGCGATCCGTTCCCGCGGCAATCCTGCGCAAGGGGCTTGCGCCGGGCGCGCGCGCTGACTAGGTTCTGCGCCATGGCACCCGTCGGCCGTCATAACCTCGCGCGATTTTGGTACCGCCTGTTTTTGCCGGCGGCCTAGGATCGCGTCTGTTGCGTTTTCCCAAAGCCGCCCCACCGAGGCGGCTTTCGTGTTTCTGAGGTTAGGAATGCCGATGTCGCCGATGGTGGAGCGGCCTCCAACCCAGGAGGTAGTCCATGCGTAAGATTTCCCGTAGCGTTTGCGTCCACCGGTGCATCCGATGTCAGTGCATCCAATGCCGGGGTGGCCGGTCATGACCGAAAATTGGACGCCCCAGAGCTGGCGCGGCCTGCCGATCCGGCAGGTCCCCGGCTATGCCGACGAAGCCGCGCTCGGCCGCGTCGAGGAGATCCTGCACCGCTTCCCGCCGCTCGTCTTCGCCGGCGAAGCGCGGCGCTTGAAGGACCGGCTCGCCGAGGTTGCCGCCGGCAAGGCGTTCCTCCTGCAGGGCGGCGACTGCGCCGAAAGCTTCGCCGAGTTCCACCCCGACAACATCCGCGACTCGTTCAAGGTATTGCTGCAGATGGCGGTGGTGCTGACCTTTGGCGTCGCCTGCCCGGTCGTCAAGCTCGGGCGGTTGGCCGGCCAGTTCGCCAAGCCGCGCTCGTCGGACAGCGAGACGCAGAACGGGGTCACCCTGCCCTCCTATCGCGGCGACATCATCAACGGCCTCGATTTCGAGGCCGTTGCGCGCGAGCCCGACCCACAGCGCCTGATCCAGGCCTACAACCAGTCGGCCGCGACCTTGAACCTGCTGCGCGCCTTCGCCCAGGGCGGCTATGCCGATCTGCACCGGGTGCATGCCTGGAACCAGGATTTCGTCGCCGACTCGCCGCAAGGCGCGCGCTACCAGGCGCTGGCCGACCGGCTGACCGAGACGCTGGAGTTCATGGCGGCGTGCGGGCTCAACTCGGAGACGACGCCGCAGATCCGCGAGACCGAGTTCTACACCTCGCACGAGGGGCTGTTCCTGGCCTATGAAGAGGCCATGACCCGGGTCGATTCGACGACCGGCGAGTGGTACGACTGCTCGGCCCATCTGGTCTGGCTCGGCGACCGCACAAGGCAGGTCGACGGCGCCCATGCCGAGTTCCTCAGCGGGATCAAGAACCCGGTCGGCATGAAATGCGGGCCGACGCTCGATCCCGAGGATTTGTTGCGCCTGATCGACAAGCTCAACCCGGAGAACGAGCCCGGGCGCCTCACCCTGATCACCCGGATGGGCGCCGACAAGGTCGCCGACAAACTGCCGCCGCTGATCCGCGCCGTCAAACGCGAGGGGCGCCACGTGGTGTGGTGCATCGATCCGATGCACGGCAACACGATCACCTCGTCGACCGGCTACAAGACCCGCATCTTCGATCGCATCCTCGACGAGCTGCACGGCGCCTTCCAGGTCCATCTGGCCGAGGGGAGCTATGCCGGCGGGGTGCATTTCGAGCTGACCGGCCAGAACGTCACCGAATGCGTCGGCGGCGCCCAGCAGCTCAGCGAGCAGGGCCTCGGCGCGAATTACCTGACGCATTGCGACCCGCGGCTCAACGCCAGCCAGGCATTGGAACTGGCCTTCGAGGTCGCCGAGGCGCTGAAGCGCGCGCGCCAGGGGAGCGCGCCCGGGAACGGGAACGGCCGCGCCAGCCGGTTCGCCGCGGTGTCGTGAGCCGCTGAGGCGACATTGGGCCCAGTCTCGGATCGAGCGCCGTGCGTCCTTCGAGACGGCCGCTTCGCGACCTCCTCAGGATGACGGTAAGACATTGATACCACGTACAAATATTCGTCATCCTGAGGAGCGCCCCACAGGGGCGCGTCTCGAAGGACGCATTGCGCCATTCCGGTCGCTTTCTGACCGGTGAGGCGGCGGGGGCGGGCGCGCCTTGCCCGTCGAGATTGCTTCGCTGCGCTCGCAATGACAGCATCCAGGGGATTCTTGCTTAGCCATGAGGGCGGCGCAGATGACTGACGAACTCGCCGCGCGGACCGACAGCTATTTCCTGAAGACCAAGGCGATCGTCGGCCGGTTCGGCGATCGCGAGGCGACCTACGCGGTCTTCATGCGCCGGCCGGTGATCTGCACGCCGCGCCTCGCGATCGAGTTTCTCGAACGGGTGGCGACCGAGCGCGGCACAAGCTTTTCGATCGAACTCAACCATCCCGAGGCCGCCTGGGTCGGCGCCGGGGAGCCGATCCTTTACCTGACTGGCCCGCTCTATCATCTGGTCGATCTCGAAACCGTGCTGCTGCAGAAAATCGGGCCGGCCTGCGTTGCCGCCTACAATGCGTCGGCCATGTGCGCCGATCTGCCCAAGGTGGCGTTTCTGGCGATGGATGCGCGGCACTGCGCCGGCGCCGAGATGGCCGAGATGATGGCCTATGCCGCCTCGGTCGGCTCGGCGCACGCCAAGAAGGTCGCCGGCGCGGTCGGGTTTGTCGGCTGCGCCGCCGCGGCGACGGCGCATTTCTTCGGCCGCGAGGAGGGCATGGGCACGATGCCGCACGCGCTCATCGGCTATGCCGGCTCGACGGTGCGCGCTGCCGAGATGTTTCACGAGGTCTTTGCCGACGAGGCGCTGACCGTGCTCGTCGATTATTTCGGGCAGGAGACCAGCGATGCGGTCGCGGTCGCCCGGCGCTTTCCGGACCTCGCCGCTGCCGGGCGCCTCGCCTTTCGCATGGACACCCCGGGCGGACGCTATTGCGAGGGGCTCGACCTCGCCCGCTCTTACGAATTGCTCGAACGCCACGCGCCGCAATCGATCCGCGGCTATCGCACCGAGGCGGAGCTGCGCTATCTGGTCGGCACCGGCGTGTCCGCCACGGCGCTGTGGAGCTTGCGCCTGGCGCTGAACGAAGCCGGGTTTCCCGCCGCCAGGATCGTCGCCAGCTCGGGGTTCGGACCGGAGAAATGCCGGATGATGGCGGCAGCCAGCGCGCCGATCGACGTGATCGGCACCGGCTCCTATCTGCCCGAATTATGGAGCGAGACCTACGCGACGGCCGACATCATCGCCTATGACGGGAAACCCATGGTCAAGGCCGGGCGCGAATTCCTGCTGCGCAAGCGCTGACGGATCGAGGCTAATCAACAGGGGATTACGGCGACAAAACCGGCCCGGGCGTAAGCCAATATGCGTCGATCTCGCGTCACGATTGGGGCTTGCACAGCGCGCGCCGTCGCGATCAACATGCGGTCCGCCGGGTCGGTGTGCAGCGGCGGCGGCAGAAAACTGGACTGGATCGCGATTTCCGGCGTCAACGGCGTCAGGCGGACCCCGGGATATGCCATGAATAGCTGAAACCAACTCTTGGGATCGGGGCGGAAGGGAACCCCTCTTCTCGCGGACAACAGACCGATTTCCCACGCGGAAACGGGCGAAACCAGGATGCCGCCGGCGACACTTGCGGCCTGGATTTCCTGCCGGGCGCCGGGCGTCATTGCACGACCTGTCGCAATGAAAATCATTGCGCATGTATCGAGCAATAACGAAGGCATTACCGGTGCAAGATTCCTTCAGCCGCGTCGAGCGGCTCATCGAGCACCGGCGCCGTAAAGTCGAAATCCTCAGGCGCACCAACGCTTCCCTTCATGAATCCGAAGAAAGCTCCGGCTATTTCCTCCGGGGTCGGCGGTGGCGTTAGCACCGCGACGGGTCGACCCCGCTTGGTGACAACGATGCGGTTGAGTTTGCGTGCCGCAAGCTGATCCATCAGAGCAAGGCACTTCGCCTTAAACTCGCTGGCCGCGATTTCCAGCACCTCGTCGATCATTGCTGGGCTCCTGACAATGGGCAATGACAACTGGTCATGAATATATGACCATCTGGCGACTGTCAAACCCGCCCTGCCAATGCCGTTGACGATCGTCCTCGACCTGTGCTGGCGTTAATCGATGATCTTCACCAGCGAAAGCGGCCTCGGCGATCCGTCCCGCATACCCGAATGGGACTCATGGTATCGCGGCCATCTCGCGGCGATGGCGGCGGTGCCCGGAATTACCTCGGCGCAGCGCTTTCGCTCGCTCGACGAGGGTCCCCCGCCCTCTTTGGCGATGTACACGGTCGCCTCGGCCGCGGTGTTCGACAGCGACATCTATCTGCGCACCCGCGGCATGGGGCCGTTCATATCGGTCGTGGACGAGCGCCTGCACCGGCGCAACTTGTTCGACGGGCTCGACATCGCGCCGGATGTCGCGGTGGGGGGCATTCTGTTGATCGCGGATCGCGCCGCGGCCGGGACCGCGGCTGACAAAATTGTCTGGCTGCGGGCAGTTGGGCTCGACCGCTCGATGGCGTATCGTGGCATTGCCGTTTTTGCGGACCTCGGAGCGGCGCGCGCTGCTGCCGAGCGGCTTGGTGAGAGGGTCGCGCTCTACGCGCCGAGCACCGAACGTCTCTCGGCGCCCGGGGTCGGATGAACACACCTGGCAGCGCCCTCCGTCGCTCCCTCAGGCACGCTTCAAGCGATCCTGTAGCGCTTCCACCAGGCTCCCCAAGATCTTGACGCGGGCGTGGTATTTGTCGTTGGCCTCGACCAGGACCCAGGGCGCCGCATGCGTGCCGGTGCGCTCGATCATGTCGGCGGCAGCCGTCTGGTAGGCGGCCCACTTCTCGCGGTTGCGCCAATCCTCGGCGGTAAGCTTGAACTGCTTGAAGCTCGTCTTCTCGCGCTGTCTGAAGCGCTTGAGCTGCTCCTCTTTTGAGATCTGCAGCCAAAATTTGACGATGACGGCGCCGTTCCGGATCAACTGATCCTCGAACTCGCTGATCTCGGAATAGGCGCGCATCCAGTCATCTTCAGTGCAAAAGCCTTCGATGCGCTCGACCAGCACCCGCCCATACCAGCTGCGGTCGTAAATCGTAAACCGGCCCTTGCGGGGAATGTGCCGCCAGAAGCGCCAGAGATAAGGTTGCGCACGCTCCTCGTCGGTCGGCGCCGCTACCGGGATGGTGCTGTACAGGCGCGCATCGAGCGCCGCCGTGACCCGTCGGATGGCGCCGCCCTTGCCGGCGGCATCCACGCCCTCGAAGACGCAAACCACGTCGTGGTCGGCGAATTTCGCCCGGCTCGTCAGCAGCGCCAGCTGGCGTTGCAGCTTGGCCATCTTGTCGCGATAGCGCGTTTTCGGCAGCGCCGCCGACAGGTCGAGCTTGTCGAGGATCGAGAGGCGATCGATCGGTATCACGAGGGGCGGGGTCTCGCGGTTGGCGCGTCGCGGCGAAGGCGCCGGGGCGGCCCCATCGAGGCGCTTGCGTATCGCCTCGAGCAGGGTCTTGCCGACGGTCGCCGCGCGGTATTCGGGATTGGCGCCTTCGACGACGATCCACGGGGCCCAACCCGTCGAGGTCTGCCGCAGCACGTTCTCGCTAACGGCATAAAACCGATCGTATTTCCTGAAAAACTTCCAATCGCGTTGATTGATCCTCCAGCGAGTTTCTGGATCCTTCTCCAATGAGTGCAAGCGCTTTTTCTGTTGGTCCTTAGCCAAATGAAACCAGAATTTGAGGATCAGGGCGCCCTCGTCGGAGAGCATCTTCTCGAAATGATTGATCTCGTCGATCGACCCCATCAGGTCCTTGGTTTTGCTGCGTTGGAACACGCGGTCGATGATCGGCGCGGTGTACCACGAGCCGAACAGGATGCCGATCTGACCCTTTGGCGGCAGGGCACGCCAATAGCGCCACATCGGCGGCCGCTCGATCTCCTCGTCGGACGGGGTGTCGAACGCGTGCGTGTGGATGTGCCGCGGGTCCATCCACGCGTTGAGCAGGTTGACGGTCTCCCCTTTGCCGGCGCCGCGCACCCCCGACACCAAGAGGATCACCGGGAAGGAGCCGGCTCGCGCCAGATCGAATTGGGCTGCGAGAAGATCGGCGCGCAGCCCGGGTACCAGCTTGCCATACGCCGCTTTGGACAGGCGATGTCCCAGTTCCGCCGTTTCGAACATGGTCCCGTTCCTCACTCGCGGAGCAGCCTGCCCAATGATGATGCCAGCCCGCGAGGCCGTCTTTGCGGCAGATCAAGCGGTCCGCCGAATTGTGCACCGGTACGCTGATCCGGTAGGCTGAACCAGCAGGCAAGGTTATGCAGGATGGAGCGGCGATGGCAGAGCACCGCAATCATTTGGATCAGCCGGTCGGCGCGCCGGTGCCGGGCTGGACGCCGCGGACGCTGCCGCCGCGCACGGCGATGGCCGGACGCTTCTGCACGGTCGAGCCGCTCGATCCCGAGCGCCACGCGGCGCAACTCTTTGCCGCCTACGCCGAGGACCGCGCGGGCCGCATGTGGACCTATCTGCCGTGGGGGCCGTTCGCCACGCTCGACGATTACCGGCAATGGGCGGAGGGCACCTGCCGCATTGCCGATCCGTTCTTCCATGCGATCATCGACAAGGCTTCCGGCCAGGCTGTCGGGGCCGCAGCGTTCTTGCGCATGGAGCCGAATAGCGGCGCCATCGAGGTCGGCGGGATCGCCTACAGCCCGCGCCTGCAGCGCCGGCCGGCAGGGACCGAGGCGATGTACCTGATGATGCGCCGCGTCTTCGATGAGCTCGGTTATCGCCGATATGAATGGAAATGCAATTCACTGAACGCGCCCTCGCGCGCGGCTGCGCTGCGCCTCGGGTTTCAGTATGAGGGGTTGTTCCGCCAGGCGATGGTCACCAAGGAGCGCAACCGCGACACCGCGTGGTTCTCGGTCATCGACAGCGAGTGGCCGGCGCTGCGCGCGGGGTTCGAGCGCTGGCTCGATTCGGCGAATTTTTCCGCCGACGGAACCCAGCGCCGCAGCCTGGCGAGCCTCAGGTCCAGCGCCGGATGATCCTCGTGCGTCCTTCGAGACGGCCGCTTTGCGGCCTCCTCAGGATGAGGTAATTTCTTAATTCCATCATAAACTCACGTCATCCTGAGGAGCGCCCAGCGGGCGCGTCTCGAAGGACGCACAGCGCGCATGCCGCTACTTGAAACTGAGACACTATGTGCTGCTGTCGTTGCGGGGCGCGCTGCAGCAAAGCAATCTCGCTCGGGGTAGCCAAAACGGGCACGAGATTGCTTCGCCTCGCGCGCAATGACAGGGGAAAGCCGCCGTCGCTCGCGCTGCTCGCGGCGGTGACCGCGCTCGCTTTTTGCGCGCTGCACATCGTTGTGCCGGTGCTGCCCCTCTTGGTCGGCGCGTTCGGCGACCCGGCACGGGTCCAGCTGGTCCTGACCCTTTACCTCGCCGGGATTGCCGGCGGCCAGCTCGTCTACGGGCCGCTGTCCGACCGCTTCGGCCGTCGCCCGGTGCTGATCGCCGGCCTCGTGCTGTTCCTCGTCGGCACGCTCATCTGCGGCCTGGCATGGTCGCTGGCGGCGCTGATCCTCGGCCGGGTTCTCGAAGGCTGCGGCGCCTGCGCCGGGATCGTGCTCGGCCGGGCGATCATTCGCGACGTCTACCAGCGCGAGGCGGCGGCGCGCGGCCTCGCCATCGTGATGATGGCGATGACCCTGGCCCCCGCGATCTCGCCGGCGATCGGCGCCTATCTCGCCCTGTGGGCGGATTGGCGGGCGATCTTCGCGCTGCTTGGGATCCTCGGCGCAATCGTGCTCGCGCTCACCGTGGCGCGGCTCCCCGAGACCAACGCCAACCCGACAGGGCTCGATGTCGCGGGCATGGCGGGGGCCTACATCACCCTCCTGCGCTCGCCGCAGTTTCTCGGCTTCGCCTTGTGCAGCGCCTGCATCAGCGCTTCCTGGTTCACCTTCATCGCCAGCGCGCCTCACATTCTCTCCGAGGCATTGGGCGAGCCGCCCAGCACCTATGGGCTGATGATCCTCTTGCCGATGGCCACCTATATGCTGGGCAATGCCGGCGCCGCCCGCTTCGCGCCGCGCCTCGGCACCCTTCGCCTGTTGATCCTCGGCCGCACGATCGCGCTCAGCGCGGCGGTGGCGATGGCGCTGTGGTACGTTTTGGGCGGGCTCGGCATCTGGACGGTGTTCCTGCCGATTGCGCTATGCGAGATCGGCGACGGGCTGAGCCAGCCGGCGGTGCTCGCGGCGGGGCTCAGCATTCGGCCACGGCTCGCCGGCACGGCATCGGGGCTGATGGGCTTCCTGCAGATGACGGTGGCGGCTACCGGCACCTTCGTGGTCGCCTTGTTGCCCTATCAAATTGCCGTCAGCATGATCCTCGTGGTCGGCGGGTTTGTCGCCCTGGCTCTGGGCTTCGGGATATTCGCGGTGCGCCGGCCGCGCAGCGGCTCGATGCCGGATTTGCCGCTGTTGCGGCTGAGGAGGGAGGAATCAACATGATCGACGAAACCCATGATCGCGCACGCCAGAGCTGGGTCGTCTCGGCCAACGGGCATGCCGAGTTCCCGCTGCAGAACCTGCCCTTCGGGGTGTTCAGCCCGCCGGGCCGCACCGCGCCCAGCGCACAGCCGCGCGGCGGCATCGCGATCGGCGACATGATCTTCGACCTGCGCGCCGCGCATGAGGCCGGGTTGTTCTCCGGGTCGGCCGCGACCGCGGCCGAAGCCGCCTCCGGCCCGAGCCTCAACCCGCTGATGGAGCTGGGCGCCGCGCCGCGCCGGGCGTTGCGCCAGCAGGTCTTCGCCCTCTTGGCCGGCGATGGTGCGGGCCGGGCCAAGGCCGAGCCGCTCGCCGGCCGGCTCCTGCACCCTGCCGGCGATTGCTGGCTGCACCTGCCGGCCGCGATCGGCAATTTCACCGATTTTTTCGCCGGCATCCACCACGCCACCAATGGCGGACGCAGGCGCGATCCGAACAATCCACTGAGCCCCAACTACAAATACGTGCCCGTCGCCTATCACAGCCGCGCGTCCTCAGTGCGCGAATCGAACGTGCCGGTGCGCCGGCCGAACGGCCAGCGCAAGGCCCCGGACGAGGCCGCGCCAAGCTTCGGGCCGTGCCGCAAGCTCGATTACGAGCTGGAGCTGGCGGTGTGGGTCGGACCCGGCAACCGGCAGGGCGAGCCGGTCCCGATCAGCGAGGCGAGCGAGCATATTTTCGGGCTGGGCCTCGTCAACGACTGGTCGGCGCGCGACATTCAGCAATGGGAATCGCAGCCGCTGGGGCCGTTCCTCGGCAAGAATTTCGGCTCGACCGTGTCGCCGTGGATCGTCACCGCCGAAGCCCTGGAGCCGTTCCGCATCGCCCAGCCGACCCGCCCCACCGGCGATCCCCGCCCGCTGCCTCATCTGTGGGACGACCAGGACCAACAGACGGGCGCCTTCGACATCGCGCTCGAAGCGCTGGTGCTGACCCCGCAGATGCGCGAGCGGGGCCTGGCGCCGCACCTGATGTCGCAGAGCAACACCTCGGACCTCTATTGGACTTTGGCCCAGCTCGTTGCCCACCACACCAGCGGCGGCTGCGATTTGAGGCCCGGCGATCTCTTTGGCACCGGCACGATCTCAGGCCCGACCCGGGCGGGTTGGGGCAGCCTCAGCGAGCAAAGCGAGGACGGGAGCCGGGCGATCAGCCTCGCATCGGGCGAGACCCGCACGTTTCTCGAAGACGGCGACGAGGCGATCCTGCGCGCCCATTGCCGGCGCGACGGCTACGCCGCCATCGGCTTTGGCGAGTGCCGCGCCCGGATCGTCCCCTAGCGCACGATCCGCCTATATTGAGGCGCCGACCTTTACCCCCCTCCCGCGGGCTTGACCCGCGGGTCCACGTCTTTGTCGGCGCGAAGACGTGGATGGCCGGGTCAAGCCCGGCCAAGAGGCAAACCGATTCAACCTTAGTGGACGACGCTCTAGCGGCGGCATCCCCTAGCGGCACCAACCCATCGCGGCCGATCGGAGATCGGCCGGGATAGCTTTGCCCGGAAAGTCCCGTCATTCCGGCCCGCGGCCGAAGACTGCGAGCCGGTTGCGTTAATTCTTCCTCAATGGAGTTCCGGTCCTAATCGCCGGGCAACGAAATACTGGATCGAACAGCATGACGCCTCCTTATGCGGCTCGGCATGCGCCGGTTGCGGCGCGCTTCGAGCAGGTATCCGGCATCCGCCCGGTAACCCTGCTGGTTGGCTTCGGGATCGTGCTGATCACGGTGATCTTGATCGCTACCGGCATCGCGGCGGGCCAGTTGCGGCAGCAAGCGCTCGCCACCACGGACAGCGAACTGGGTCGGATCGACAGCGTTCTCGCCGAAGCGATCGACCGTACGTTCAACCTCGTCGACGCACAGCTCGCCGACATCGCCGAGCGGGTGCGCCAGGCAGGCGTCGCCGATGGCGCCCGGCTTCCCGAGGCGGCAGCCGCGCACCGCGCCATCGACCGGTTTCCCTCGCTCAGCGCTGTCGCGCTGCTGGCTGGCGACGGTCGGGTCCTCGACCATTCCGGCGCCTGGCCCGCCGGATCCGTCGTGGAGGGGGAACTCGTCGCCGCGTTGCACGCGCAGCCGGACAGGGCGAGCATCATCGGCGCGCCGATCAACGACCCGGATACCGGGGCGTCCAGCATCCCGCTCCTGCATCGTATCGGGGGACCGCAGGGTGCGGCGGTCGATGCCGTCGTCGGCCTGATTCCGGTATCCTATTTCACGGATTTCTTCGCTGCGGTGCCGCTCGACAAGGACGCCGTCATCGCGCTGCTTGACCGGAACGGGACGATGCTTGCCCGCTACCCCGAGCGGCCGGACTCAACAGCGGAATTTGCCAAGTCTACGGACCTCAACACCATTTTTGCCGACATCACGGCGATCATCGCCCGGCATGTTGGTCAAGATGGTACCCGCAGGTGGCGGATTGAAGCGTGGCGCGCGCTCTCCGATCATCGCGTTGCCGTCGCGGTCAGCCGGGATGCCGACCGGGCGCTCGCCGGCTGGGCTCGCCAGGGATTGTGGTTCGCCGGCTTCGCTCTGGCCGGCGCGTTGGCGATCGGGATCATGGTTTACATGATCGCGCACCAGCTGAAGACCCATGCTGCGCTCGCCGAGATCCATGCCGAGACGGCGATCGCGGCGATCAACGCCGAGAAGACCGAAATGGAGCGGGCCCGTCTCGCCGCGGAAGCCGAACTCTTGAAGAGCGAACGCCTCTCGGTCTTGGGTCAGCTGACCGCGACCGTGGCGCACGAGCTGCGCAATCCGCTGAGCGCAATCCGCAACACGCTGTTCACCATCAAGGAACTTGCGGTCAATTCGGGGATCAAGCTCGATCGGCCCGTTGCCCGCATGGAGCGCAGCATCGAACGCTGCGACCGCATCATTTCCGATCTACTCGAATTCACCCGCAACCGCGAGCTCAACCGCACCAGCGTCTCTTTCGATCGCTGGCTCACGGGGGTATTGGCCGAGCAGAATGTCTCGCCTTCCATCGCCTCGACCACCGAATTGACTGCGGCCCAGGCGGTCGTGCCGATCGATCCCGATCGCATGCGGCGCGTCATCATCAATCTGTTCGAGAACGCCGCGCACGCGCTGGCGGAGCTGCCCACCGACCACGAGAAGCGGATCACGGCACACACCGGGGCGGGCGACGGCGAACTGGTGTTGGTGATCGAGGACACCGGGCCTGGGATCCCGCCGGAAAACCTGGCCCGCATCTTCGAGCCGCTGTTCAGCACGAAAAGCTTCGGCACGGGACTGGGGCTGCCGACCGTCAAGCAAATCGTGAACCAGCACGGCGGCACGATCGCGGTCGACAGTGAGGTTGGGCGCGGGACTCGCGTAACGGTTCGCCTCCCGCTCGATGCCGCAGCGATGGACGAAGTGAGGGTGGCAGCATGACGTGCGTCCTGATTGTCGATGACGACCGCGACCACGCGGAGAGTCTGGCCGACGTAATCGAGATGCGCGGCCACACCGTGCAGCTCGCTTATAGCGGCGAGGAGGCGATCGACTGCTTCCGCGACACCGATTTCGGCTTTGTGCTCTTGGATGTGAAGCTCCCGGGGATCAACGGGGTCGACACCTTTCTCGAGCTGAAGAAAATCCGGCCGGCCGCCCAGGTCATGATGATGACCGGATACAGCGTCGAGCAGCTCGTCGCCCAGGCCATAGAAGGCGGCGCGCTCGGGGTGCTGCTCAAGCCGTTCGCGGCAACACAGGTTCTCGAACTGCTGAGCAAGGTCAAGGAGCGCGGTCGAGTGCTGATCGCCGACGGCGATGCCGATTGCGTCAACGCGATCGTGCCGATCCTCGAAGGCGCCGGGTATAGCGTCGAGGTCGCCGCAACCGGTCCCGAGGCCCTCGAAAAAATGAGGCGGGAAAACGTCGATTGCCTGCTGCTCAATCTGCGCCTGCCGGTTCTGTCGGGATCCGAGCTCTATGCCCAGCTGGTCGCAGCCGGGCGCACCGTGCCCACCGTCCTCATCACCGGCGGCCCCGAGGATGCCGAGCAGGACGCGCGGCTGCGCTCGCAAACCTGCGGCATGCTGTTCAAGCCGTTCGACCCGAACGCATTACTTACCGCGATCGGGTCGGCCGTATCGCTCAGCCAAGCGGGGTAAGGCCGATGGGTCAGGATGACGAAACCGCTCGTTCGGTTACCATCGTCGATGACGATCCCGGTTTCACCGAATCGCTCATTGATCTGCTGCAGCCGAGGGGCTTTGCGGTAAGTTGTTTCGACACCCCCGAGCGCGCGATCGCGGCGCTGCGCAATCCACCCGAGGGCGTTACCCCTCCCCCGGTCGCGCTCATCGACGTGCGCCTCGGCGGGGAGTCGGGGGTGGATCTTATCCCGCGCCTCAGCGCGGCGCAGCCGGGGCTGATCTGCGTGCTGATGACGACCTCGATCGACAGCCAGACTGCGATCGCGGCGCTGCGCCGCGGCGCCTACGATTATTTCGACAAGACTTGGGACCCGGATGCGCTGTTCGGGGTGCTCGATCGCTGCTTTGACCGCGTCGCGTTGTTGCGCAACCGGGCGGCCTATGAAGCGCTGCGCCTCGCCAAAGAAAAGGCGGAAGCGGCCAATCGCGCGAAGTCGGCTTTTCTGACGACAATGAGCCACGAGCTGCGCACGCCACTGAATGCCATCATCGGCTTTTCCGACATGATGGTGAACGAGGTGCAGGGCTCGCTCGCCAACGCGCACTACCGGTCCTATGTCGCGGACATCCACGAGAGTGGCACGCATCTCTTGCAGATCATCAATGACATTCTCGACCTGTCGAGGGCCGAGGATGGCAAGCTCGAGCTCGATGAGGGGGTCTTCGACCTGCGGGACACGATTCGCTCGGTGCGCCGGTCGATCGGTGCGCTCATCGGCGATCACGGTCTATCTGATTCGGTCGAGCTGCCGGCGGGGCTGCCGCTGCTGCGTGCCGACGAACGCATGACCAGGCAGGTCCTGTTCAAACTTGCCGCCAACGCCGTCAAATTCACCCCTTCGGGCGGCAATGTCCAGATCACCAGCCGGTTCGACCCGGCGACCGGGCTCATCGTAACCGTCAGCGATACCGGCATCGGCATTGCGCCGCGCGATCTCACCCGCATACTTGAGCCCTTCGAGCAGGCCGATTCCTCGCTCAGCCGGTCGCATCAGGGGACTGGGCTTGGGCTGCCGCTGGTCAAGGCGATCATGGAGCTGCACGGCGGCACCCTCGCGCTCACCAGCAAGCTCGGCGCCGGCACGCAAGCGAGCGTGACCTTCCCGCCGGAACGGGCTGTCTTCGATCCCCTGGCCGCGCAGTCGCTTAACGCAGCCTGATCACCCGCTCGCCCATAGCTGACGCCAGCTCGCCAGGCCGCCGAGCGGCGCGGCTTCCATCACCGCGCGCATGATCGCGCGGGCGAGGCAGGATGCGGCGGCGCTGCCGAGCCGGGCCAGCGTTGCCGGATCGACCTCGCCGTTCTCTCCAGTCGCCAGCGCGAACACGGTATCGCCATCGAACGGGGTGTGCGCCGGGCGGATCGCTTGTGCCAGCCCGTCCTGCGCCATGATCGCGAGCCGGCGGCAGCCGCTCTTGTCGAGCGGCGCGTTGGTGGCGACCACCGCGATCGTCGTGTTCGCCCCAATGTTCGCCGCTGCAGCGGACGCCGCGCAGGCGGAGAAATCCTCCGGGTCGAGCGGGCCGGCGGGCAGCCCCGGCTGCGGCTCGATCTCGCCGGCGAGCGCCTGCTCGGCCGCCCAGAGCCGCCCGCAATCCGGCCGCACCGTCGAACCCCAAGAGTTGACCGCGACGAGCGCACCGACTATCGCCTGATCGCCGAGACGCAACGAGGCGCTGCCGATGCCGCCCTTGAGGCGGCCGGCCTTGGCGCCGAGCCCGGCCCCCGCATTGCCGAGCCGGAAATCCTGGCCGGCCGCCGCCAGCGCCTCGCGGCCAAGCCGGCGATAGGGCGGCTCCCCCGACCACCGCCGGCGCCCGGCAAACGCGAGATCGAAGAGGATCGCCGCGGGGACGATCGGCACCAGCACATCGCGAACGGCAAAGCCGCGCCCCATCGCGGCAAGCCCCTCCATCACCCCGCCCGCCGCATCAAGCCCGAAGGCAGAGCCGCCCGACAAGACGATCGCATCGACACGCCGGATGAGCACAGCCGGATCGAGGAGCTCGGTCTCGCGGCTGCCGGGCGCGCCGCCGCGGACATCGACGGCGGCGACCGCCGGCGCCTCGCACAGGACGACGGTCGTACCGGTGCAGCCAGCCTCGTCCTGCGCCTGGCCGACCAACAGCCCCGGCACGTCGGTGATCAGATTGCGCGGGCCGGGCTCGGCCATGCCATGTCTCCGCTTCGTCGCTCCGCTCCACCTTCATTGTCATTGCGCGCGAAGCGACGCAATCTCGATTGCCCGGGGCTTCCGTTGGAGGTGCGCGAGATGTCTACCACGGTGATCAAGAACGCCGCCTGGGTGATCGCCTGGGATGAGACGCTGGGCCATCAAATCTATCGCCGCGGGGTCGACCTCGCCTTCGAGGGCGACCGCATCGTCTTTCTCGGACGCGATTTCGCCAAGAGCGCCATGGGGCCGGCCGACCGGGTGATCGACGGCAGCGCACGGCTCGTGCTGCCCGGCCTCATCGACATCCATTCGCACCCCGAGCACGAACCGCTCTACCGCGGGATCCGCGAGGAGCACGGCCTCCCCAGCATGCACATGACCGGGCTCTACGAGCGCTCGCAGGCCCTCTCGGCGACCGATGACGAGGCCCGTGCGGCGAGCGCCGAATTCGCCTATTGCGAGCTCCTGCTCTCCGGGGTCACGAGCCTCGTCGATATTTCGCCGCCCTGGCCGGGCTGGGTCGAGCTGTTCGCGAAGAGTGGCCTGCGCGGCTTTCTCGCGCCCGGCTATGCCTCGGCGCGGTGGTATCTCGAAGACGACCACGAGCTGCGCTACGCCTGGGACGAGGCGCGCGGCCATGCCGGGTTCGCCGCCGCGCTCGGGCTCATCGACGCGGCGCTCGCCCATCCCTGCGGCAGGCTGTCGGGCGTCGTCTCGCCGATGCAGATCGACACCTGCACCGAGGATCTCCTCAAGGACAGCCGCGCCGCGGCGCGCGACCGGGGCCTCCCCTTCACGGTGCACGTCGCGCAGAGCGTCAGCGAAGTGCGCGAGATGGTTCGCCGCCACGGCCAGACCCCGGTGCAGTGGGCGCACCGCCTCGGCCTCCTCGGCCCGGGCACCATCCTCGGGCACGCGCTCTACCTCGACCACCACTCGTGGATCCGCGGGTGGACCAAGTCAGACCTGAGGATCCTTGGCGACAGCGGGACGGCGGTGGCGCATTGCCCGACGCCGTTCGCCCGCTATGGCCACATCATGGAGAATTTCGGCGACTATCTGCGGGCCGGAATCGTGATGGGGCTCGGCACGGATTGCGCGCCGCACAACCTCGTCGAGGAGATCCGCAAGGCCGCGGTTCTGGCCCGCATCGCGGCGCGCGACATCACCGCGGTCAGCACCGCCGATCTGTTCGAGGCCGCCACGGTCGGCGGGGCGCGTGCCCTCATGCGCGACGATCTCGGCCGGCTCGCGCCCGACACCAAGGCCGACATCGTCCTGGTCGACCTCGACTGTCCGCAGATGCAGCCGGCGCGCGACCCCTTACGCAGCTTTGTCTATCACGCGGCGGACCGGGCGGTGCGCGAGGTGTTCGTCGACGGCCGGCAGGTCGTCGCCGATGGAAGGGTGCTGACCCTCGACCAGAACGCCGCGGGCGGCCGCCTGCGCGCCGCGCAACAGCGCATGGAGGACGCCGCCCCCGGGCGCGATTACCGCGGCCGCAGCGCCGCCGAAATCACGCCGCTCAGCCTGCCGGTCGGGGCATAGGAGGTGATCATGATCCGGCTAAGAACCTTTTTGGCAGCGCTCTTCTCGGCAAGCGCTTGCCTTGCGGCAGCCTCGCCCGCCCATAGCGAGCCGCACGCCATGAGCGGGGCCCTAGCGACGATCGCAGAGTGGGCACAGGGCGCGCGGCCGTTCGCCGGCCTCGGCAATTTCCACCGCCAAGCAAGCACGAAATCCGCAGCAGCGCAGGAGTATTTCGACCAGGGGATGCGCTTTCTCTGGGCCTTCAACCACGATGAGTCGACCCGATCCTTTGCCAGGGCGACGCAGCTCGACCCACAATGTGCGATTTGCTACTGGGGCGTGTCGTTGACCGTTGGGCCGAACTACAACCTGCCGAAGATGGCCGAACCGCGCGCCAAAGTGGCCTGGGAAGCCCTTGAGCGAGCGCAAGAGCATCAGGCGCAGGCCAGTCCGGTCGAGCGCGCGCTGATCACCGCGTTGGCGCAGCGTTATCAAGGACCGCAGGCGCTCGACCCGGCTGGGGCGGCTCCGGTCCTGACGGCCTATGCCGAGGCCATGAAGGGAGTGGCGCGGCAGTTCCCGGAGGATCTCGATGTTCAGGTCCTCTTCGCCGAGGCGATGATGAACGTCAATGCCTGGAAGCTGTGGTCGCTGGACGGCACCGCCGCGCCCAGGACCGACGAAATCGTCGCCACTCTCGAAGCCGTATTGGCGAAGGATCTGCAGCACCCTGGCGCCAATCATTATTACATCCATGCGATGGAGGCCTCGCCTCATCCGAACAAGGCGCTTGGCGCCGCCCTGCGGTTGGCGACCCTGATGCCGGCCGCCGGCCACATGCGGCACATGCCGGCCCACATCTTCGAACGGGTCGGCCAGTACGCCGCGGCGAGCGCCGCCAACCGCGATGGCGTCGCGGCGGATCTGGCTTATTACGCCCTGACCAGGCCGCCCGATTACTACGCCATGTATACCGCCCACAATTATCAGTTCCTGGCCCTTTCAGCCGCCATGGAGGGCCGCAGGGCCGAAGCCATCGACGCCGCGCGCAAATCGAAGAAGCTGTTGCCCGACGCCGTGCTGGCGAGCATGCCGGGCGCCGACTGGTATGTTGGCGAGCTCTACACGGCGATGGTGCGGTTCGGGATGTGGGACGACATCCTCAAGGAGCCTGCGCCCGACAAAAAGCTGACCGGTCTGTTCGGCGGCTACCTCTATGCGCAGGCGACGGCGCTTGCCGCCAAGAATCGGGTCGCCGAAGCCAAGGCGCGGCTCGCCGAGGTGGAGAAATTGACCGAGGCGCTCGATGCCGCCGCTCCCGCCGGCCTCAACGCGGCAAAGGATGTATTTCTCCTCGCCATCTCGGTCGCCAAGGCCCGCATCGCGATCGCGCAAAACGATCGAGACGAGGCGATCGGCCTCTTGCGTGAGGCGGTGGGAAAGGAGGATCGGCTGGCTTATGACGAGCCCGCCGACTGGTTCGTACCGGTTCGGCATGTCCTGGGCGCGGTCCTCCTCGACGCCGGCAAGCCGCAGGAGGCGGAAGCGGTCTATCGCGAGGATTTGGCGCGCCACCCCGCGAACGGCTGGGCGCTCTTCGGCTTGGCGCGCGCGCTGGCGGCGCAGAAGCGCAGCACCGAGGCGACGACGGCGCAGAACCAATTCGCCACCGCCTGGAAGCGGGCCGACATCACGCTGCGGGCTTCGGCGTTTTAACCGGCGTCAATAGCGGCCGCCGAGCTTGCTGTGGTCCCAGCTGGTGGTCTTGTGCGGGGTGATCTTGAGGACCACCCGTTTCGGCGCGCTGCGGACCGCGCCGGCCGGCCGGGCGGTGCCGCGACCCTCGCCGAGCCAGGTGAGCACCTCGGCGACCCTATCGGGGTCCTCGACGATCTGGCAATGCCCACGCATCATGACGCCCTTCAGCTCGGCATAGGCGCCGCCGGTCTCGACCATCACGCCGACTTTGGGGTTGCGGCGGATGTTCACGACCTTCTGCGCCTTGCCGTAGGAGGTCATGTAATAGGTGCCGTCGCGCACGACAAAGTTCATCGCCACGACATGCGGGAACCCGTCCAGGTCGAGCGTGGCGAGCGCGCATTTCCGGTGCTCGCGCAGGAACCCCGCCTGCTCGTCCGATGTGAGGCGAATATCCGGGCGTCCTGGCATCGCGGTACCTTTCAACACGACAATCGTGCGTCATTAGAGCGGTATTCGATCAGATTGAAGCGCTAATAATATTCCCCTCCCCCGGGCTTGTCCCGGGGGTCCACGTCTTTTGAGATCGGGATACCTGGACGGAGACGTGGATGGCCGGGTCAAGCCCGGCCAGAGGGGTTGAGAGAGTGATTCGACCTGAGCGAATATGGCTTTAGCCGTTGGCGAGCGCGATGCCAAGGTCCTGAAAGCGCTGTTGCAGGCGGCGGAGGAAGGGTGGGGCCGGGTGTTGTGCGGTTATGCATGATGCGGGCGTTGTCATCGAGACCGACGTTCCGGCCCGGCTCGACCGGCTGCCGTGGACGCGGTTCCACACGCTGATCGTCGTTGCACTGGGGATCAGCTGGGTTCTCGACGGGCTCGAGGTGACGATTGCCGGGTCGATCGTCGGCGCGCTCGAAGAGAGCCCGGTGCTGCACTTCACCGCCACCGAAATCGGGCTCGTCAGCAGCGCCTATCTCGCCGGCGCGGTCTCGGGCGCCTTATTGTTCGGCTATCTGACCGACCGGTTCGGCCGCAAGAAGCTGTTCATGATCACCTTGGGGATCTACCTGGCGGCGACCGCGGCCACCGCGCTGTCCTGGGATTTCTGGAGCTTTGCGGTTTTCCGGGTGCTGACCGGAGCCGGCATCGGCGGCGAATACGCGGCGATCAATTCGGCGATCCAGGAATTGATCCCGGCACGTTTCCGCGGCCGCACCGATCTGGCGATCAACGGCAGCTTCTGGCTCGGCGCCGCGCTCGGCGCATTGGGTGCGGTCGTGTTGTTGGAGCCCGGCCTGTTGCCGTCGGATTGGGGCTGGCGCGCCGCCTTCGGCATCGGCGCGGTGCTCGGCCTTGGCATTCTGTTGTTGCGCCGGTGGGTCCCCGAGAGCCCGCGCTGGCTGATGCTGCATGGCCGGCTCGACGAATCCGAAAGGGTGATCGGCGAGGTCGAACGCCGGGTCCGCGCCGCCGCGGGCCTCGTGGAGTTGCCCGCCGCGCAAGGCCGCATCCGCCTCGCCGTCAGCGCGCGCACGCCCGTCCTGCGCATGGTCGGGGCGATCCTGCGCGATTACCCCAGCCGTGCGGTTCTCGGCCTCGTACTGATGACCGCCCAGGCGTTTTTCTACAACGCGATCTTTTTCACTTATGCACTGGTGCTGACCCGGTTTTACGCGGTGCCGACGGAAGCAATCGGCTGGTACATCTTGCCCTTCGCGCTCGGCAATTTCCTCGGGCCCCTTGTGCTCGGTCCGCTGTTCGACAGCATCGGGAGGAAGCCGATGATCGCCTCGACCTACGCGCTCTCAGGCGTGCTGCTGGCGATCGTCGGCTACCTGTTCCGCCAAGATCTGGTCGATGCGGCGACCCTGACGGCGTGCTGGAGCGGCATCTTCTTCTTCGCCTCGGCGGCGGCGAGCGCGGCCTATCTGACGGTCAGCGAAAGCTTCCCGCTCGAGGCGCGGGCCCTGGCAATCGCGGTTTTCTACGCGCTCGGGACCGCGATCGGCGGGGTCGCGGCACCCTCCTTGTTCGGCCTCCTCGTCGGCAGCGGCGAGCGCGGCGCGGTCTTCCTCGGCTACCTCCTCGGCGCCGGGCTGATGATCGGCGCCGCCCTTGTCGAGCTGGCGATCGGCATCAAGGCCGAACGGCAGCCGCTCGAAAGCGTGGCCCGCCCGCTATCGAGCGTAGAATGACGATCCTATATCAGCTTCATGCCGATTTCCGCGCCGCGGCCGCAGAGCTGGATTCGCACGACCCCCTCCGGGCTCTATTGCGAGCCCGGCGACTTTCATATCGACCCGGTGCAAAGGGTGGCGCGCGCGGTCATCACGCACGGCCATTCGGACCATGCCCGGCCCGGCCATGACCGCGTGCTGGCGACACAAGAGACGATCGCGATCATGCGCCAGCGCTATGGCAATGAGGCCGGCGGGTCGCTGCAAGCGGTCGGCTACGGCGAGACGGTGTCGGTAGACGATGTCTCGGTTTCACTCGTGCCGGCCGGCCATATCCTCGGCAGCGCACAGGCGGTCATCGACTATCGCGGCAGCCGCGTTGTGGTCTCGGGCGACTACAAGCGCCGCCCCGACCCGACCTGCGCCGGCTTCGAGCCGCAGCGCTGCGATTTGTTCATCACCGAGGCGACCTTCGGGTTGCCGGTCTTTCGCCACCCGCCGGATTCGCGCGAGATCGAGAAGCTCTTGCATTCGGTGCGCCTCTACCCCGAACGCTGCCATCTCGTCGGGGTCTACGCCCTCGGCAAGTGCCAGCGCCTCATCGCCCTCTTACGCGCCGCCGGCTATGACGAGCCGGTCTACCTGCATGGCGCGCTCGCTGGGCTGACCGAGCTCTACCAAAGCTTCGGCATCGCGCTCGGCCCGCTATTGCCCTGCGCCGGGGTGACCCAGGAGGAATTGAAGGGAAAGATCGTGCTGGCGCCGCCCGCCGCGCTCGCCGATCGCTGGACCCGCCGGCTGCCCGATCCGGTGACCGCCCTGGCCTCGGGCTGGATGCGGATCAAGCAGCGCGCCAAGGCACGCGGCGTCGAATTGCCGCTCGTCATCTCCGACCACGCCGATTGGGACGAGCTGACCCTAACGCTCGGCGAGGTCGGCGCCGAGGAGATCTGGGTCACCCACGGCCGCGAGGAAGCGCTCGTCCATTACGCGACGCAGCGCGGGCTCAAGGCCCGGGCGCTGGCGCTCAGCGGGTTCGGCGAGGAGGAGGAATGAGCCCTTTAGTGCCGGCCGGCCTGGGTCGAGGCTTTGCCCATCGCCGCCAGCACCTTGTCGGGCCGGGTGAAGGCAAGGTATTCCGCCGCGTAATCGGGCGGCAGGATCTCGACCATCGTCTCGTTCTCGACCCAGACCTCGATGACGTGAAACGGGCCGCGGTTGCAGACAAAGCATTTCCACCCGGCGCGCGCCGCGATCTCCACGACCTTCTTCCTATCGGTCGCAACGCTGAGGGCGAAATGGGTCGACCCGTAACCCCGTGTCCGCGGTTGCTTCACAAAGCTGCCGCCAACCTCGCCGTTCGGCTCCAGCTCGGTGCCGGAGGGATAAACCTCGACGCCCGAACCGTGATCGTCGAGCTGCAGGGCAAAGAAGCTCCCCGGATTGGGCGGAAACGGCACCGCCGTGCCGCCCATCAGCTCGGCCAGAACCCCGGCCGCCTGTCGCGGGTCGCGCGCGGCAATCGACAGATGATGGATCATGACAGCCCTCAAGAATTTTGCGGCGCGAGGCATAGCACGCCCGCGTCGCCGGCGCGATAGGGCGCCATGAACCGCTTCGCCGCCCTGATCGATGCGTTGCTGTTCACCCCCGGACGCAACGGGAAATTGCGCCTCATGCAGGAATATTTCGCGACGACACCGGATCCGGAGCGCGGCTGGGCGCTGGCGGCCCTGACCGGCGGGCTCAGCTTCGCCGAAGCCAAGCCCAGCCAGGTCCGCGCGCTGGCGATCAGCCGGGTCGATCCCGAACTCTTCGGCTGGTCCTATGATTTCGTCGGCGACCTCGCCGAGACCGTGGCGCTCATCTGGCCGGAGTCCAGCCCCCACCCCAACCCGAGCCCCCACCCCAACCCTCCCCCGCAAGCGAGGGAGGGAGCGCGCCGGAGGCTGGAATACCATCCCTCGCTTGCGGGGGAGGGAGGGGTCCGTCGCGTCGTGAGCCTTCAGCCCGCGGGCTTGACCCGCGGGGACGGGAGGGTGGGGGCTGAAGTCCCGACGCTCTCAGAAATCGTCGGGACGCTCGGCACCGCGAGTCGCGCCGAGGTTGGGGCGCATCTCGCGCCGTGGCTCGACGCGCTCGACGCGACCGGCCGCTGGGCCTTGCTGAAACTCGTCACCGGCAGCCTGCGGATCGGCGTCTCGGCCCGGCTCGCCAAACTGGCGCTCGCCGAATGGAGCGGGGTTGAGATCGCCCAAATCGAGGAGGTCTGGCATGGCCTCGCGCCGCCCTACCCGACCCTCTTCGCCTGGCTCGAAGGCCGCGCCGAGGCCCCGCCGCCCGGCGAATTGCCGAATTTCTGCCCGCTGATGCTGGCCCAGCCGCTCGAAGAAGCCGATCTCGCCCAACTCGACCCGCGCGATTATCTCGCCGAATGGAAATGGGACGGCATCCGGGTCCAGCTCGTCGCGCGCGGCGGCGACAGGCGGCTCTATTCGCGCTCGGGCGACGATATCGGCGCGGCCTTCCCCGATATTGTCGAGGCTGCTCCGGACGGGGTGACCCTCGACGGCGAGCTGTTGGTGATCCGCGACGGCGAGGTCGCGCCGTTCAACGATTTGCAGCAGCGCCTCAACCGGAAATCGCCCGGCGCCACGCTGCTGCGCGACTACCCCGCTTCGGTGCGGCTCTACGACCTCTTGCGCGAGGGGCCCGAGGATCTGCGCGATCTGCCCTTCATCGACCGCCGTCGGCGGCTCGAAACCTGGTATGGCGCCACGCTGCGGCCGCGCCTCGATCTGTCGCCGCTGATCCTGTTCGACAGCTGGGACGAGCTCGGCGCCTTGCGCGACGGTGCGCGCGAGCGCGGCATCGAGGGGGTGATGCTGAAGCGCGCCGATTCACTCTATGTCGCCGGCCGGCCGAAGGGCCCGTGGTTCAAGTGGAAGCGCGGCGCCCTGACCATCGACACGGTCATGCTCTACGCCCAGCGCGGCCACGGCAAGCGCTCGTCCTTCTATTCCGACTACACCTTCGGCGCCTGGTCGGGCGACCGCCTCGTGCCGGTCGGCAAGGCCTATTCCGGCTTCACCGACGACGAATTGCGCCGCCTCGACAAATGGGTGCGCGACCATACCGTCAACCGCTACGGGCCGGTGCGCGAGGTCGCCCCCGGCCTCGTCCTCGAAATCGCCTTCGACAGCGTGCACCGCTCAAAGCGCCACAAATCGGGCGTCGCGATGCGCTTCCCGCGGGTCCACCGCATCCGCTGGGACAAACCCTTCCGTGAAGCCGACACGCTGGAAACGCTGGAGCGGCTGATGACGTGAAGCCGCTGACGCTTTATTGCAGTCGGGCGATGCCGAGGGCGGCGCCGAAGCGGGTCGCGCAGTCGAGCGGGTCGCCGTATTTCCGGTGCACGGCGGTATGATGGGCGCAGGCGAGGAGGAGCCGGTCGCGGTCGGCGCTGCGGTTCTTCGCGTAATCCTCGAGGAGGACCTGGCCGATCTCCTGGTTGTGCGGGTCGTTGCCCATGCGGCAGGCGAGGAGTGCCAGGCGCTGCACCAGGGGCTTCCGGTCGGCGCCGCTCTCGATATAGGCCTGGGTCCAGGCGGTGCTGTCCGGGCCGTTGAGCGCCAGCACGGCGGCGTCGACCCGGTCGAGGATCTGCGCTGGGGTCAGCTTGTCGGCGCCGCCCGCGGCGTGGATGCTAATGGGCTCGGCATCGCCGATCCCCTTCTGGTGCCACGCGGCGCGGTTGACGTACGAGGCCGCCAGATAGAGCAGCTTCACCTGGTGCTTATGCGTGAAATTGTCGAAGAACCAGGCCATCGTGTTCAAATATTCGAAGCAATGCTGCGGCAATGAGAAATTGTTGACGCCCTGGGTTTCGAGGATCACCTGCGCGTCGGCGAGCTGCAGCGCATCGAGGATATGGCGCGGGCTCTTGCCGGCCAGGAGGTATTTCGACAGCAATTCGAGGAAGCCCGGCTCCGGTTCGCGAATGAGGGCGCGTTCGAGGGCCTGCGCCTCCTCCCGGCTGAGCGGCTCGGTGTTGTTGGCGAGGATCGCCAGCTCTTCCTTCGACGCGCCGCCATAGGGGATCGCCGACACCGCGGCTTTTTCGAGGAAGATCTTGACGACGTTGCAGGCCATCTCATAGGTCGAATACCAGCGCGGGCCGACCGCGACGTCGAGCGCGCCTGCATAGACCACGTCATGCGCGTTGTCCCAGCCGAGCACATTGCCGAGTTCGACCGTGGCGCGGGCGCGGAATGCCTTGTGGCCGGTCGTGTAGGAGCGGTTGTAGAGCGCGCGGTCCTGCACATCCATGAGGCCGGCATGGCAGAGCTGGGCGAGCACCGTCGGGCGCTCTTCCGGGTTCGCCAAAAGGCCGAGGAACACGCGGTAGGCCTCGATGACGTTGCCGCGATGAACGAGGGTCATCCAGTGGTCGAGGCGCTCCTGCAGCGGGCCGTCGAGATGCTCCGGCTCCTGGTCGGGCCAGACGATTTCCGGCAGCGGCGGCGGGCCGGGCGGCATCGACCAGCCGGGAGCGCGGGCGTAGTGGCCGGGTGCCTTCAGGATCTTCTGGTTCCAGATGTCGAGCCCGGTGGGGATGTACCAGATGGTTTGCGCCAGTGGCAGCGCGGCGCAGTCCTCGGGCACCATCCGGGTCAGCCGGGTCGCGGCGCGCGCCGAGAGGAGGCAGTGGTCATTGTTGACGAAGTTGACGTAGCCGTCGTCGATCCGCTCGTGATAGGGCACGTGGGTGTAGGGCGCGTGGATCCGCACCGCCTCGGCGATCATCTCGGTCATCGGCCGGTGCTGGCGCACCAGATCGTAATAAACTTCGCTCGCTCCCACTTGGTCGCGCGCCAGAATGCGATCCTCCAGCCTCGCGTATAGCGCCTCGGGTTTCGGGGCGTTCATGATCGCGCCCTGCACATCGTTGGGCATTCGTCTCACTCCTGTCTCGCGTCGCCAGGCCGCGCGCGGCCTGAACGCCGTTCAGCATAGTCCCGTGGCACCATAGCCCCGCCAATCCCGGCGCGGCAACGCCGGCGGGCCGAAACGCGAGGATTGTCCTGGCTGTCATGCGCGGTTCGTATGGCCCCGCCGCAGGCCGGGGGCGCGCTTCGAAAGTCCTGCCCATCAGCCCCGGATCATCTTGATTGTCATCCCGGCGAAGGCCTGGCGAAGGCCGGGATCCACCCCACCATGGATACCGGCCTTCGCCGGTATGACAAGAAGCGGAGACAGGGCAAAATTTCCGACAAGCCCGTCTTAGCCGCGCACGTAGTTCCGGCAAACGAGGCGCAGCCGATCGGTGATCTGGTCGCGCACGTTCTGCGGCATCGGCGTCGATGCGCTCGCCTGCTTCCATTCCGGCGAGTCGACAATGCCCGGCGATGCGAGATGGTAGAGCGCCAGGTATTTCGGGTTGCCGCCGCTCGTCCGGTAGCGGCGCGCGCACAACACCCCGGGGACGCGGGCGAGGGCTGGGACATGCTCGGTGTCGTACCACGCGTTGAACGCGGTCTCGACCGCCGGCCCTGGGGTCATGCCGACCAACAGGAGCCCGCCGGCACCAGAAGGCGCGGTCGCCTCGCCCGGGAGGATCTGCTCACCCTCATAGCGCAACAGCCGCTCGACCTTGGCAGTCACCCGCTTTGACCACGGCGACAGGTTCTCGCCGCCGATCGCGCGGTAGCCCGGGCTTTGCAGCACCGCGACGTTCTCAAGGTCGTAGGTCGCGACCGACTGTCTCGGGTTGTCCGCACCGATCCACCGCTGTAGCGTCAGAAAGCCCGGCACGCGCTGCCGCTCGGGGATGTGTTCAAGGTCGTACCAGTCGTTGAACTCGTCGGCGGCGACATTGGTAAAATCCATCGCCGCGATCAGTGCACCCTTCGCCATGGCCGTTCCTCCTCTTCGGGCAATCACCACACCATTCCGTAGCACGAGCACGGAGATGGGTTAAATAATAGAACTCGTAGTATGGGCACCCCAATACGGATTACCTCACGGCATCTGGGCGTAGAGCTTGAGGTCGCCGACCAGGCCCTCGTCGCGCTCGATCGCGTAATCCTCGTGGAGCGGGCCCTTCTTTTCCTTGACCAGCAGCAGGTTGGGGTCCGAGGTCTCGAAGATGCGCAGGTGGCGCCCCTCGACCGCGATCTCGGCGAGCTTGACGGTGAGCGGCGCCAGATCGAACCGGTCGCAGGCGTCAACGAGCTCGATGAGGCCTTCCGGGGTGATCCCGGAATCCTTCAGCCGCTGCTGGTAGGCGGCCGCCGCGGCGGCCTTCTGCTGCGCCTCGGCGGCGCGCGCCTTGGCGGCGTCGGCGGCCTCTTTGCGATACTCGTCGAATTGCGGGCGAAGGCGCTGGACCAGCACCGCGCTCGGCACGTCCCTGGTATCGACCCACACCTTGGCGCGGGTCCACGTGCGGGCCATCCAGACGCGAAACGCTTCGCCCGGGATCTCGCGCAGCCGGTCCTCGCGGATCGTCGATGCCCAGCGTTTCTGCTCCGGCGTGCCGGAAAGCTCGGGCCACTCGCGCTCGGCGCCGGAGGGAGCGGCCGGCATGCGCGGCGGCGCGGGAGCCGGCGCCGCGGTCGCGAAACGCCGCTTCAAGAGCTGGAACTGCCGGCGGTATTCGTCTTCCCACTCGTCCGTTTCATCGCTCGGCACAAAGCCAAGCTTGTCGTGTAGCGCGCGCGAGGTCGCCTCGATCGCCGCTTCGCGGAGCGCGTGCAGATCCATCTTCCCTCCCGTCGCACGAGCCGTTTGGTTGACCGGCCGACTGGCGATATTACCGGGACCGGGCCGGCGGGAATACCGGGTTAAATATGAGATGCCCGCGCCGCTGGTGATTTGTCGCCCAGCAGACGATATGCTAAGCAACCATCGCCTGGACATCTAAATGCCGGAAACCGACTTGTCGTCCGAAGACGAGCGCCACATCGGCTTTCTGATTTCCGATGTCGCGCGCCTCCTGCGCACCGCGTTCGATCGGCGGGTGAAGGGGCTCGGCCTGACGCGCTCGCAATGGCTGGTGATCAACCGGCTGCATCGCCGGCCCGGCGCCACCCAATCGGAGCTGGCCGAGATGCTCGAGGTCGAGAAAGCGACCGCCGGGCGCATGGTCGACCGCATGGAAAAGAAGGGCTGGGTCACCCGCCGCCCCGACGCCGCCGACCGGCGGGTCAACCGCCTCTTTCTAACCGCCGAGGCGGATCTGATCCAGGTCCGCCTCTCGCAGATTGCCGAGCGCACCGTCGAAGATGCGCTGGCGCTCTTGTCGGCAGGCGAGAGAGAGCAATTCTCGGAGGGTATGCGGCGGGTGAAGCGCCAGCTCCAGGCGATGCTCGAGCCCGGAATCGCCACGGCGCCCGGATCGGCCGAGGAACTCGTCCCCTGATTGCGGCCCTCAGCGGGCAGCACAGGTCGCAAGCCTTCCGCAACGCGCCTGCCAGGCTATACTCGCGCCGGGAGGGTACCCAATGGTCGAACCGCGACCCATCCAGCGCAAGCTCGCCGCGATCCTGGCCGCCGATGTCGCCGGTTATTCGCGGCTGATGGGGGCGGATGAGGAAGGCACGCTCGCACGCCTCAAAGCCTTGCGGGCCGAACTGATCGATCCGAGCGTCGCCGGGCACAACGGCCGGATCGTTAAGACCACCGGCGACGGGCTGCTCGTCGAATTCGCCAGCGTCGTCGATGCGGTGCACTGCGCGATCGCGTGGCAGCAAGGCATGGCCGAACGCGACCAGCCGGCCGAGCGCATCGAATGGCGCATCGGGATCAATCTCGGCGACGTGATCATTGACGGCGATGACATCTTCGGCGACGGCGTCAACATCGCCGCGCGGCTCGAAGCGATGGCCGAGCCCGGCGGGATCTGCATCGAGCGCACGGTGCTGACGCAAACCCGCGGCAAATTCAATTTCCCGGTCGAGGATTTGGGCGAGCAGGCATTGAAAAACATCGTCCAGCCGGTGCACGTCTTCCGCATCCTGGCGGAGCCAAAACCGATGCCCGAGCCTTCCTTGCCATTGCCCGACAAACCGTCGATTGCGGTGTTACCCTTCGCCAATATGAGCGGCGACCCGGAGCAGGAATATTTCGCCGACGGCATGGTCGAGGAGATCATCACCGCGCTCTCCCGCATCCGCTGGCTGTTCGTGATCGCGCGCAATTCGAGCTTTACCTATAAGGGGCAGGCGATTGACGTGAAGCAGGTCGGCCGCGAGTTGGGCGTGCGCTATGTGCTCGAAGGATCGGTGCGCAAGGGCGGCAACCGGGTGCGCATCACCGCACAGTTGATCGAGGCCGAAACCGGCACCCACCTCTGGGCCGATCGCTTCGATGGATTGATTGAAGAAGTGTTCGAGCTCCAGGATCAGGTTGCGTTCAGCGTCGCCGGGGTCATCGAATCGACACTACAAGTCGCCGAAATAAAACGCTCGAGCGAACGCCCCACGTCCGACCTCACCGCATACGATCTGTACTTGCGCGCTCTGCCGAACTGCTACGCCTGGGACGAAGCGCGCATTCTGACGGCACTCGACTTGCTTGAGCGGGCAATCAAGCGCGATCCCCAGTTTGGTCCGGCGCTCGCTTTGGCGGCAATTTGCCATCACCATCTCGAAGCCTTTGGCGGAGAGAATGACCGCGAGGCTCATCCGCGCTCAGCGGTCGCCCTCGCTCGGCGTGCGCTGCAAGCCTCACCGGACGATCCGGGCACGATCGCCAACGCCGCGTTCGTGCTCGGCAGGTTTGAAGGGGACATCAAGCCGGCGATCACGCTGGTCGAGCGTGCACTCGCGCTCAACCCGAGCTTCGAGCGCGGTTGGCGTTGCAGCGCCTGGTTGAGACTAAATGCCGGTGACCCCGGCGTTGCGGTCGAGCATGTGCAGACCGCGATGCGCCTCAGCCCGCGTTTTCGAAATGCCACGGACCTCACCTTGATCGGCTTGGCCCAGTTTTTCGAGCGCCGGTTCGACGAGGCGATCGCCACATTTGCCACTGTGCTGGAGGACCTCCCAGGGAACCCGCCAATCCATCGCTATCTGGCTGCGTGCTATGCGCAAACCGGACGGTTAGAGGAAGCACGTCAGATATTGGCGCGCCTTCGGACGATCACCCCTCTCATCGTGCCGAGCACCGTTCCATTCCGAAATCCGGAACACCGCGAGCTGTTCCTGTCGAGCCTGCGCCTCGCGATGGGCGAAGAAGCAGTGCCGTAGCCTCACGCCACCAACTGCACGACCTCGCCGTCCGGGGTGCGGCCCTGGGCGCGGTATTGGCCGATTTTTTCGAAGAGCGGACGGTCGGAGCACAGATAGAGCACGGCGTCGCCGGGGCCCCGGTTGATGTGGCGGCGCCACAGGAAATTCGGGATGACGAAGATGTCGTTGGTTTCCCAGTCGAAGCGCTGGCCGGCGATCTCGGTCGCGCCCTCGCCGTCGAGCGCGATATAAAAGCTGTTGGCAGTCTCGCGTTTCCACCGCGTCGCTTCGCCCGGACGCAACAGCGCGGCCGAATAGTCGAGAGTCGGAAACACCGACGCCCCGGTCGCCGGGTTGACGAAACGCAGCGTAATCCCGTCATAGGGATCGCCCGCCTCCCCGCGCATCGCCTCGAGCGCGGCGCGGATCTCGGCCCCGCGATAATGAAACACCGGCGAGGTGGCGTGGCCGATCCCGCGTTGATACGAGACAAACCCGGGTAACATCCCGCCCGCGCCGTAGAGCCTTCTCGAATAGCCGTCGGCGTGGACCGGGTTCTGGGCGCGGGCATTGCCCTCGCGCTCGCCCGGGAAATCCTCGTCGATCCAGCTGCAATCGAGGAATTCCAACAGCGGGAAATCGAGGATATCGGCCCAGATTACCGGCGTCGCGCCGTCATTGCCGTGGTCGTGCCAGGTGCCGTTGGGAGTGAGGATCAGATCGCCCCGCGAGGCCGCGCAGCGCTCGCCCTCGATCGTCGTGTAGCCGCCATTCTCCGAGAGGATCGTGCGGCTGGCGTTCGGCGTGTGCATGTGCACCGGCGCCACGTCGCCCGGGTTGTAGATCGACACCGCGCAGCGGATCGTGCTCGCTACCTGCAGCCTGCCGCCGAGGCCGGGGTTGATGAGGAGGAATTGCTGGCGGTCGGCGAACTCGATCGGCGACACATCGGCGTTGCGCGCGATATCGGCGATGCGGCCGAGATAGGGGCTGATCTCGCGCCACCGCCAGCGATAGGGCGCGGCCTTCATCTGGTTGGCGCCGACCCGCCCCTGGGCGACCTGCCCGCCCGCGTCGAGCCCGCCATCCTGGAACCAACAGCGCTGCGCCGGCGCGTTGGCCTGGGTGCGCAGCCAGATGTTGAGGCCCTCGGCCTCGCCGTTCATCGCCTCCATCGCCGCGCGCGCCGCCGACGGCAAGTTCTTTGCTTCGGACATGGTTCCTCCTATCGCGGCCGCTCGGATCGCCTCTCGCGCGCGCGAGAGAAATAGAGATCAGGTATAAGTCATTGTAATTATTATATGTGGAGCCGGAAAAGCAGGAGATAGCAGAGGCGGAACAGGCGCCACGATCCGGCGAACCGGTGCGCCGCGAAGATAGGCACATATGTTCATGTTACGTTCGCGGATCAAGGAGTAACGACGCAGGAGATTTTCGGCGAGGATAGCACAAGCGGTCGCTATACTCGCGCTGATAGGGGAGGATGATGGCCGAAACGGCACCGGCCCAGCGCAGACTCGCCGCGATCCTCGCCGCCGATGTGGCGGGTTACTCGCGGCTGATGGGAGCGGACGAGGAAGGGACGCTGGCGCGGCTGAAGGGCGTGCGCGCCGAGTTAATCGATCCGGCCATCGCCGGGCATCGCGGGCGCATCGTCAAGACGACCGGCGACGGGCTCTTGGTCGAGTTCGCCAGCGTCGTCGATGCGATGCGCTGCGCGATCGCGTGGCAGGGCGCGATGGCCGACCGCACCCAGCCGGCGGAGGCCCGCATCGAGTTCCGCATCGGCGTCAATCTCGGCGACATCATCATTGACGGCGGCGACATCTTCGGCGACGGCGTCAACATCGCGGCGCGCCTCGAAGCCATGGCCGAGCCCGGCGGCATCTGCATTTCGCGCACGGTCTTGACGCAGACCCGGGGAAAACTCGATTTCCCGGTCGAGGATCTGGGCGATCAGGCCTTGAAGAACATCGCCCAGCCGGTGCATGTCTTCCGCGTTGGACCGCGGGCGTCTCGCCCGCATGCGCCCACGGATCAAGTCCGTGGGCTGAAGGCCCACGGGACGGCCGCGGTCCCAATGCCCGAGCCCGCCGCGCTGCCGTTGCCGGAGAAGCCGTCGATCGCGGTGCTGCCGTTTCAGAACATGTCGGGCGACCCGGTGCAGGAATATTTCGCCGATGGCATCGCCGAAGACGTCATCACGCTGCTGTCGAAATCGCGCGGCCTCTTTGTCATCGCCCGCAATTCGACCTTCACCTACAAGGGCCGCGCGATCGATGTGAAGACGGTCGGCCGCGAATTGGGCGTGCGCTACGTGCTCGAAGGCAGCGTGCGCAAGGCGGCCAACCGGGTGCGGGTGACGGCGCAGCTGATCGAGGCGGCAACCGGCGGGCACCTGTGGGCGGAGCGCTACGACCGTAACCTCACCGATATTTTCGCGGTGCAGGACGAGATCACCGCCGCGGTCTCCACCGCGATCCTGCCGACCATGGAGCGCAGCGAGCGCGAGCGCGCCGCCCGCAAGCCGCCCGACAGCCTCGACGCCTGGGAATGCTATCACCGCGGGATGTGGCACATTTCTAAATTCGGAGCCGCCGAGACCGCGAAAGCGATCAGCTTTTTCGCACGCGCGATCGACCTTGACCCCGGCTTTGCCGCCGCGCATGCGGTAATGTCCCTCGCCCTGGGGAGGCAAGCCCAGGCCGGGCGGCGAACCATGCTGCCGCGCGCAACAGAACACGCGCAGCGTGCCATCGCCCTCGACCCCACCGACGCGGTCGGGCACGCCTGCCTGTCGGAAGTGTTGCTGCATGCCGGTCGCCACGCGGAAGCGGTAGCGGAAACAGACCTTGCCGTCAGCCTCGATCCGAATTCGGCCTGGGCATACGGCGGCTTAGGCTACGCCCGCGCCTTTGGCGGGCGGCCGCGCGACGCGATTGAGCCGCTCCTAATGGCGATGCGTCTCAGCCCAAACGACCCGCTGATGCCGCGTTGGCAGCATTACTTGGGCCGGGCGTATTATTACATGGGCGACTACCCGGCGGCGCTGGCGACCGCGCGACAGCTCTGCCGGTCCTATCCCGGTTTTCAACCGGCCTATCGCACTCTGATCGCCGCCCTGGGACAAACCGGGAATGCGGACGAGGCGCAGCGCGTCATGACCGAGGCGCTAGAACGATTCGGCGAGGAGTTCCGAACTCTAATGGCCCCCCTTGGCCCGATCCCGATGGAGGACCGCACCGAAGATCGCGATCACCTGCTCGAAGGCTACCGCAAGGCCAGGATGCTCGACTGAGCCGGCCCGGCGCGGCTGGTGCTGCGCCGGCAGCCCCTCACCCCAACCCTCTCCCCGCAAAGCGGGGCGAGGGGGTCATTGGAGCGTGTGGGCGGCAGGTTCAGGCGAGGCGGACGGCGGTGGCTTCGGGGCCCTTGTGGCCCTCGGCGATGTCGACGACGACGCGCTGGCCTTCGTCGAGCCCGGTGAGGCCGGCGCGCTGCAGGGCGGACGCATGCACGAACACGTCCTTACCGCCGCCGTCGCGGACGATGAAGCCGAAGCCCTTGGTCGCGTTGTACCACTTGACCATGCCGGTCTCCTGCATGGTCGCTTCCAACTGCGGCCGGTCGGAGGAGCGCGGCGCGAACCCGGGTCGCGGCGGCCGCGGCGCGGCCGCGGTGCTGGTGTCGACGCTGATCACCTCGGTGATCTGCGGTCCGCGCTGGCCCTGGGCGACGCGCACCTCGAGCGTCTCGCCCGGCTGGACCGCGGCGACGCCGATCCGTCCCAAGACCGTCGCGTGCAGGAACGCATCGCCGGTACCGTCCGATAGTTCGACAAAGCCGAAGCCCTTGTCGGATTTGAACCACTTGACGACGGCGCTGACCGGGGGACCGGAGGGCGCCTCGAATTGGGGGGTTCGCGATCGCGCCGCCGCGCCGAAATCGCGCGGCGGCGGCTCGAATTCCGGTTCGTCAAAACTGCGGCGGCGCCGTGGCCGAAAACTCCGATCTCTGTCCACGTCCTGTGTCCTGGTCCTGATCTCGCTCGCTGGCGACGCATCATGCCACAATTTTGCCACCGGTGTGAACGCCGTTCACGCGCATCCCGCCACAGCTTTACGCAACCGCGCATTGCGTCGCCGCCATCGTCCGCGGCGGGCCGGGTTGGTGCCAGCTAAACGGCGCATAGGGGCTTGTGTTTGTGCCCGCTCGGCGCGACTCTTAATATCCAGATCAGCGATCCTGGTGGATGAGGAGAACAGCCGTGAACGATGTCGCGACGGGGTTCAAATGGGTTGGCACGCGGCCGATACGTCCGGACGGGGTGCCGAAGGTCACGGGCCGCGCGATGTACGGCGCCGATCTCGCGATGGCCGGCGCGCTCGTCGGCCGGATCCTGCGCAGCCCCCACGCACACGCGCGCATCCGCTCCATTGATACCTCAAAGGCGGCGGCGCTCCCCGGGGTCAAGGCGGTGATGACGGCAGCCGATTTCCCCGATCATAAGTTCGAATATGTCGGGCCCGAGCGGGTGGCGGTCAATTTCTGGCATGTGACGCGCAACGTGATGGCGCGCGAGAAGGCACTCTATGAGGGCCACGCCGTCGCCGCCGTCGCCGCGACCGATGCCGCCACCGCGGAAGAGGCGCTCAGTTTGATCGCGGTCGATTACGAGGTGCTGCCGCATGTGATCGATGTCGACGAGGCGATGCAACCCGACGCGCCGCTGTTGTTCGAGGACATGTTGACGCGCGGGGTCGAGCCGGCGCCGACCAAACCCTCCAACATCTCCAAGCGCCTCGAATTCTCGATCGGCGACCTCGATGCCGGGTTTGCCCAGGCCGATTTCGTCATCGAGAAGGAATTCAAGACCGCGGCGGTGCACCAGGGCTATATCGAGCCGCATGCCACGGTCGCCCGGGTGGACGCCGACGGCCAGGCCGAGATCTGGGCGTCGAGCCAGGGGCATTTCGTCGTGCGCGCGCTGACCGCGAAGCTCCTCGGCATGAATATCGGCGATCTGCGCGTGACCCCAGCCGAGATCGGCGGCGGGTTCGGCGGCAAGACCGTCGTCTATCTCGAGCCGGTCGCCGCGCTCCTCTCAAAAATGACCGGACGCCCGGTCAAGATCACGATGACCAGGGACGAGGTGTTCAAGGCGACGGGCCCCACCTCGGGGTCGTCGATGTGGGTCAAGATGGGCATCACCAAGGATGGCAAGATCACCGCGGCGGACGGCATCTTCAAGTTCCAGGCCGGCGCCTTTCCAGGGTCGCCGGTGATGAACGCATGCCTCTGCGCCTTTGCCCCCTACGCGATCGAGAATGCCCGCTCGGTCGGCTATGACGTGGTGTGCAACCGGCCGAAATCGGCCGCCTACCGGGCCCCCGGCTCGCCGATCTCCGCTTTCGCGGTCGAGAGCGTCATCGACATGCTGGCCAAGAAGATCGGGATGGACCCGCTCGAATTGCGCCGCAAGAACGCCGCCGGTATCGGCACCACGATGATCTATGGGCCAAAGCTCGCCCATGGCGGCTATCTCGAAACTGTCGAGGCGCTCATCAACCATCCCGCCTGGAAGGCGCCGCTCGGGAAAAACCAGGGGCGCGGCGTCGCGTCGGGTTACTGGTTCAACGGCGGGGGCGAATCGAGCGCGAGCGTCCAGATCAACGCCGACGGCACGGTGCTGGTCGCGACCGGCAGCCCCGATATCGGCGGCTCGCGCGCCTCGATGGCGCTGATGGCGGCCGAGACCTTCGGGGTCGACTACAGCCAGGTGCGGGCGATCGTCGCCGATACCGCCTCGATCGGCTACACCCATGTAACCGGCGGCTCGCGCGTCACCTTCGCGACCGGAATGGCCGTCGTCGACACCTGCAAGAAGCTCGTCGACGATCTGCGCGCCCGCGCCGCGATGATCTGGGGCGTCGATGTCGAGGGCGTGATCTGGCAGGACGGCCACGCCAAGCCGGCGAGCAGCAACGTCGGCGATTTCACCCCGCTGTCCCTGAAGGAGATCGCCGGCAAGGCGGCGCTGACCGGCGGTCCCTTGACCGCCGCGGCCTCGGTCAACGCCGGCGGCGTGGCGCCCGGCTTTGCCACCCAGTTCTGCGATGTCGAAGTTGATCCGGAAACGGGCAAGGTGACGGTTCTGCGCTTTGTCGCCGCCCAGGATGTCGGCCGCGCGATCCATCCCTCCTATGTCGAGGGGCAGATCCAGGGCGGCGTGACCCAGGGCATCGGCTGGGCGCTCAACGAGGAATACATCTACGATGCGAAAGGGCGTCTCGATAACGCCGGGTTCCTCGATTACCGCTGCCCGGTCGCCTCCGACGTGCCGATGATCGACGTGGTGCTGGTCGAGGTGCCGAACCCGGCCCACCCGTTCGGCGCCAAGGGGGTGGGCGAGGTTAATATCGTGCCGCCGATGGCGGCGATCGCCAATGCGATCGAGAACGCGATTGGGCGCCGCCTGACCGAACTCCCGATGTCGCCGCCCAAGGTGGTCGCCGCCCTCGCCCACGGCCCGGACGCCTGACCGGGCTTGGGCGCGATGGCGGTTACTCCCGCACGCATCGTTCTGTCGAGCGGTTTCAGCCGGAAATACACCGGCGGCGTGCGGGAGTTCGCCGTCGAGGCGAAGACCTTGCGCGACGTGATCAAGGAGATGGATCGCCGCTATCCC